>Ga0315899_10006661_pt1 | contig 12457 bp, 20 predicted proteins | sample LakEriMetagenome_2_FD_203518 | JGI IMG/M metagenome (GOLD analysis project Ga0315899, IMG submission 203518) | Freshwater fungal communities from buoy surface, Lake Erie, Ohio, United States - Buoy 4 MA112 | ecosystem: Environmental > Aquatic > Freshwater > Lake | place: USA: Lake Erie, Ohio... | reverse complement strand
GCCTCGACTATGACTACAGCATGGAGTGCACTGTGCTCCCCATTGAACAGGAGATAAAATCGTGAACGCTGGTAAGAACATGACAGAAGAGCATCTTGAGGCCGTCATGGCCGCGATGCCGGACAACATGGACGTATCAGAGCTTTGCGCCCTGACGCTGACCATCCACGCCGCGTATCTCGACACCCAAGTCGAGATCATCTCTGCGCTCATCTCGACGATCTACACCTACGGGATGTCTCAGGGGATCAGCAACGAGGCGATCTCGCGTGGTCTTCGGCTCTCCGCCGATCTGCACGACGACCAGTCCGCCAACAAAACAACCACCCACTGAGGATGATGATATGTTTAGCATGAAGAAGGCAGAAGTGCCGTTTATCCGAGACATGAAGACGACCGCCGCCGGTGGGGTGATGGTCATAGACGCCGTGCGCTCGATGCCCTCGAGGGCAGCCTGCAACGCGGTCTACACGGCTCTGGCCGACAAGCGGGACCTGAGCGCCGAGGACCTCGAGACACTGTCCAACCGCATCGGGCGGCTGGCTTGGGAGAGGGGGCGGGTATGAGAGAGTTTTGGTATAACGTCGTACCGCTGGCTGGGATCGCCTGCCTTGCGTTCTTCATCTACGGGCTGGGTCAGGTGATCTTCGATGAGACGGAGAAAAGTCAGGTGCGCTACGAACAGTGCATCGCCGCCGACAAGCAGTGGGTGCAGGGGAGCTGTGTGAAATGACCGGGCTTCACCCAGACTACGGCCTGACCGACCAGCTTCGCGTCGAGGCCCTGCGCTCTGCCGCGCGCTTCGGAGTAAAGAAGGCTGCGGCTCTTTATAGCGTATCAGCGCCAAGCATCTACAAGTGGCGCAAGGTGCCAGCGTTGATGAAGCAGATGATGGAGGCGGATGATGAGTGACTACAACAACGGACAAATCTGGGAAATGATTTGGATACTCCTGCACCGGATTGGTCTGCATAAGAACGAGATTACCCAAGTCCATGTCACTGATAGCGGCCACATCGTATTTGAAACGCGCTGCATGATTTGCGGAAGACTGGAGTGTCATTATGACTGACGAAGGCGACATCATCCTGAAAACGGGTGCGAAACCACAAGCAACGTGGTCCTTTGACCCAAACTTCTACGTCCGTTTCGAGGTGGGCCACAAGAAGCCGCACCTCATCGCCCGCAACTTGCAGCGGTGGCTCTTGGGCATCTACTGGAGGGACGTGAAATGACTGACAATGAGAAGTTTTTCATGTTTGTGGCTCTGGGCTGGTGCGTTGTGCTGTCGCTTCTTAGCGCGAACAACGCCAGAGAGGCCCACCGACACACGCACGAACTGGCCTGCCATGTGGGTGCCGTTGAACTGTGCGACTACCATGAGGCAGAGAGCCATGAGTGACCTCGACAAGCGCATGCACTTCCGCTGCGGAGAGTGCGACACCAATTTCTCCACCGGGGCCGTGTTTCCGATGGACGTGAAGAAGCTGTCCAAGCTGGTGCGGGAAACAAAATGCTCGACCTGCGGGGCCGGTGCCAAGAAGCTTTACATGAGGGCACCCAATGATCCTGCAGCTTAACCCCCCGATCCCACTGGACACGCCCAAGGGGCCTGCTCTGGCGCACCTCGTCATCGACTATGGGCCGGAGCACAACCTGTTCTGGGTCTGCTTTGGCGACCGCGACGGCGAGTGCTGGACATGGGACAACTCCAAGGTCCGGGGCCAGAAGAACATCACCCACGGCAGGCTGGTGGACAATGGCCCGGGGCGAGAGTGATAGCCCGGCCGCACGGGCCCTCAGGGATGCTGGGTACCGCAAGCTGCCCGGCTGGTGGGTCACGCAGGACCAGTACGACCTCATCGTCTACATGTGCGAGGGCAACCTCAAGGACATCGAGCGGATCAAGCGTGACAGCGAGCGATGATGCCCGCCCTCCCTTGACGCCCCCTGCCGCCATATGCGAATGTGAACACGCAAATTGTTAAGTTGGAGACACCAGAAATGTCTGGACAAGAAAAGCTGCCAGCGGACATCGTCCGCGAGGTCATCGACGAGCAGCTGAAGCGCATTCGTCTGGCTCTGGACGACCGGAACCTCTCCAAGGTTGCCGCCGGATCGGGGCTTCACGAGAACACCGTCAGGTACATCGCCAGCGGAAAAGGGGAGACGCCCACGCTGGCAACGCTTGAGAAGCTTGGGAATTACCTCTTCAAATGAGGGTGCGGGCCGGTTAATTCGGCCCGCATGCTATTTCTGCATTTACGAAGGGGTCACTTAGCTTTTATCTTCGCCGAGCGCCGGGACTGACCCGGCCCCACATCGAGAAAGAAGCATGGCGGATTTTCGACAGACAAAAGAAGAGGTGACGCTCTTCTTCATCACCATGAACATGCATGCCCGCAGTGGGACCCCAACCCATATGATCGTCGGCGCTCTGCCGGGGGTGGGTACGATTGAGGAGTTCTACAGCAAGATCGAGGGCAGAGACTTTCTGCTCATCGAGGAATTCTATCGCGGCAATGGCCCTGACAGCATCCGAGACAGGGACGGGTCCGAGTACCACAGCGTCGGCACGATCCTCCTCAACGTCATGTACATCGGGAAGGTGAAGACGTGACTTGGGACAAGTTCAGGAAAACGAAGCCCCGCCGGTCCAAGGCCTGCGTGTCCAGAAGCCGAAAGCTGCCCGAGATTGCCTACATCTTGATGCCAGCCGAAATGGCCTCGGCTGAGCGCGTCTCGATCTACCATGACGGCGGGACGCGCCTCGCGCTGGAGTTTGGCGTCGATGGCGACTTCGTGGTGAGAAAGGCGAGCGCCAGAAGCTACGCGGTCAGGGTGACCATCCCGAGGCGTCTGGTGCACATCGTACCCTTCGGCCTGACCGAGATTACGTTCAAGCGCGACCCAGACGGCTTCGAGATCATCGAGCTTTAGACCGAAGCGTAAACCTGAGTGCTCACTGCGTAAAACTTGGGGGTTCCGGCCAAATGATCTCGAAGGGAAAGCTGGGCCGATCAGGGATGTCCAAAAGGGTGCGCCGATACGCGATGATTTCACCCTGTTGAGCCGAGGTCATCTCATTCCAGCGGAGAGGGTTTGAGACAACGGCATCCACATGCTTGACAAGCAAGTTATCGCGATGGGCTCTAACATCTGCGGCGGCTGAAGCGGTGACTTCTTCCAATGTCGGTGGGACATAAGCTTCTGTATCCGGATCAGCGTTCATTTCAGCATGAAGTTTTGCCGCATCAAATTCTGCCCCGGTGTCGTTGGGGTTGCAGGTAAAGGGTATCCACCCATAGTCTTCATGTTCAATCTCGCAGTCAATCCAGCCGTTTTCGAGGCGCTTTGCGTTGCGGTAGTTCATGTCAAGAAATCCTTAGCCAAACAGTATACCCATAGCGAGTTCTGCTGCTGTTGTCCGAGTCAAAAAGGTAATACGAATAACCCATGCAGCGCCAAGTTCCAGACTGAAGCGTGCCCTGAACATTGTAGCTTACGTTACCGAGTGAGCTAGCGGCGATACCTGCCGGATACAAAGAGCTGCCAGATACCGTTGACCCAAAATTGTAAATTGATGTGGCGCTGTTGTAAAAAAATCCCCAAGTCCCAACACCACCCTCACCCAGAGCGGCGTTTGCAGTCGCAACCTGACCAGAGGTGACCGTCGTTACAGTCGATGCATTTCCCGCTGACGTCGCGTAATTTACAGACTGCGAGCCAATGTTGCTGCTGGTAATAAATGTACCGCCGCCAGAGGGGTTCGATGCTGTCGCTGCGTTTCCGCTAATGGCAATCGCCCATGTGCCCGATGCACCGCCACCAGTCTTGGTGGGTGCATCATTGGCGATTTCTGCGTTGACAAAGGCAGTAGTGGCCAACTGAGTGGTGTTTGTACCCACGGGCGCCGTAGGGGCTGTGGGGGTGCCCGTGAAGGCCGGGGATGACGTTTGGTCGTCAGCAAAACGGATGTTGGTACCATCCGAATAGACCGTCCTTTGCGTTCCCTGCGGGGTCACACCCGAGGTTCCGCCACCAACGCTGCCAATGGTTACCGTAAAGGAGCCCGAGGTTGCGTTTCGTACGATCCACTGTCCGCCAACGCCCGCCGGAATTTGATAGGTCACGTTTGCTGTCAAGGTTCCGGTGAACGTCAGGATCAGCTTTTGGTACTCTGAAGCAGTCAAGACAACCGGTGTCGCGTCAACACCGGTGACGTTCTTTGTGGTGTTTCCACCAAGCGCTGCGTCGATCACGCCAGTATTGGCATTGATTGGCACATCCCAGTTTGTGGAGTTCACCGTGGGCTGAGCGAGGTCTTTGTTGGTCGTGGCCATCAGATGCTCCTGTTCGCGACTTCCAAGGCATGCGCGATGTGATTGTCGGACATGTCGAGAAGGCTCTCGGTCCCTTTGCTGATCCCCTTCTTAGCACGTTCCGCCGCCATGACCAACTGGTCTGCGGCCGCCTCGTGGGGCATGCCGACGCGGCCACCGGCCTTGCGGCCTTCGCGTTCTGTGATGGCCGAGACAGAAGGGGCTGCCAAAAGGGGCGCTCTGGGTGTGCCATACAGGGCGTGAGACCTCGCAACATCCTGAGCGAGCTTGGAACCTTTCGCCGCCTGATACAGCTTCTGCAGGCCGTGAGCCCCAGCACCACCAAAGGTAGCAGCAATTCCAGCCTTAGCTATCGCGAGCGGAGTTGTGCCGTAAAGCATGGCGGTACCGATACCGCCAATGGCGGCAGACCCGAAATCCACCATGTACTGCATCATGGTCCTTTGGTTTCGTGCGGTCAGCGGGACGCCCTTTGCAAGAAGGTACTTTTTGGCGATGTCCGCAATTTCGCTCAGGTCTTTTGTGTGACGAGTACCCGCAGAGTTCGCGATGTCGTCTGGGTGGATGACGCCCGGACGATCAGACTTCTTGGCGAGAGCCAGAGCATCACGCACCGTGGTAAGCCTAGAACTCATGCCGTTCGCGGTGTGCAGCGCCAAGAAGTCATCGGGCCCAAGGGCCTTGAGCATCGCCTCATCAATAGCGTTGATGAGGTTGGTTGCCTGCGGGGCGTAAGACTCCCCAACATTATTGATTGATGCGTTGGCCTTAATTTCCCCCGCTTGCCGCCTGACGCTGTGCAGCCATTCCCCGAACGGGACATTTCCTCTATACTTTGAAAATCCCGGCAAGCTATTTGCCAAGTTTGAAATTCTCGAAAAGTCTCCGGCCGGGATTTGCGACCTTTGAATGCCGCTGTAGAAGTTCCTGATTTGAGTGCCGACCTTGTCCCTAACAGTCGTCACGACATCGTCGACATTCAGGGGGCTCAATCCCGTGCGATACCCGGCTGCGCGGGCCACGTCATCCGTAATGCCCACGGAACTCAGGATGTGGTTACTGAATTGCTCTGGCTGCTTGGCTACGATCCCAGCAATTTTTGGGTTCGAGGCCTCGCGTGTGATGGCGGCCTTTGCGAGTTCAGGATTGGTACCATAAGACCCCGGCGTCACATTGATGCCAGCCCGCTTGAGTTTTTCAATCTCGTCGACGGCAGTTTGCAGCTTCGGGTCAACCAGTTTGGTCCCAAGAGATGGGATGGCTTTTGCTGCGGCAAAAGGTGACAGGAATTCAGCACCAAGCTTGGACCATTTGGCAATGTTTTCCGGGTCCTTGGCCCCGATCATCTCACCCGCGTACCGGCCCCCAGCCTCCGCAGTCGTACCCGCTACGCCCGGAACAACGGCACCGCCAATTAAGGTTGGAACAAGGGACGTTCCGCCGCTAAAAGCTGCCGCAGCTGCGGCTGGCACGAACGTGGTTACGTTCTTCACGGCTCTCCCCACGGGGGTTCCCGGGGTGTAGTCGGTGTACCCATCAGTCCAGCCAGACATTGCGCGCGTCAGGTCGCTATACGAAGGTGCGTCTGAAAAGATAAGGTTCTTCGTGTACTCCTCAGGGACGCCAATTTTTCTAAGGCCCAAGGCGGTGAGGTCGCTGAGCCCGCGCGGGAGGCCAGCCAGCATGGCAGCGCCTTCGGTTGCCCCGGAGGCGAGGGTGCGAGCGCCGCCGCTGATCCAGCCTTCGGGCTCCGGCTTTACCAAATTCGTTCCGGACGGAACGATTTCAGCAGCGCCCCCTTGCTGCGGAAGGCGGAATTTTTTGCCGCTCGGGACAATCTCTTCTTCACCGTTCATTCCCAATCCCCTTATTGAAGTACCCAGCGGCCGCCACGGAAGATAATCGGACGCCCATTGGTATCAACGTCAGTCGAGCCCTCAGGGATTTCACCCCCTTCTGGGATTTCATCAGCGCTAAGCGTCCCCTTCACTTCAGCGTAGGCCTTATCGTAGAATGTCTTCAGATTGTTCGCATCCGAAAATTCGCGATAAGTTTCGGCAAGATTTCCGCTGTTCTTATACGCCTCCTGCAGGGCCGCGTTGTATTCAAACACCGCTTTCCGCATGGCGATGATTTTCTCAGCAGCCTCGGGTGTAATTGTGATGTTGGGGTTTGTGGCAGCAGAGAGTTCACGGGAGTAATCGGTAGCACCCGGAATTGACCGCATTCCATCCAGCGCATCTCTGGCACTTTCCTTGGCAAGAATGTCCCTTGCGGTCGCGGCGTCGGAGCTTTCCGTGATGCCGAGGCCCTGCGCGATGCTCCCAAGCTCGGCGAACACCGGAGCAACGGTGCCGGTCACCGGGAGCGTCTTGAGTGCGTCATACATTATATCTGTACGCAGATTGAAATCTTTATTGGCCTGAATTTCTGCAGGCAAGCGTTCGAGGATGAGCGGTGTGGTTATCAGGTCCTGCCCCGTTTGGGTGCCCGGGAACTTTGTCTCGGCGTAACCCGGAGATGAAATCGATGTTCCGTCCGGTGCAACGACTTGACCGTAGTTGGCTTCGATCTTTGCGATCTGATCTTGGACGGCAGTGAGCGCATCTGCCGCTTCGGTAATGCCCAGAGCGACCTTGGATTTCAGCCAAGTTTCCTTGTTCTTCAGGTACCCATAATCCATCCCGGCCGGAATGGTGATGCCGTCGCCTGCCGGAACCATCCTGCTCAGATCGTTGCCGAAGATGGAAAACTTGACGCCCTTGTACTCGCTCAGAGCATCGCCAGCGGGTTTCACACCGATAAGTCCGTCGGTCAGGGAGATGGGATCGGTGTAGCCGATTGACCTCGCAAAGTCCTCGCGAGTGATTTCGGGATTGTATTCACGCTGCCGCAAGAACGCCTTCTCGAACTCGTTTGCGTTATCGATGCGCTTCTTGGTGATGTCGCTACGCCGCTCTTCAAGGCCAGCGTAGGTGTTCGCTGCGCCGCCAATACCCTGAAGAATGGCCGACCCGAGATACAGAGACGGCGATGACGCCATGGTGCCGATGCCAGACAGGATCGACAGAAGCGCGTCTTTGTTCACGGTGCCGTTGGGGTTGTAGAACATCTTGCCAACGGCGGTGCGCTCGTCATAGGGCTTGTCCGGGGTCAGGCCGAGGCCGCCCGAGTATTCCTCACCAGACGAACCGCTGCCAGCGCCACCAGCAACGCCGGAAGTGGACAAGGTGTTCATAACACCATCATATGCGGGGATGTTGCTGGTGGCACCAGCAACGCCGCTAGATGCCGATCCAGCACCCGTCACCGACGCAACGTAGTTTTGCGTCTCTTCGGGCAGGTAGTCGAGGTAGCTGCCACCCATAGCCCCAGCGCGGTCAATTGCACTGCTCAGGCGGCCCGGGCCAGCGTTATAGGCTGCGGACGCCAGATCGAGGCTACCAAAGCGGTCGTACATGTTCCGGAAGTACGCCTCGCCGAGAGCCGCATTGTAATCAGCATCGGTGCGGAAGCGCTCCTCGTCCCATGGCAGGCCAGCCATCTCTGCGGCTTCAGGTCCGGTGTCAGGCATGACCTGACCGATGCCGATAGCACCGGCGGACGACGTCAGCGGGTTGCCGTTCTCGTCGAACTGACGGTTTCCGCTTTCCTGCTTCAGGATTTTGGTGCGGTAGAATTCCGACACTTCGTCGACCGGTGCTCTGGCGGCCGCGAGACCCGGTTCCGGCGCTGGTTGCGCAGCGGAGCGCTCGATGGCAGCTGCAGCGAGACCCGAAAGGTCAGCCGCTGGCGCGGCTTCTCGCGGTGGGGTTGGGATCGCTTCAACGGCAGGCAAACCCGGCTTGACCCCGGTCGCAGGTGTAACCCGCGCATCCGGCATGGTGCCAAGATTGGCAGGGCGAGGCATGTCACCAGCAAGAAGGCGACGGCGGACGATCTCTTCTTCCGTCTCAGGACCACCACCAACGGCGTAGGAGGGTCGAGCAACACCGCCATTTGCCATGAACATGGTGGCAATCTTTGCGATGTCGGCAAGCTGGCTGGTGGTGCTCTGCGGGCGGTCGGGCATGCCACCCGGCTGCATCATCTGGTTCTTTTTGGCCTCTTCCTGACCCTTCACGGTATCAGAGAGATAGCTGTCCTTTTCGACCGGGTTCTCGGCTGGCTTGAGGCCACCCTCGAGGTAGGCCGGGCCACCAGAGGCGTAACCGACAACGCCGCCGCGCGAGTTCTCGTTCTTGCGGAAAAGCTCCCAGAAGTCGCCGCCCTTGCCGAACCGATCTTTCAGTTCGATCATGTTTTCGCCGAAGTTTGCGGCAGCTTCCATTTGCTGTGCAAAGGTTTTTTGAGCGTTGTCCAGACCAGCGCTGTCGGCGACCATCAGATCGCCGACCGGCAAGTAGGCCTGCGGAACATACCCGCCAAGACCGGGCTGCGAGCCAACCATAGCGCCATACGGGCCAGCGACACCGCCGCCTTCAGCCTTGGTTGCGCGCTCGTAGTCAACCGTCTTGTAACCAGACGCCGGGTCGACCCCAACGGCATCGGGATGACGTTTCTCGACCTCGTCAGCCATGAAGCCAACGTGGGTCTGCTCGCTGTCGTCACCTTTGTACTTGAAGGTGTAGATCGGCATGCCCTCATCCGTCTTGCCGATGCGCTTGATGTCGTGCTTCAAGCGCCGATCAGAGAAGACGCTGACGGGCTGCGTGGTGGTCGTGGTCGATCCGGACAGCGCACCGGTGCCCATGCCGATGTTGGCAAGGAACTGGGCGACTTGGAACGGATAGGCCTGCTGTTGCTGGAACTGGTTGTACAGCGCGCTGAGACCAGCCTGTTCGGTCTGCTGACCAAGGGTACCGGCATTGATCTGTGCTTCTGCGCCCTGCAGGCCCATGCCCTGAGCCGCTTGACCCAGACCGGCCAACTGCTGACCACCAGAGAGGAGGCGCGCGAGGTTGGCCTGCTCGGCACTTAGACCAAGACCCTGCTGCTGCTGGGCGGTCTGGAGAGCCTGCATGTAGTTCTGCGCGTTCAGGCCAGCGAGGGTCTGGCCGGTCGCCATGTTCTGCTGCTGGGCAAGGTTTGCGGCAGCAATGCCTGCGCGGTCGCCACCAAAGGCACCGCTCGAGATGGCAGTACCAAGAGCGCCGGATTGCGCCTGTTCTTGTTCCTGACGCAGGCGGGCCATCGTGGTGTCGATGACGTCCTGCTGGAACGGGTTCATGTACCGGCCAATCTCGAGGCTGGCTGGGTCAGCGGAAGACATACCGGCCACGGTGGCTCCGGTCGCGCCCGCGAGATAGGGTTGGTACGAACCGGCGGCGGTGTTTACATTCTCGATGCCGGTCATCTGCTGCGGGTTCAGCTGGGCAACGAACTTCGACGGGTCGTTCGAGTAAATCTGGAACGGCTTCTCCGCAACGCCCTCTGCCCGGGTGTTGATCGCATTATAGCGAGCAAGGACCTCTGGCGGGATTTGTACCTGCTGCGTCGTTGTCGAAGTTTTGCCGCCCATCAGGAGCCCCCTTGCGCCTCTTCACCGAGGCCAGTTTTTGCGCCGTAGAGGAAGTATACACCAGCTGGCGAGCCAAATACACGCTCATAAAGCCGAATTTTTGCTTCCGTCCGCGAGTTAGAAAGAACACCAATCGCTAAAGGTACACTCAGTCTTTCCGCCGTCATTTTCGCGAATTCAGCGAGCTTCCTTGCCCTACCGCCCTTAGCTGAGCGGTAATCTGGGTCAACGTAGATCGCCTTCTCCTCGAGTATCAGTTCCTTGCTGTACCACAATTCACCCATGCTGAGAAGGACCGCCCCTTCAAGCTTGCCACCGACAGGGCCGATGACCCCACAGATGCCCGTCTTGATCGTCAGGGCACCCCAGATAACGTGTGCCAGCTTGTCGATGTCTGGCGAAACAAAGGCGTTCTCTTGGGTTGCAGCAATCGTTAAGTCCATCATCGCGTTGAAGTCTTCAGCTGTGCCGGTGCGAACGGTGACTTCATCCATTAGATCATCCTTAATCTTTCTTCGGACCCGGCAACGATTGCAGGGTTTGGATGGTCTTTTTTCGCATTTTTTTCACAAAGGCATCAAGGACTTTGTGCCCATGATCCATAGAACCGCCGCCGATATGTTCGACTTCCTCAGGAGAGATGACGTATTCGCCACCGGCCGCAACGATTGGCACCGCATCGACTTCGCCGCCCCCGGCCTTCCGGGGTGACGGCTGACCATACGGCATCTCGCTACCATCGTAGGGCATCTTCCCGGTCGACTTGCCGTAGGGGCCCGAGATTGAGAAGATCGACTTGGCGACCTTGAAGCCCGCCATCGAGTTTCCCTCACCCATCGCCGAGATGATGTCAGCCGGGATAACGTACGATCCAGAGGAGACGTGCATCGGTAGGTGGTCCGTGCGGCCCGCCACGGTGGAGTGGATCGCACCCCTGTGGACCTTGATGCCACCGCCGCGCTTCATACCTTCACGGGCCGTGCGCAGGGCCGCTGCGACCGCCTGATCCTGCGGATGCCCCGCATGCACCATCTCGGAGATGTTGCTGGATACGGTTTCCTGCGAGCTTCCGGGCTTGAGCGGCATGTCGTTCCTCACGAATAGACGATGGCGACGGTCTGCCCGGTGCCGGGCGCGACGACGATGCCGTTGTTGACGGGAATGTTCGCCTCCACAATCCCAATCGTGGTCGGGATTGTCAAAAGCTTGTCGTTGGTGGCCGTGGCTGCTGACGCATCGTACACCGAGCCAGTACCCGATCCAGCCACCACTACCACGAGGCGCGCAATACGCCCCTGACCGGACTTCACCAGCGTTGCCGTGGTGATGCTGGTGTAAGAACTCGTCCCCTCGACATCTAGATACGTCTGACCAAGCTGGTTGAGCGCGGTCACGATATTCTTTGTTGTTGTGAGGATGTCGGATAGCGATGCCATCAGAATTTCCCATCAGGTTGGAGGCGGTACCGGATGTTGCCGAGACGCCAGAAGGAGCCGAGATCGTTGCTCTCAATCCGGATCGAGACAAGACGACCACGAATTCGAGGCGTGATGAACGTCGTGTTTCTGGTTACAAAGTGCTCAGAAATCTTAGGTGTCTGACCGGGATAGTCGACCACATAGAACGTGATTTTGACTTCGGCATTTTGGCTTCCGCCGTACAGACCCCATTTCATGTCAGGCCACATCTGGTCGACAAAAGTCTTCAGGTCGCCTTCTTGCAGCGTAAAATACCCGGTCTGGATATAAGCATTGATCGGGGTGCCGTTCGCATCCTGCGTGACTTCGTGCTGGTACACGACCCTGTCTTCGCCTGCGCCGATGGGTGGCCCAAGAACCGACTGGTCGATCCACGCCGTTCTGGTTAAGTCGCCAAAATCCCATTGGCCCAAAAGGGTGTTGTACTTGACGTACTTGGTTGGGATGCCACCAGAGCCAATTGTCGGATAGTACCACGAGACCTCGCCAAAACGGGCATTCGTCGCACAGATCACGCGGTCCACGTTGTTTTCGTCGATGTCTTGGAAAATAACGTCCCAGATTGGGCAAGCGATAGGGCTAACGCCACTGCCACCCAAAGAATAGAACTGGCTCTGGCTCATCCAGTAAATCGTTCCGCTCAGCGTAGCAGCGGCTTTCTTTCCGATCAAACCGCATCCGGTGCCAATCTCGTTAAAGGACCAGACAAGGGGTAGGCCAATGTACTGCATCGAAAACACGCTAAGATCGGTCCAAAGGACACCCTGCTGCGGCCCTTGTAGGCCGGAAACGATACGCGAACCTTTGGGGATGCGGAATGACCCGGCTTGGTTGGCAACGGTTCCAACCCAGCTAGTGAAGTTTCCAATGTCGCACCAGCGGACGAGGAGCGGGTCCTTGATGCCGGTAAAGGTACTGCCGTAAGCGATGATCTGCCTTTGCGGCATGGCCACAAAGCAACCCTCGTTCACCTTGGGTGCGTTAGGAATGACGACAGACGCTTGTCCACCATCAGAAGGGCTCCAGTAGTAAATCTCCCCGTTTTCCGGGTTTGAGATTAGGATTTCACCCCAGTTGTCGAGCGTCCAGTCAGTGGTTCCACTAAAACCAAACCT
>Ga0315899_10006660_pt1 | contig 12457 bp, 6 predicted proteins | sample LakEriMetagenome_2_FD_203518 | JGI IMG/M metagenome (GOLD analysis project Ga0315899, IMG submission 203518) | Freshwater fungal communities from buoy surface, Lake Erie, Ohio, United States - Buoy 4 MA112 | ecosystem: Environmental > Aquatic > Freshwater > Lake | place: USA: Lake Erie, Ohio... | reverse complement strand
CGCGCGCGCGCGCGTGTGTTTGTGTGTGTGGGGGGGGGGGGTGTATACATACACATAGACATTTTGCAGAACAAGCAGCGGGATCCACGCGCACGAAATTGATGCTAACCCGCGATCCCGATCCAAAAACCCACGAACCCTAAACCGCTACATGCTATCTCGCGAAGCGCGATTTCAACGCCTAAACTAAAGCTAAACTAAACACACTACATGGTAACTCTCGCCGCGCCTTTGAAAGCTAACGAACTAAACTACAACTACTAAGGTAACAAACTCGCGCCGCGCGCTGTGCTTTTTTTTTTATTTAATGCTGGGCAGGCGGAGCTCGAAAACGCGCTGCCCTCGGAGGATTACTGTGCGACGACGGGCATGCGCTGCGCGCAGCCGTTGGCCCAGCAATATCTATGTATGCTTACATCAGTACCCAACTTGAAGCTTGAGGATCCGTGCTTCGGTGCCTTGGTACCAACGTTTGGCTGCCTCAGGTTTAAACCTAAACTAAACCTGTACCCACGTTCTAAACTAAACCTGTACCCACGTTCGGATCCGTGCTTCGGTGCCTTGGTACCAGCGTTGGGCTGCCTCAGGTGACACATTTGCTAAACTAAACCTAAACTAAATCTGTACCCACGTTGGGCTGCCTCAGGTGCGAGTACACACACGTGCATCGCTCCCCAATGCCTCAGGTGACACGTTTGATAAACTGAACCTAAGCTAACCCTAAATCCCTGTGGCATCGCTCCTCAATGCCTCAGGTGACACTTAAATCCCTGTGGCATCGCTCCCCAATGCCCAATCTCTCCACCAGGTGGCAACGACATGTGCATGTCACAAGAGCCATCACCTCCATCCATGCCTAAACTAGACTAAACCTACCCTAAACTGAACTAAACTGGCAGCGAAATGTGCATGGGCATGCCGGGGCCTGTACTCCAGGAGCTCGACTACGCCTCGCCCGGATGCGGGCTCGAAAACATAGCTGATCGCGTGTGTGACCCTCTTTGCATGACGCCCTTGTCCGCCATGGATGGCGGTGACTGTCTCGTCGTGGTGAGTAGGAGATACTAATAATAGTACCAGGAGATACTAATAATAGTGCTAACACCAGTACGACCCTGATACTACTCACCTTTGTCCGCCATGGATGGCGGTGACTGTCTCCTCGTGGTGAGTGAATGCGTGCGTGCGTGTGTTGTGTAACATCCTCGCCGCGGATGCTGCACGCTGCAAACATTTGCCACTTGGACATAAAACTTGCTGAAGCGGCTGACATGTCTTGTTTGCACGCAAGTATGTTCGAGTTCGTGTGTGTCAGACACCTTAGCAACACATTAGCAAAACATTAGCAACACATTAGCAACACATTAGCAACACCAGTGTGTGCGTGTGTGTCAGACACATGCGTTAGCAACACATTAGCAACACATTAGCAACACATTAGCAACACAAGTGTGTGCGTGTGTGTCAGACACATGCGTTAGCAACACACTATCAACACATTAGCAACACATTAGCAACACATTAGCAACACATGTGTGTGTGTCAGACGCATGCGCTCTGAAGGATAAAAGTGCGTCATCGCGAGTGAAACGACCATACAGCACCGCACTGCACGCTGGTGACGGAGGAGAGTGAGCGTGTGTAGTAGGTGCGCGCGCGCCTGCACCGGCGAATTCGATGAGACGCTTGTTCGTGGACGCACGTTAGTGGCTGGATGTATCTTGGATGTGTGTGCATACATGCGCATGCATAATTACATGCAAACATACGTATTACATGCATCTGCATGCATATGTCATCCAGGCCTGAGTGATGCGCCCTGGCTTAACCGCAGGCGCCCTGGGTCCCTCTATAGTATCATTGAATACGAATAAATCCTCCTCCTCCTCCTCCTCCTCCTCCTCTAGGCGGCGGCGATAAAGCGCAAGTTCGTGGCAGCAGATCTCAACAGCGATGGCATGGTGGACAGTGTAGAGCTCAACCAAACGGAGCTGCTCGACAGCAATGCGCGTTTGGAAGATTTCGATATCATAACGAAAGACGGCTTAGGGCTGGACTCCTACGAGTTTGAGCTTCTGCTCATCCACGACGAGTTCGTGCAGGACCAGCTGCACCGCGAGAGCGGCGCGGACATCAAGTGGTCGCGGGCTGTGGCGCTTCGGGCCGCCACGCACATTGTGCTGCTCGGCGACGACAACATGGACGGCATGCTCTCCATGGAAGAGGCACGTGCCTTGTACCGGTGCAACAACCAAGATTTCGACATGATGCTCCGACTCGGGGGGCGCTTCATGGCGCTCGACACCGAGCAGTATGATGCTGCCGAGGACATGGATCACGAGAAGCAGCATAGGTCTAGGTCTCTCCTGGGATGGATGGAAGGAGAGGAGAGAGAGACCGATGACAGCGCGCAGCAGACGCAGGTCTCCCAGCTCTTGGTCACTGACATCGCCAAGGTCATATACGGGATGATGGCTGCCGTCTTCGGCGACAAGTGGGCGGATGAGGGGCACTATAAGGGCTTCTCCGTGGCGGAGGCTGTGCGCCTTGCTGTCAAGTTCGGCGACTACAACAACGACGGCTCCTTGTCGCGCGCCGAATCGGCTCTCCTCATGATGCCGCAGGACCTGTTCTCGGCGCTGTCGCCCGCGGGCGCCGACGGAAAGCAGCTGTCTCTTGATGACATCTTCAACGCCCTCGAGATGGTGAGCGCGTGCGATGACGTGCTGGTGGTGGACAAGCCTGGCGAAATCTCGCTCAAGACGCTGTACATGCCGCGCGGCAAGTGCTCGCTCCTCATCATGCCTGGATGGAACCATCCTGCCTCCTACGCGCAGTCTGATGAGGGCCCGACCTGCCCCAACAAGGGCTCCGAGTCGACGGACGCGGGTGCCGGAAAGCGTCGGCTGCTGGCGCACGGCAAGATGAGCAAGACCGGGACCGCCCCAAAGAGCCCCCGTGCCTCCAGCCCCTCCAACACCGCCGCTTCGCGCACGCCTAGGGGCAAGCACAAGACCGCCGCTTCGCGCACGCCAAGGGGCAAGCACAAGGGCGGCGACAAGAAGCCCCAGGCCAAGTTCGCCACCAGCAACAACCTGTGGAGCGTGGTGGCGAGGCATCCTCTCGCGTCGACATTGTCGGACGCGGCAAAGACCGCCAGCAAAACCACGAAACACCACAACCACTACGTGGAGAAGCGGATGCGCACGGCTAAAGCCGCAGAAGCTCGCCGCAACAAGCAGCTGCAGAAGGCCATGAAGCGGCTTCGCAGCCAGCGCCCGGCGTCCCTCGCGCGCGCGCTTGGGCCCAGCCGCCGTGCTGACATGGAGCAGGCGATGGCCAAGATCATGGAGCAGTCAGTGGTGCGTCTTGTCACGCGCGGGGCGCAGAGGCGGCTCAGCAAGATCGGCATGCGCGCCTACCGCAGGGCAGTCAAGACCAATTCCGGGAGCGCGGCGCGCGCATGGCTCTCGCTCAAGGGCGCCTTGAACTCGATGCGCGCCAGGATGCAGCACGCGGGCACGCAGGGCGAGGGCACACTGCAGCAGCAGCAGCGGGGGCGGCTGCGGCGCCAGGACGTGCGCAAGACCGCCGAGTCCGAGACCCTCAGGGCGCGCGCTCTCGCCAAGGCGAGGCTCATGGTCCAGAACAACCTCGAGTTGCCAGCAGGGACGAGCCTCCTCGCCGACCATGCCACACACTCGCCAAAACCTCCGCCAACAGCTGCCGAACTGCGAGATCAAAGCGCCGACTCGAATCCACTTATCATCAATTCGCAACAGGGGCCCCCTGGTTCGGGAGAAACAGGTGCGTACGGTGGTGCGTGTGCGTGTGTGCATGCTGCATACGCGTCTTCTCGCACTCACGCGCGCGCAAAATACACACGGGTGGGCCGCCGAGTGCAGATACAGATCTGACGGAAGAGGAATACGTGATGCTGTTCGGGATGTTTCCGGAGATGCTCGAGGAGACGGTGGCGAGCATTCGAAGGCAGATGGAGATACACAACGAGTACCTGAAGAAGCTGGGCCAGGCGCCCGTGAGCCCAGAAGTGTTTATGCAGATCATGGTAATGGGCGGCATGCCCGGCGAGCTGGCGGACATGCTTGTCTCGCACCTGTCTTGGGGGGTGTCGGGCCCGGGCACTGGCATGGAGGATACGGAGTACGACTTTGGCTTTGTGGCGCGCGTGTCCAACGGATGCACGCTCCTGACGCTCGTCACGAACTACTCCATGGGAAAAGACTACAACAAGGCAGGAGCGCGACAATTACCCTACTGCGGCTTGCCGTGGACGGTCGGGCAGCGCGTGGTGCAGGAGATGGATTCGGATGACGATGGTCTCATCAGCCCGCACGAGACGTGCATCAGTGCGCATGACTTTGCCCAGGTCGCCGGCTTCGGAAAGCGGACGATTGGTCCGCACGTTCAGGCAGGCGGACTCTCCTCGTCTGAAGGCGCGCCTCTCTCTCAGGGGGTGGGGGCGGCGGAGGAGGCCGGATATGGTGGCAGGTTTGAATGTTTCGGAGTGTGAATTTTAAATTCAATTTTTGAATTTGTGTGTGTTGATGCCATGCTGTGCTAGGCCAGACATTAGCAACACATTAGCAACACATTAGCAACACATGAGCAACACTGTGTGTTGATGCCATGCTGTCCTAGGCCAAAACAGAGGCATGCATATCATGCATGCGTGTACACACGCACGCCGTGCGCACATATGATCAATGCATGCAGGTGAGTTAGACAGTGGCCAGCACGCTTGGATTGAATCTCCATAAATTCATGTTTTTTCCTTTAAGATGTATGTATATGAAACAACAACAGAAAGTGTATTGTGCACAAATGCACTGTCACGACGTCCTCGTTCGCTCAGGCACACATGTATTGGAATTCCTGTACACGTGCATGATATTTGTCATTGTGCCCTGCATCGAGTGCAGCATGGTTCAGGGTTTAGTTTAGTAAGATCATAGTTTATAGTTTTAGTTGAGTTAGTTAAGAATATGTTGCAGCGTGTACGCTTCTTGCGCTGGACCCGGTTTGCGGGTTGGGTTTTGGGTTTGGGGGTTAGTATTGAGGGTGTAGGCTCTTCTAATCTCTCGTTCTGTGCTCTCTGTTGGTGTGGATGCGTGGCATGTGCGGCATTGAGTGTGTTAGCAACACATTAGCAACACGTGTGGATGCGTGGCATGTGTGGCATTGAGTGTTGCTAATGTGTTACTAATGTGTTGCTATGCGACAGAATCACGCCTCACGACATCAACCGCCTCGTCCAGTTTACACTCTACACACGCCATTTTGACGGGAACCACTCTGAACACATGGACATGGAGAGTAATTCGGCAAGCCTAGGAGATGGCCTGGTAAATTTTACCGAGTACGAGTGCTTTATGGAGGCCATGCTCGTTTTGTTCGGCGAAGACACTTCCCCTCCCGACTTCGACGAGATGTAAATGCTTGTATTTGTCCTAGTTCATGCTCGCATGCCTCCGTGTCCTCGACTCGTAACCTCCTCTTTATGGTTGATGTTCTCTCTCTCTCTCTCTCTCTCTCTCTCTCTCTCGCTCTCTCGCTCTCTCGCTCTCTCCCCTCGCTCTCTCTCTGACTCTCCTCTCTCTCTCGCGTTCCCTCTCTCCCTCTCTCCCTCTCTCATATTACGCAGACAAACGTATAATACGCGGATGGATGTACGCAAGGACGTATAATTCTTGATTGATTATATACATACAGACATACCCATAGCCACGTACCGTCAGGAGAGCTTTGTGCTGATGATTGGGAGTTCGTGCAGGTTTCTGGCGTACTCCGTAGACTCCAAGTCCCCAGCTACATCGAATACATCCGAGTCGGAGACAAAAGTCATCACGATGGACAGTATCCCCATCAGCGAGTACTGGTTCAGGAAGATTTTCCTCGGACATGAGCAAATGCGCTGCTATGACGATCCTGTTTGGACGGATTCTCACGGCGAGGGTTGTATCAGTTACGTGAGTAAGAGCTACTGTCATGACGGGGGATATGGGCCAAAATGGAACTTTAATTGGGGGACGTTTGCAGAATTTGCTGTGGACGGCGTTGATGCTTCGCAAGCTTGCTGTGCTTGTGGGCGCTCGCCCCAGGAATTCAACAAATCCACAATCCTTGCGAGGTTTGAAAGTGCATGTGCGTGCGCGTCTGATCTGTGTGTGCTGTGTGTAGTAGGTCTCTTTTGCCAATATAGTAGGTCTCTTTTGTCTGATCTGTGTGTGCTGTGTATAGTAGGTCTCTTTTGCCTATATAGTAGGTCTCTTTTGTCTGATCTGTGTGTGCGTGCAAGACGCGATGAATGAGAGAGCGCTTGCGAGCAAGGCACGTGCGCAGATGTGGTACGTTTTGTCAGGTGGTGAAGCCAAAACGCGATGCCTAATGGTCTCTGTGCGCGCACACACCCTCATCGCACACACCCTCATCCCTAACTCGCATGCACATACGACAGCGATGGATTCTTTGGCACTGGGCGCTCGAAGTTCGCTCCGCTCGGCGTCACGGTTGCGAGCCTCTACGTGGACTGCGCGGCAGTCAGTGAACACGAGAGGAGTCGTGAGGGAGAGCTCAACTTCACGAAGACCAAGAACGAGACAAAGATGTGCTTCGACGTGCCCTGGTTCAGGGACTCGAACGGGGAAGGGTGCGACTTCTACACGGCCAACGCAGACGCCTACTGCGCACGCTCCGGCGAAAATGGGACCTTGGCCTTTATGAACAAGGAGGGCATGGACGCGTCGCGTGCATGCTGCGCCTGTGGCGGCGGGTCGCCCGACGACCCCACGCCCACGCTGTACGACACTGATGACGGCTACTCGTGCAGCGGCACGCTGATCCACCCGCGCTGGGTGCTGACGTCGGCGAGCTGCGCGTCCAACGCGAAGCGCGTGGAGCTGGCGGGCTCGGAAGGCTGCCCGGAGACGATTGAGCTGGCGCGCGCGCTCGTGCACCCCGGGCACGAGTTTGGGGGCGACTACGACGTGGGTCTGATCGAGCTTGCGACACCTTCGAGCGTGACGCCGGTGCAGATGTACGAGGGGGGCGATCTGGGCTACAATGATTGCCACGCGCTCGAGTACATTGCAGCGCTCGTCTGGGAGGGCAAGGCGCTCGTAATGCGACTGGGCGCCCAGGCCAACGAGGAGTGCGACGCTGAGCTGGAGGCGCTTGAGGGCTTCCAGAGGGTGACGCGGTAGAGCGTCTCAAGAGTCTGCCTTTTTGGGATGGATGCCTGTCGCGGATGTGTGTGTGTGTGGCGAGGGCACTGACGGTTTGAACTTGTGGCAGCAACATGCTCTGCGCTGTAACCCCCGCCGAATTCAAGGGCCACCTGCTGCCGGGCGCGCCCCTTCTTGTGCCGTGGAAAGGCGCCAGCACAGGTGCGCGTGTGATGTGAGCGCACACGCGGTTCGTGGCGGAGCGCGAGCGCGAGAGCCATGTGCTCTTTGCGTGAGGATGATGCGGACACGTGCGCATGTAATCTCAGTCCCTCTGTGATCTGTCTGCGTGTGCGGCTGCGCTGGCGCGAGTGGGAACAGGCTTGGTGCAGATCGGCGTGTGCAAGACGAGCGACGGCAAGCTCTACACGGGGGTCTCAGGTATGACAGTATCAGTAGGTCTCTTTTAATTGGGAATTAGGGCTCTTTTGCTTCTATATTAGGTCTCTTTTGACACTGGACACACTTACGCATACCTCAGAGATGCTGCAGTGGATCCTGTCTTCAAACGGCCTTGGAAGGCATCCACCGCAGATGCTCAGCCTTCACATCACTGCCCTGGGCCTCCCTGACAACAGCTCGCTTACTATCTACGCCGGCCACAGGTTAACTAAACTAAACATGTCACTGCCTTGGGCCTCCTAATGTGTTCCTAATGTGCTCCTAATGTGTTCCTAACTAAGCTAAACATGTCACTGCCTTGGGCCTCCCTGAAGAAAGCTCGGTTACTATCTTCGCTGGCCATAGGTTAAAACTAAACCTAACTAAAGCTTTATATCAGTGAGTCGGCAGGAGCGAGCTGGACGCTTAATTCGAGCTGCGAAGCGGGAGACTCCTTGAGATATGTTGATCAAGGACAAGGTGCGATGCTCGTGGTCGTCAAAGGTCCAGCCTTCAAGCAGATAAACTTGAGTGCCACGTTGGGCTTCTTGGGATGCGCGGCATCGCAGGACGCAATGGCGGACAAGAACACGACGAGCAACACCTTCTACGACTACGATGGCGGCCTCGGGGCCGAGGAAGACGTCCCTCTCTACAAAGACGAGATGTCGCATTGCATGGCGGGGTGTGCTCTGGCAAAGTGCGTGGAAGATCCATGGCAAGACAGTCTTGGTCGCTCTTGTGCACATTACTCTGCAAGCGGATGGTGCGCGAATGGCGCGGCACACCCGGAGGTGGCAGAATTGGCCTTCCCCGGGGTGCGGACGAGCCCTGCGTCAGACTCGAAGGATCTCAACGACGCAAAGAAGAAATGTTGCGCCTGCGGCGGAGGCAAAGGCCTCTGTGGCGATGCCAAATGCGAGCTGTCGCTCGAGTGGTCAGACATTACATCCATGGCAAAGGTGGGCAGGTCTTTTTCCGGCGGCCTTGGTCCCGGCGCCGCAGCGCACTATGGTGTGTGGGCGTGTGTGCGAGACTGGATCCCCGAGGAAATGCTCAAGTGCGGCGTTGGGCCGGGGCAGCTGGCATGCTTCCGTTTTCATGAGAAGTCCCGCGAGTTTCACTTTTACGGCAGCAACGATGATGTGAAGCTCGTGTCCGAGGAGTTGTTTCAGGACGGGCACATCAAGGAGGAGCATGTGATGGCCATGCTTCCCAAAGCGCATCACGACCCTGCTCCCTTCCTTGCTTGAAAGGGGGAGGGGGAGGAGGAGGAGGAGGAGGAGGAGGAGGAGGAGGAGAGGAAGAGGAGGGCACACACACACACACACACACACACACACACACACACACACACACACGGCATTATATGTGTATATAGTCATAGCTATGAGAGGAAGAGAGGCCATCTTGTGATGAGTATATTGATGTGTGGCTGGAAAGCCCGAGAGGCGGATATAAGTTCTGGGTGTGCACATATTGGGGTCCTTTCAAAAGGGTTTTGAAAGGAGTAGCCACTAACTCGGATCCGCACACGCGCGTTCCCCCATTGTTCTTTCAAAAGGGGTTTGAAAGGTCCCCATTGGGCAAGGGAAGTGTCTTGGAAAGAGAAATACGGGGGAAAGTTATTGTATGAAGGGGAAGTTTGTTGATTCTGTGTTAATTCGTTAATTGTTGAGCGAGGTATGTTGATTCTTTATTTATTGAAACAATTGATGGCTGCAGCGATCGGGGTCTGGCTCGTGAGAACAAGTGTTTCAGAATATGTTCTCTACAGAATTTGTTCTCTACTGCAGCGATCGCGGTCTAGCTCGTGAGAACAAGTGTTTCAGGAACCCAGGTATGTTGTCTGTTACAGGTATTTTATCTTGCTATCTCGCGATCTAGTGTTTCAAGAGTGCAGCGTAGCGCCCAATAAAAGACCATGCTGCCCAGGAGGCGAGGGGAGGCGAAGTGTTAAAGTACTGCGTTCCTCACGGGTCCCAGCGTACAGCTTTGTAATAGGTACTGCAGTAATAAACACACAGGCGAATGTAGTGTGACGTGGCGAGGTGCGTGAACCTGATCACGGCATAGTCCTTACTGATTGAACACACACACACACAGGAGAGGGCAGCAGAAGTCCATTTCTTTGTATCAGCAGGACAAAGCTGTAGGTAGCGAGTGCGAGCGAGGTGTACTACGCAGACTGAAAGAATGTTTAACAAACAAACCAGCGCAGGTGTGCAGAGCGCCCAAGTAGATTTAAGGTGCATTTACTGCTGCACAAGAGCCATCAATGTGTGTATGTATGTATGTATGTATGAATGTGTGTGTGTGTGTGTGTGTGTGTGTGTGTGTATAGCCGTAGTAGATTTAAGGTGTATTTACTGCTGCACCAGAGACCAGCGCGTTGAACCAACACCAGACTCCAGACTCCAAGCACAATCCAAAAACCACCACGTTCTGTCACCCCATTTGTCTCTTACACAAACCATCTCCCCTTCCGCATTCGCCTCTCCTTCATATCAACCCAACCTCCGCTCATTGAATTAAGAAACTCCCCACCCACCCCCACCACCAGTGTAGGCCAACGCTATTTTTCGTTCAAGAACCCCAAACAGTAGACCAACTCCTACTTGATCTTGGGGCACCGCCCCCCCCCCCCAACTCTGGAGCCCCCGGACCCATCCCACACCAACCCGGCGCCAAACACTCCGGCTCCTTTTGTACACTAACCACGTCCATCGAAACGCTGTAGTACACGCTCTAGTACACGCGGCCTCGCACCGATATTCGCCAGCATCTTCTAATAAACTCTCTATCTCTGTCTGTTCACCACAGCCCACCGCCAAGCACCGCACGTGCACGCACACCCGTGCGCAGGAGAGAGTGCGTCGCCGCCGCACACCCGGATCTGGGCAAAGCCTGTCCCACCACTTCCACTGCGGGCCAAGGCTCTCCCTGCGCACCATCCCTGCTCGTGCCGGCCACAGCTCCCCTCCATAACCATGCCAAGGCAGCCTTGCCCACTCTCAGACACCCTCAACAGACGCCCTTGGCGTCGGACCAAGACTAACTCTTCTTTGTCTTGGGTTCTGGGAATGCGTCAGGTCCGCGCTGCTTGGCGGAAGCGACGGCTGACCCCGGGGATTTCGAGTCAGGCCATGTCAGTTGCCCGCTTTCGCCTAGGGGAGAGATGGGGTTTTGAAACATTGTCGAGGTCGGTGTAGTGAGGAAGTGATCAGCCAGCAGGCCGCTAGACGAAGATGTGGGGTCCAGCGGAATCTGCAATTGGCTTGGTGACCCGTCCCCTCCTGAGTCTGGATTCCCCGATCTGCACGTGCGACAAGTCACGAACGTTCGAGAAAAAAAACAGCGACTCCTGGGCTCGAGGTAAAGCCTAAACCGAAACCCTAAAACTTAAACCCTAAACCCTGAACTGACTAGGTCTCTTTTGGACACACGCAGTGTGCACGCCCGAGAGAGGTTGGGTCTAGGTCTCTTTTGTAGGTTCTTTTTGAACGCCGCCATGTCAGTCCCGTACTACGGTATACAAGGCATTTGTGTGCGTATATCATGTATACATCGTGCGCGATCGTATTAGGTCTCTTTTGATGTAAGGTCTCTTATATTAGGTTTCATTTGACACGGGGCGGGCCACTTCGCACGCACTCACGCGGCACGCACGCACAATCACGGCACGGGAGAAACAGAGCGCGCGCGAGCGGGAGATAGAGGAGGGACAAGAGCGGGCGAGGACTGGGAGAGGGACAGGAAGAGAACGCGTGAGCGAGGGAGAAAATGGGAGAGAGGGAGCGGGGGGGGGGATTTGGGGAGAGAGAGCGCGCGAGCGAGCGAGCGAGCGAGCGAGCGAGCGAGAGAGAGAGTTTTTTTAAAAAAAGGGGGAGGGCACTCACAACGCAGCTACCAACGCCCCCGGAGACCCGTCTGAAAAACTGCTGGGGGGCAAGCCGCTGTTGAGCAAACCTTGCTCCGGAATATCCAGCCGCGGCGCCTTGTAAACAAAAAAAATAGTCAACAAAAAAAATAGTCTAGTGTTGAGGTAGTGTATCATCCATCATGATGGCACTCATATACACACACATTGAGTTAGTAGTGTATGATGGAAACACATTCTATAGAGAACACAATTCTACCTTGTTCTTGGGTCCGCCTTGCGCCGCTGCCGCCCCCCGCTTGCCCGTCTGGCCAGGAGGGAGGGAGGGGGAGGGAGAGGGAGAGGGAGAGCGCGAGGGAGAGGGAGAGGGGGAAAGGGAATGGGAGAGAGAAAGGAAAAGATTAAAAGATTAACGTGTGTCACGCAATGGCGTCCAGGGTTTAGGGTTTAGGTTTAGGGTTACCTAAACCCTAAACCCTGACGTGTGTCACGCAATGGCGTCCAGGCAGCACATCATAGGATGTCCGGTATACATATATACATGTACATATACATACATATATATACATGTGTGTCAAGGAATGGCGTCCAGAGAGACCTGCTACCATAATAGAGAGAGAGAGAGAGAGAAGAGTGTGAGTGTGAGTGTGTGTGTGTGTGTGTTTGTCCCCTGAGCGCCACAACTACCTGCTACCATAATAGAGAGAGAGAGATAGAGAGAGTGTGTGTGTGTGTAACCTGAGCCCGACAACCACCAGCTACCATATGACACACACACACACACACATGTATATGTATGTACACCCAGATATTTCAACGAGGCTACCCACCTACTCACGCTACTCATGCTACTTAACCTACTCAACTTACAAATATACATATATATATATATATATATATATATATATACGCAATCGCGGCACATTCACACGCACACGCACACACAGTTTTA
>Ga0315899_10006657_pt1 | contig 12462 bp, 12 predicted proteins | sample LakEriMetagenome_2_FD_203518 | JGI IMG/M metagenome (GOLD analysis project Ga0315899, IMG submission 203518) | Freshwater fungal communities from buoy surface, Lake Erie, Ohio, United States - Buoy 4 MA112 | ecosystem: Environmental > Aquatic > Freshwater > Lake | place: USA: Lake Erie, Ohio... | reverse complement strand
GCTCTTCCAGCAAAGAAGACTTCGGGTTCGTTACGAGAAGCGTGATGACATCCATCAAGCTTTCCTGTCCATCGGGTGCATCATGATCTGCTGGAACAGGTTGGCCCAGTTTTGTTAGAGTCCCTAAATAAGGCAAAGGAAACTCGGTTCACATCTGTTTACTCCAATCCTGTCTACGAGAAAGTGGTCGACGAGGAAGGCTTAGGGCTTCAGTTTCTTGACAACGGTATTCGAGTTTTGATTGTCGGCATGTGGAATGCAATCGGAAGAAGCAAAGAAACACCTGACATTGTGACATTTAAGGGGGTTTCCGAAGATACTCCATTGGATCAGCCTAACCCCATTTCTATCGTGAGTGAGGGTTGGGTTTTTAGCACCCCGGGTTATGAAAAAGAGCGAAATAACCTGGCTCGCTTTTTCCACCAGCGTTTTGTAGCGATCTGTGACGCTCTGCAACCGACATACGCTGCCATTCTGAATGAAGATTCGTTGGCATGCCCGAATGACCTGCGAAAAGGAAAAGCGCTTCGGTCCTTTGCAAACTTTTTTATCAGCCAAAAGGTTTACGGCCCGGATGTCTTGGCAAGGGTCAAAGCTATGTACTCGGATGCATATACCCAGCGCACCCGAGGTGGACTTTATGTTGCGACATGGATGTATTCCCCTGATAACATTGTTGTCGATAGAATTGTCATAAATGATCGATCGATTAAATTGGCAAGAATTTTGACCGACCACCTTGGAAAAGGAAAAGGCCCAATTTCCTAGGGGTAATTAATCAAAAAATAGATCCATCTTATGAGCCATCAAAGGGGACATTCAGGAATGCCATGGCCCCAAAACCGTGACTCCTACACTCCCTGATTTTCAAAATCACCCCCGCCAACCAGGCCCCTAGGGGTTGGCGGGGGGTGGTATTTAAACCTTGCCAACAGACTGGAGATCGGGTGCCATAATTTGTCCACTGCGGACTAACCATGAGCGGCAGAGCCTATGAACCCCGAAAGTAAATGCTTGATTTTGGTTACCCTCCCTTAGCGGACATGGTTAGCGGGAAGCCCGCAAACCATGGGGCGGGCCAAAGGCCCTGGAAATTGGAAGGTAGAAAGTAGAGAGTAAGGAATATCATTAAGGCATTGGCCTGGCCATTTTGTTGGAACCCATGACGATTTCATTGCGGAGCAGGGGTGGATAAAGTCATTCAGGAAATTTGTGCGAATAGGCCTGAAATGTTTGAAACCTATTCGCTCAGCCAACTTGCTGACTACTTTCGAGGGAGTGAGAGTGTCCAGGCTCTTACTCCCATGCTCACCCATAAGGATCCGGAAATTGCTTCTGCTGGTGCATGGATCGCTTCCGAGGTGATTGAGGAAAATAAGGGAAGGGAAATATTTTTTGAGTTGGCCAAATTACTTGGTCATCCTGACCCAGGTGTCCGTTTCTGGCCAATTTCCTCGGTTGCATTGCTGGCAAAAGACGGTGACACCAAAGAATTGAAGCAATTGCTTGCCCTTCTTGGGGACGAAAATCCTGGTGTCAGGAATCAGGCGATGCGTTCGGTTCGCCTGCTTTCCAATTCAACGCTATCTGGCATTAAGGATTTAGATTCTGTTTGTTACCTTTTTCCTGATGTGCCCAAAAAAGATTATTTGGAGGCGTGCCGGTCACCCCATTTTTTCATCAGGCGAATTGCAATAGCTGGCGTGATGCGCAATTTTAGCGGTGACAAAGAATTCATCAGGGAAATGTGTGAATTGCCGGATCAAGGTGAACGCGAGGAGGTCAGGAGTTTGGCCTAATCTCCGCCTGACGGACATGGTTGGCGGGAAGCCCGCAAACATTAGCACCCGGTTGACCGCCAGCGCGAGGTCCTAAAGACTCGGGCCCTAGCGGTGCCGTCTGGGGCAGAACGCGCATCGGGGTAGGCTGTAACCCGGCAGCTTTCGCAACCGGCTCGCCTGGGAAACAATAATTCAAACAAACCCAAGGCAGCCTATGCGGAGATTGGCGTTCCAAGAGGAAGGCTGCGAATAAAAAAATTGGGATTTAAGGAAGCCACAACTTATCAATCAAACCTTCAATCAATTTGCCTTCCTCTGTCAATTCGTATTTCTCATCAAATCCAAACTCGGCCAACCGCAGGGTAAGGCGGTCCCCCAGAACGAGTGTTTGGGGACGGGTCAAAAAGATTTCACCAGAAACCCTGTTAACAAAAACGGTTGGGAAGGCGGAAGCATCCGTTGCGATTGCCCTCAGAAGTTTCAATTCCTCGGCCGAGAAAACAAAAGGGTAATCTGTTTCCGGCACCATGTTTTTAGCGCCCTTCAACTGAGGAATGAACAGAATCATAGTACCCATCATTTTCCCTTGCAATTCCCATAACCCAACCCCGCCAACTCCGCCACCGCCAAGGCCCCCATTATGGTTGGTGGGGCTAGGGAAGTGTCAAGGGCGTGGGGGGCAAAGTTGAAGGACCGCTTTTTAGGTTTCGTTGGTCGGCGGAGCGATAAGCTGCAAACTTGCGGCCTACAGGAAATAGTCGCATCATTCTAGAAACAAGTTCGGCGCCAGGAGACACAGATGGCGGACTCGCCGCAAGCAAATGGGTGTGGGACCGTGCTCTTCCCGGTGTTGGGTCTGGCCTCGGCAGGCGGGGCACTGGGGTTCTTCGGCGGTTTCTTTGTGCTGCCCGCCGGCTGGTGGGCGGCGGGCGTGGTCACAGGGGTTGTAGGAGGTGCCTTGGCGGGGGTGCTGCTTAGTCGGCGTGGCGGTCGCCACCCATCGGGTAGCCCAGAATCTGAACAACGGGATGCAGTAGACGGCGGATCATGATTCGTTTCGGGAGATACAGGCTCAGCGTGCCTGCCAGTACCGAGATTCATCGTACGGGGGCAGTAGGGATTTCGATGGCGAAGCCACCCCATCTGCCGAACACAGTCGGCTGCCTGATCGGGTTCGCGGCGGCAGGTTGCGGCGTTGGGTCACTCGTCGGCACCGCCGTGGGGCACCATCCGTACCCGCCCGCCGCCCCAGGTTCAGAGCCCCACACCCCCCCACGGCGCATTGGAACAGCCAATCTTCCGCAAAGCCGGACCAGTCTCCCGCCACAGCCAGAACCCGTGCACTCCCGCGCACGGCTCGCCAAAACCCTTCACCCCCACCAACCAACCCGCCTCCCGGTGAACCGGGTGCGGCAGCGCACGGGTCGCTGCATCCCACGCAGAAGCTCCACAAGCTAGACTCGGTGGATGGCACCGGCACAGTCATGGGAAGCACCTTCGAGATCACTGGTGCCTCTCGCGGTGGCAAGGCACCCAAATACACGGCGGAGAGGTATGCGGCGTTCCGGTTGCACCAGGCGATAAAGTGCGGGCTGGGGACGGACAGTTTGATGACCAAAGGAAATGGTTGGACGGTTACGATGGGTTGGCAAGGTTGTTGAAATGCATTGGCAGCTTCGGGCTGCCTGTGAGCAAGGAAGAGCATTGCGGCCAGAATGATTTCGCTTCCATTTGCCAATCGCCAAAGGAAAGTATGGGTGCAGTATGGAGCAGGTGGTCTTCGGTCGTTGGAGATTGCGCTGTGACCGTGAGGCAACTTGGCAAGCTTACAAATGCATCAAGGTCGCCGGGCCGGAAGCGTGCTACTGCTGCTACTGCCGCAACTTTGCAGCGGCCAGAGGACAAGTTTATCCCGTCGAAGTGCTTGCATTGTTCGAGCAATTGGGAATCGACTTCACAAATGAAGTCGAAGTGTACGAGATGGGTCGGCTGGAATCGGGCCTTCGCCACTACGGTGGCTGGATTCATTGCGTCGGCCAGATCGAGGCGGAAGGCGCGGATCCGGGGAAGTTCGATTGGAAAAACCCCACGGGCTCTTTCAGCCTCTACTTCCACGACAAGCCCACCTTAGTCCCTGACTGCTTTCAAAAATTGCCGTTGATGCAGTTGGAATTCGCGGCCCAAGTGCCCTGGGTTCTCCAGGAACCTGAACCGGATTGATTTGGGAAGCAAAACCACTCCAATCAACTTCGCTACCGCCAACCATACCCCTCCCCCTTGGCGGGGTTGGGTTGGGTCAATCGCGCTTGAAAACGACTTTGCAGGCCGGAAGGTGCTTTTTGATCCGGTTTATCCCCCGCTTGGTTAATCTGGTCCCACAAACTTCCAGTATTTCCAGATTTTTCAGCAACAGGAGGTTCGGAATGGCTTTATCACCCATTTCACAGGTGCACAAATCCAAATATTTTAAATGCGGCAAATGAATCAAAGAATTCATGAAGGGGTCGCCAATTGCAAGCCCTTGGGCATTCAAATATTCCAACCGGGTATTCTTCAAATGGATCAGGCCATCCAAAGTGATATCGGTGCAGGGAATGAAAAGAGCCTTCAGGTGCCTCAGCCTTCCAATGTGTCTCAGGCCTTTGTTGGAAATGCAGGTTGATATGAGGTGCAATTCATCCAGAAGGGGGAATTTTCGAAGGTGTGCCAAGCCCGAATCCGTGATTTTAGTCCCGGACAAACGGATTCCCTTCAGGTGCGGAATGGGCTTTATTTGGGCAAGGAATTTATTTCTGATCCTTGAGCCAAGGAGGCATAAGAATTCCAGATTTTTAATGGTTGGAATGCACGCCAGTTTTTCCACCTCATCGCGCGTGGAATCATTTTCCCAATAGTATCGTTTTAACCCGTTCGGATTGTTGTTCATGGGTAGATGCCTGGAAATTTTCAAATTCAAATTTTGGAAAGTCAGGCTAAATTGCCTCTGAAATTATAACCGTTATTGCAATCACAACTCCGCCACCGCCAACCAGGCCCCTGGGGTTGATGGGGTTGGTTTTCAAATATTGCCAGCAGAACAAAATTCGGTGACGTAGTGGCCGTATCGATCTGGCTTTAAGCTGGATGGGAAATGGGAAACTGGAAATCCTTGAACCTCTGGAACTGAGTAATGCTAAGTGCCTCCTTTGAGGCCCCTGAACATTGGCCTATTCCTCCTCAGGGCTAATGAAAGCCAAAAGTGGATCAAGCTTTTTTCTTCCGGCCCTAGAAGTGATTCCAACATATCCGTCATCCATGAAGATTCTGGATTGTTTGCCTGTCAAAAAAATCAAAGAAATTCGCATTTTTTCCGCAATCACACTCCAAGAGGTTGTATCAGCTTTTCGGAAAGGCTTTTCCATCAAAAAGGACTGGTCTATGCACTTGGAAATTCGTTCGACATAGTCTTTGGCCAAATTTTCCAGGACAGTTTTTGCTTGCTTGGCTTTGGTGGATAAACCCATTTTTGCTTGTATCCCATCCGAGATATGTACGGATATTAGGCCAGCCAGTAAATCATCCTTCACGCTGTTCAACAGGCTAACCTCATTGTCATCCAGAACCGCGCTAAGAGGTAAATGTTGCATAAAACTGCTTTCGGGGAGGTGGAACGCCCATAGGGAATCAGTTTCAGATACACGGCTTAGGCAATCCGCAATTTTTGGTGAAATAGGTTTGTCAAAACCTCCGGCAAGACAATTCCCGACAAAAGGTTTTTGATTCGACACGATAATCTTGCTGTTTCCTTGAAAGGCAACAAACAAGGGGCCCTTTAGTGTTTCCAACTGGAGCAGGACTTCCCCATGGAAGGTTGATTTTCGAACATGGGCACCGGCTTCCTTCCCGTGCTTTTCAATGGCCTTGATGATGCTTTTGGGTTTGAATCGCCCTTCCAGCAGTATCAATCCGGTGACAAGGGCATCTTTTTCGCCAAGGGCCAGCGGGTGGCCGGTTATTGAATGGAAAAAGAATTTTTCGCCGGTGTCCAGATTTTCACCGCAGGTGGTGCGGTAGAAATGCGCAAGGAATGGACTGCAGGATTGGCACCACAGAATGGATTCCAAATCCCGATCAATCCGCAGCCCAGCGGTATCGATGAATTCCTTGACCGGACCGTTGGCGGCCAGGGCGGCTTTAAGTAGGTCATCCCAGCCCAGGTCCTTCACCAGGGCAGATGCCAGGATCTGCCGGGGCTTGATCTTCATCGCGAAAACGGTGTCGGGCGGGATGCACGGGTCGGGCTCAATGCCAAAGACCTTGCCAGAGCAAAAGGCCAATAGCAAAATGCAAATCCAGCCGCTGATCTGTGCGGGCATGGGATTCTCCCATTTCTCAAGGGAATAGGTAGATATATGCGAACATAACGGCTTAAGGGACGCAATCCCAAGGAGATCCATGAAATGCTAAAGCTGGCCCCGAGGGTAATAAACCGACCCTGGTAAAAGAGGCCATCTTGGATATTCAAGGCTTTACAGCCCAAAGATCAGTGTTCTTTTTTATTAAACCTAAAGCAGCCAACTCCGCCACCGCCAACCAGGCCCCTGGGTTTCTGCTGCAAGCAATTCAATGGACGGGATCAATTGTTTTTCTTTTGGAGAGCGTCCTTGAGGAGGGAAAGGTTTTCCGTGTCTTTTGGGAGTTTGAGCTGCTTCAAAATGGCGAGCCCACTTTTTCGATCCATGGAGCCGTACACATCAAATTGGCTGTGCAGGAGGCTTCGGAAAATGGCTGGGTGCCATATTTTTTGAGGAAGAAGCCTTTGATAGAGTTTTGCTTTCAGGGGGAACGGAACTGGTCCGGACGATAACAGCACGCGCCGTAGAAGTACCCCATTCGAAATATCCCTCGTTAGGTTGTCCCAAGCTTCCGGGACCATTCCCGCATCCTCGAAAAAATTGCACCAGAGCGAGTATGCCACCGGGTCGGCCAGCGTATTATCGCCCGAGAGAAAGTGTTTGTATTGGCTCCAAAAATAGTCTTTGTTTTCCGATGAGAATTGTGGGTAGTTCATGGAAAGGTACATGAGGTAACCGAAGCACGGCATTGCCTCGTAAAACCGAAAAGCAAGTTGGAGTTTGGCCAGGGTGTCGCCGGGTTCGTCCCAGATCATGTCACTGATACTATGGGGAATATCATCTGACTTGAAGTCATCCTTGCCCAGGGATGTTCCAGTGCCGGTTGCCGCCTTCATGGCTTCCGCACAAGCCGTTTCGAATCTCTCCTTTCCAATGACGGCGATGATTTCGTGCAATCTGTCCATCCAGCAGTCTCCTCTTGCCACTGCCATAGTAATTTGCATTCTCTTGTGCGGAAAGATAGCCTGATCCCCCGCCAACCCCGCCACCGCCAGGCCCCCCCTTTTCGTTGGCGGGGTTGGTGAAGTGTCAAGGGCGTGGGGGGCAAAGTTGAAGGACCGCTTTTTAGGTTTCGTTGGTCGGCGGAGCGATAAGCTGCAAACTTGCGGCCCACAGGAAATAGGCACATCATTCTAGAAACAAGTTCGGCGCCAGGAGACACAGATGGCAGACTCGCCGCAAGCAAATGGGTGTGCGACTGTGCTCTTCCCGGTGTTGGGTCTGGCCTCGGCAGGCGGGGCACTGGGGTTCTTCGGCGGTTTCTTTGTGCTGCCCGCCGGCTGGTTGGCGGCAGGCGTGGTCACAGGGGTTGTAGGAGGTGCCTTGGCGGGAGTGCTGCTTAGTCGGCGTGGCGGTCACCACCCATCGGGTAGCCCAGAATCTGAACAACGGGATGCAGTAGACGGCGGATCATGATTCGTTTCGGGAGATACAGGCTCAGCGTGCCTGCCAGTACCGAGATTCATCCTACGGGGGCAGTAGGGATTTCGATGGCGAAGCCACCCCATCTGCCGAACACAGTCGGCTGCCTGATCGGGTTCGCGGCGGCAGGTTGCGGCGTTGGGTCACTCGTCGGCACCGCCGTGGGGCACCATCCGTACCCGCCCGCCGCCCCAGGTTCAGAGCCCCACACCCCCCCACGGCGCATTGGAACAGCCAATCTTCCGCAAAGCCGGACCAGTCTCCCGCCACAGCCAGAACCCGTGCACTCCCGCGCACGGCTCGCCAAAAGCAAAATCAAATGCTTCCTTGGCAAGCCCCCGTCGCCAGGCGAGGGGTGTCTGCCTCCCACGCTGCACCTTGAAAGCTCCGGCTGTAACAGTCTGCATCCCGTCAGCGCCAGTCACCCCCCAACTAGCGTTGAGGGCTGGCCAAAACCCCGCCTATCCGCACTCCCCCTCTCCATGGATGGAGAGGGGGCCGGGGGGTGAGGTCTTCTTTTGGCTTCTTTTCTTTTCCGTCAGCACCGGCGGCCCGGGCACTCCCGTACCCGGCTCACAAAGGCAAAGGCAAAAAAAACTTCGCGCCCTTCGCGTCTTCGTGGCGAAAAAATCCCTCAAATCTCAGCCACTACGCACCAACCCACACAAATTTCCAAGCAAATTTTTTCCAAAAATTTTCCCAACTGCTCTCTGAACAACGCCATCTGTGCGTCAACAATCCAAGGGAAGTGGAAAGGGAAAGACGCCAGACGCCAATGGTATAGGCCTCCATTGCTTGCCTCGCGCCACCTGCCCCGATCCACGGCGGCCCGGGTCGGTTGAGACCGTTCAACTATCCCGGCGACTTTTAGCCCTGCCGGATCCGTCGCCACGGTGGCGCCGGACCGTCGGCCCGGCTCAACCCCGCGGAGTCAGCCCTGATGTTCCCCACGGCTCTCAGCGCCCTCCGCCCAACCGCGCGCCAACGGCGGGAGTCTGGCGCCAAGGGGTGCGACCATTCCGGAACCTTCCGACCCCGGAACCGCACTCTGGATTATGTTGTGTTTCCCCAGGCGATCCGGCGACACCCGGATCTCTGGCACGCAGGTGGCGCACCGCCCACAAGGCGGCCTCCCGGTTGGGGCCCTCTGCCCAACCACCCCCTGGTCCGCTCTATGTCACATCGGATCGCGATGCCCCGGCAGCACGCCCCGGCCCATCGCGGCACAGACCCGCCAGGGGATCTCCAAAAACAACAAATCCCCTCCCGCCGCGGGAGGGGCATGGGGTGGGCACCATTTCAACCCTGTAGGAGTTGTAGTTCTTAGCCTAGGGCAAGGTGAGCTCAACGAACCGCCGCCCTAGGTTCAGAACCGCGCCCCCCATTTCCGAAACCCACCCACCCTCAGCTCCCAAACCCTTCAAACCAACCGGTGCCCAACCCCCGGCCCAGCCCAAGGTCCATCCCCATGCGCCAACCCTGTGCCCGCCTGCTCCTCAAACGCCAATCCACTCAAATGATCCCGTTTCAAACCGGCATGATCTCGTGCGCCCAACACCCGCCAATATCTATAACCCACAACCATTCACCCCGTCCCGGAGGGACACCAGAGATCGAGACCGGTTTATCATCCCGGGCAAAGCAAAACGCCGGGACAAACTCCCGGCCTCGCCGTCCACCCCCAATAAAACCACCCCTACCCCAACAGCCCCTTCACCACCTGCCCGTGGATGTCCGTCAGCCGAAAATCCCGCCCCGCATGGTGGTAAGTCAGCCGCTCATGGTCAAACCCCAGCAGATGCAGCAGCGTCGCCTGCAGGTCGTAAACATCCACCGGATTCTCCACCACATGGAAACCCAGGTCGTCCGTAGCCCCGTAGGTCTGGCCCGCTTTCACGCCGCCACCCGCCATCCACAGCGTGAAGGCCTGCGGGTGATGGTCTCGTCCCTGGCTGCGGCCAAGGCTGGGGTTGGTCTCCACCATCGGCGTCCGACCGAACTCCCCACCCCAGATCACCAGTGTGTCGTCCAGCAGGCCCCGCGCCTTCAGGTCCCGCACCAGCGCCGCGCTCGCCTGGTCCGTCTTGCCGCAGTTGCCTCTCAGGTTGCCCACCACATCCGAGTGCGCGTCCCAGCCCTCGTTGTAGATCGTCACATACCGCACACCCCGCTCCACCATCCGCCGGGCCATCAGGCACGCCCGCGCGAAACTGGGCACCTTCGGGTCGGCGCCGTACAGTTTCAGCGTCGCTTCCGACTCCTGCGAAAAGTCCATCAGCTCCGGCGCGCTGGCCTGGAGCCGGAATCCCATTTCATACGCGTTGATCCGCGCGTCGATCTCCCGGTCATGCTCCTGCCGCTCGCGCAGCCGGTTCAGCTTCGCCGCCAGGTCCAGCGTGTCCCGCTGCAGCCCCTGGTCCACCCCGGGCGGGTTGCCCACATGCAGAATGGGATCGGCCCCGTTCCGCAGCCGCGTACCCCCATAGGTGCTGGGCATGAATCCGCTCGACCACAGCCCCGCGCCGCCGCTGATCCCAGCACCGGTCGACAGCACCACGAAGGCCGGCAGGTTCTTCGTCTCGCACCCCAGCCCGTAGATCGCCCACGAACCGATCGATGGCCGGCCCGGCTGGCTGAATCCCGTCTGGAAAAGCAGTTGCGCCGGCGCGTGGTTGAACTGGTCCGTCTTCATCGACCGCACGATGCACAACTCATCCGCCACCGAGGCGGTGAACGGCAGCACCTCCGAGATTTCCGCGCCCGACTGACCGTGGCGCTTGAACTTGAACCGGGGCCCCAGCACCGCCGCGTCCGGACGGATGAAGGCGTACCGCTGGCCGGCGATCACCGACGGGGGCAGCGGTTTACCCTCCATCTTCGTCAGCTCGGGCTTGTTGTCGAACAGGTCCAGTTGGCTGGGCGCCCCCGTCATGAACAGGTGGATCACCCGCTTCGCCTTCGGCGCGAAATGGGGCTGCCGGGGGGCCAGCGGGTCGGCCTGCCCCGCCGTACTCGCCCTTCCGCCCAAGCCCGCCAGGGCCATCGCGCCCAAACCCAGCCCGGTCTGGCCCAAAAAGGTCCGCCGGGCCAGTTGCCGGGCCTGCTGTTGCATGATCGGGTTCATCGCTTCACCACCGCTTCATCCAGGTTGAAAAGCAACCGGGCCAGGGCCGTGTAGGCCGCCCGCTGAACAAGGAGACTTTGTTGCACATTCGCCTTGTCATCCAGCCCCAGCAGGGCCCGCGCCTGCTCCGGCTTCGCCTGGAACCGCTCACGCTGCTTGCGGACAAATTCCTGCAGATCGGCCAGTTCCTCGGCGCTGGGTGGCCGGCTGAGCACCCGCGCGAAGGCGTACGCGATGACGCCGGGCTCCCCCTCGCTGCGGGGCAGCAGGCTGTCCGCCAATCCCCGCGCCGCTTCCAGAAACGCCGGATCGTTCAGCAGCAGCAGCGCCTGCAGCGGGCTGTTCGACCGGTCGCGTTTGGCCACGCACGCCTCACCCGACGGGGCGTCAAAGGTCAGCGCCTGCGCGAAGGGCGCCGTGCGCTTGGCGAAGGTGTACAGGCTGCGCCGGTACCGGTCTTCCCCGGTGCTGGCCGTCCAGTTCAAGGCGCCATAGGTCCCCTCCGTGGTGATCGAGGCCGGCTGCGGGGGATACACACCGGGGCCACCCATCTTGGCCGACAGCATCCCCGCCGCCTGCAACATCCCGTCACGGATCATTTCGGCGTCCAGACGGTGCCTGGGTCCCCGGGCGCACAGCCGATTGTCCGGGTCCACCGTCGCCAGATCCTCGCGGGGATTGGAACTCTGCCGGTAGGTGCTCGACAGCACGATCAGCCGGTGCAGCTTCTTCAAAGACCACCCATTGTCCATGAACCAACCCGCCAGCCAATCCAGCAGGGCCGGATTGCTGGGCAACTCGCCCTGCAGCCCGAAATCATCCACCGTCCGCACCAGCCCCTGCCCCATCAGCGCCGCCCATTGGCGGTTCACCGTCACCCGGGCAGTCAGCGGGTTGTCCGGGCTCACCAGCCACCGGGCGAAAGCCAGCCGGTCCGCCCCCGACCCGGCGGGCAGCGACGGCAGAAAAGCCGGCACCGCCGGTCTGACCACTTCCTTGGGGCTCAGGTACTCGCCCCGGTGCCGGATCTTTGTCGCGCGGGGATTGTCCGCCCGCCGTTCACGCATCGCCAGCGTTGTGGCCGGCCGTGGCATCTTCCCGCGCAGCGTCTCGATTTCCTTGCGCGCCTCCGCCAATTCGGGGGCCACGCCGTTGAACTCCCGCTCCAGCGCCTCCCTCTGCGCCCCATCCACCTTTGGCCACACCAGCAGGGCCTGCTCCGCCTCGGCCGACATCTCCTTGGCCACCGGCTCCCGCTCCTGCCGGCTCACCGACCAGCGCAGCATGCCCAAGGTCGCCGGGTAATGCCGCCCGAACGACAGGGTCGCTTTCCACCCCTTGGCCGCCGGCAGCGGCTTTTCCGGATAAAAAACCGCCACCGATCGCTTGCCCGTCAACCCGGTCGACCACCCGGTCTGCCCCTCGGTGTCAATTGCCTTGCTCGCCTCATAGCCACCCTTCGCGTGCGTTTGCGCCGCCTTCACCAGCTTCACCGGCTGGCCGTCCCAAACAATCTTCAGGTCCTCCAGGCAGAAGTCCCCCTTCGGCCCCTCGTACCAGGCCATGCCCGGCCCCCCGGCCGGCAATCCCGGATCCGGCAGGGCCTCCAGGCGAAACGCCCGCACCCCGGCGACCTCGGGGCCAAATTCCAGATCGAAAATATCCACCTTGGTCGTGTCGCCTTCCGCCACCACCACACCGGCACCGGGCAGTCGCAGCTTCGGCTCGTTGCTGGTCGCCT
>Ga0315899_10006654_pt1 | contig 12466 bp, 10 predicted proteins | sample LakEriMetagenome_2_FD_203518 | JGI IMG/M metagenome (GOLD analysis project Ga0315899, IMG submission 203518) | Freshwater fungal communities from buoy surface, Lake Erie, Ohio, United States - Buoy 4 MA112 | ecosystem: Environmental > Aquatic > Freshwater > Lake | place: USA: Lake Erie, Ohio... | reverse complement strand
TGCCGCTATGTTCATAGAATCTTATATCTTCGGTTGCAACCAAAGCATCAATCACTGCAGGGGAGATACTGTCATATTCTACTGGGGTTCGGTTTTCTTTAAAATATTTCCCTATCAGTTTACCGTCTGAAGTGTATAGTTCTGAGATTATGTTTATGTTGGGAGTTTTAATATCTTTTATTGACGGCGAATAGCCAAAAAGCCATAAAAAATTGAGCTCAAGGGCACAGAAAAATACTATGATAAAATATAAAACTATCGAGAAATAACGAAATGGCTTGTTTTTAATTCTTCTGAACATAGGGTAAATATGAGGAAATCATGATTAATATGGTGTAAATTTCTTAGATTTTTGAATTACCTGAAACAAATTCCAATTGAGGTACTAAAATCAATAAATATTTAATTTTTTTTCATGGATGATTTAATTAAAAAATTCAAAATTGGTCCGAAAACACATTTTAGTGTTCAAGATCATGATCCTGAATTCTCTGGTAAGTTCACTAATGCTAAAGCAGCTAAATTACTAAATGAGCTAAGTGTTGAAATGAGTAAATTACAGGAACAGATGTATGCTCAGAACAAACACTCATTGCTTATTATTTTTCAGGCAATGGATGCAGCTGGAAAAGACAGCGCCATAAAATATACTATGAGTGGATTAAATCCTCAGGGCTGCCAGGTTTACAGCTTTAAACAACCGAGTGCTGAAGAGCTTGATCATGATTTTATCTGGCGACATTATAAAGCTTTGCCCGAAAAGGGCAGGGTAGGTATCCATAACCGTTCTCATTATGAGAGTGTATTGATTTGTAGGGTTCATCCGGAATATGTTTTAAATGAAGGAATTGCTGGAATAGAAAATCTGGAAAATATTAATGCTTCATTCTGGAAAAGCAGATATGAAAGCATCCGGAATTTTGAAAGACATATTTCCCAAAATGGTATCGTTATTTTGAAATTCTTTTTAAATGTTTCCAAAAAGGAACAAAAAAAGCGTTTTCTTGAAAGGATTGATGATCCATCAAAGAATTGGAAATTTTCATCGGCAGATATTGTTGAGCGTCAAAAGTGGGATCAGTATATGAAGGTCTATGAGGAAGCAATTAATGCCACATCGGAAGCGCATGCGCCCTGGTATGTTATACCTGCGGATAAAAAATGGTTTACTAGAATTGCCATTAGTAAGATCATTATTGATACGTTTAAATCAATGCAACTGCAACTACCTGAACTCTCCGTTTCTGAAAAATTGAAGCTTGAAGATTGCAGGAATAGCTTGTTAAATGAGCATTAAATGGGGGTAATTTTGCAAAATGATTTTACAATTCACACCTCTGATTTATTGATCCGTTAGTGTAAATGAATCGCCATCTTTTAGAAATGGAAGAGAGGCACGGGCTTCTGTTACCACATCTTTATTGATTGAAAAAGTGTATAAATCTTCATCATTGGGTTTATAATAAATTACTTTCCCATTTGGATCAATGCACATCGAATCGCCTGAATGATACACTTCATTGCCGTCATGCCCAACCCGATTTACACCAACTACAAAAGCCTGGTTTTCTATAGCCCTTGCTGGGATAAGTGAGCGCCAGTGTAATGAACGACGTTCGGGCCAGTTGGCAACGATCAATAACATGTCATATTCCTGATTTGTATTTCTAAGCCAAACAGGAAAACGGAGGTCATAACAGATTACCGGACAAATTTTCCAGCCTTTAAGTTCTACGAAAAGCTTTTTAGTTCCTGCCTTATAATGCTGATCCTCTTCACCTAGGCCAAACAGATGCCTTTTGTCATAATACTCATAGGTTCCGTTGGGGCGCATCCAAATCAGCCGGTTATAAATATTATTTTTTTCTTTTATGATGAGACTTCCGGTAACTACACACTTATATTTTTTTGCCTGTTCATGCATCCATTTCATGGATTTGCCGTCCATCTTTTCAGCAAATTTGTCTGGGTTCATAGAAAAACCCGTACTAAACATTTCAGGAAGAACGATAAGATCGGTAGCCTCACGAATTGAAGTAAGTCTTAAAGTGAGATACTCAAGGTTTTTATCAATGTTTTCCCAAAATAGGTAAGTCTGAAAGGTGGTTATTTTTAGTAGGCTCATCCAATGTTATCCTCCGTGATAAAAAAATGCTTTTAAACTTTCTTTTAGGAATTTATATAAATATAAATAATTGTTTAGTAGTGCAACATGCTAAAATTCTTAAAACTCTTACCTAATTAAAGGTACGTCTCAAATTGATATTAATTATATTCAAAAATGTATAATCTGCTCAAGGTTAAATACCAACAGCTACTGTAATTTGACTAGTAACTATGTAAATATCAGTTATTTTGGTTAAAAGTCTGGTCTGAGCAGATCTCAGTATTGTCCAATTTTTTAATTGTGAACAAAAAGTGGTATAAAAGCTTAAAAGCTGGTTGAAATCTGAGATAATACAAGACTGGATTTTTAAATATGAACTAAACTCTTGAGATCAATCATTTTTTAATAGCCCATACATATTTGTTTATAATATTAATATTTGCTTAGTTCTTTAAATTAGATTTTGAAGCATCTTGTGCATAAATCTAAAAAACGGATAAATTAAGAGGGTATAATTTTTTTTTATAAATTTTTAATAAATAATGCTGGTGACTATTAAACTTTAATTAAATATTCAACGGCTTTTTCGAGTGTTTCTTTCTTTTTCGCGAAACAAAATCGAAGTACATGATAGTCTGTACCTTTTGAATAAAATGCAGAGACCGGTATTCCTGCAACTCCGAATTCCTTTATTAACCTTATTGCCAAATCGGTATCTTTTTCGTTGCTGATCCTACTATATTGTACAGATTGGAAATAAGAACCATTACAAGTTAAAAGGTCGAAACGAGTTTCTTTCATCAAGGTGCAAAAAAAATCTTTTTTAACTTGAAAAAAATCACTGATTTCCAGGTAATTGCGATCATTCTTTAAAAAATCTGATATCGCATACTGCACAAAAGAGTTTACACTAAATACTTCAAACTGATGAATTTTTCGAAATTCCTTCATTAACCATTCCGGTGCAAGGCAGTAACCAACCTTCCATCCAGTTGCATGCAAAAGTTTTCCAAATGATGCGGTAATAAAGCTTCTTTCCATTAATTCAGGATAGCGGGATATGCTCAGATGCTGTTTCCCGTCGTATATAAGGTGCTCATAAACTTCGTCACTAAGTATGAGGATATTGGTGTCTTTAGTTAAATTAATTAAGCATTTTATATCATTCTCATCCAGGGTTCTTCCGGTAGGATTGTTGGGATAGTTTAGAATGATCATTCGAGTTTTATCATTGATCAGTTTCCCAACCTCTAACCAGTCGATCGCATAGTTTGGAGCACTAAGTTCAACCGAACGGATACGGCCTCCAAACAGGATTACAGTAGGGCCATAGGCATCATAAGCAGGTTCAAATATAATTACCTCATCATCGGGCCTGATTACGCACGCTATTGAAGCAAATAGTGCCTGTGTTCCTCCAGCGGTGATTGTTATTTCAGTATTAGGATTGTAAACAACATTGTGAAGTTTTTCTTGTTTTTCTGCAATTCGTTCCCTTAGCGATAAAAGTCCGGCCATTGGCGCATATTGGTTGTAACCTGATCTCATGTAATGATCTACTAGTCTCATGAGTTCTGTAGAACATTCATAATCCGGAAAACCCTGCGATAAATTAATAGCCTGGTGCTGAACCGCAAGCTGTGACATAACCGTGAAAATTGTTGTGCCAACATCAGGCAATTTGGATTGTATTTGCATAATGAAGCTAAAATAACAAATTCTGCTATCCTGATTTAAAATGTTCGATTAATATCCGGATTAAATTATTATTTTGAACCGTTAATAGATGTTAAACAAATGACTTATAAAACTAAAGAAAGTCGTCTTTTTCTTGTTCTGGGTTCCTTTTTAATAGCAAATGCTATTCTTGCAGAGTTTATCGGAGTTAAAATATTTACAGTTGAAGGTTCCTTGGGTATTCAAAAATTCGACATTAATATGTTCGGTGTACCTGATCTTTCATTCAACATGTCTGCTGGTGTAGTAACCTGGCCGCTCATATTTATTATGACAGATATCATCAATGAATATTTTGGAGTCAAGCAGGTTCGTTTTTTATCCATTTTGGCCTCAATAATGATCACTTATGCTTTTTTGGTGGTCGGTTTTGCTATGGATTTAGTTCCTTCTGATTTCTGGATCAATCAAACTATAGATGGTGTTCCGGTAAATATGGATGCTGCATTTAATGGGATTTTCGGACAGGGGATGTGGATCATCGCAGGTTCAATTATTGCATTCCTGATCGGACAAATGGCAGATGTCGTCCTTTTCCATCGGATCAAAAAGCTTACCGGTGAGCGGTTTCTTTGGCTAAGAGCTACAGGATCTACCCTTGTATCACAATTGGTTGATAGTTTTGTTGTTATTTTTATCGCATTTTATCTTAATCCTCAATACAGCTGGAGTTGGCAAATGGTTGCAGCAATAGGATTGGTAAACTATACTTATAAATTTACAGTAGCAGTTCTAATGACTCCTTTGTTATATGGGGTACATAAAATCATTGATAAATTTCTCGGAAAGGATCTTTCTGCAAAGCTGATAGCAGAGGCTGCAGAAGCTTAAGAACATATTGAAGATTTTGTAATTATTCACATCAATCTAAACTGAAAATAAAATGAAATCAAATAGAATTTGTTTTACCTTGTTTTTAGCTGCTTTCTCAGGACTATTTAGTCCTTTAACTGCCCAGGAAACCCTCTGGAAGGAGCAAACTGCCTGGGAAGGTGTTCCTGAGTATTATCAAAAATGGACTTATCCTGATTTTCAGTTTCCTTCTGCATTGCCTGCCTGGAAAAATGACAGGGTACAGGTGGCAGCTACGCTTCAGCGATTATTGGGAGATATTCCTGCCCGTCCAAAAAGCCTGAAGGTTAAAACTGTTTTCAGAAAACAGATGAATGGATATATTCTCGAAAAGTTTTTGATAGACAATGAAGTAGATGGTTTCATTCCTGGATATCTGGCTATCCCAACCAATGTTAAGGGCAAGGTGCCTGTAGTTTTGGGAATGCACGGACATGGGAGCAGTAAAGACAATGTTTTCGGATCGAATTCAGGTACTGCACAGGATGTGATGGCTTTGCTGATTTCAAAAGGGTATGCTGTAATGGCAATTGACAGTTATTTTAATGGGGAGCGCCGCGGAACAGGTCCTGCTGGTACACCCGAGACTCAATCAAAAGGACCTGATCAGGAAACCTCAACATTTAAGATCAACTTATGGTTTGGCCGCTCATTATGGGGAATGCAAATTCGTGATGAACAGATCGCATTAGATTATCTCAAGACCCGCCCTGAAATTGATTCAGATAAAATTGGTGTAGAAGGAATGAGTATGGGAAGTACCAGAGCCTGGTGGCTGGCAGCATTAGATGAACGTGTAAAGGTTGTTGTCGGTATAGCATGCTTTACCAGATACAAGGAACTTATTGAACAGAGAGAACTGAAAGCCCATGGTATCTATTACTTTGTTCCGGGGATGTTACAACACTTTGATACTGAAGCAGTAATGGGTCTGATTGCTCCAAGACCCTTTCTTGCACTAACTGGTGACAGTGATGCCGGCTCACCACTTAGCGGAATGAAAACCTTGGAGAAGAAATTAGATACGGTATATTCTCTTTATGAGGAGAAAGATAAGTTCAAAAGTATAATATATCCTAATACAGGCCATGTTTTTACTGATGATATGAAGATTGAAATGCTGGATTGGTTTGAAAAATATCTAAAATAGAAGATGAAGACTTTATTCATCCGCATTGCTTTAATTTTGTTTTTTCTTTCTCTGTTTGATGAAAATGGAGTTTCACAGACTGTAAATAAGGAATCAACGTGGCAGAAAATTGCACCATATTTCGCCAGCCCCGAACAGTTTAAAGCAAAATATGGGCCATATCGTTCACCTTTAAAGTTTTATGACGGCAGGGAGGTTAAAAATCCTTCAGACTGGATCAAAAGACGTACAGAGATTCTCGATCGCTGGAATGGCTTGATGGGTAAATGGCCTGCACTTATCACAAATCAAAAGCTGGAATATCTGGATTCAATCAAAAAGGATGGCTTTACTCAATATCAGGTGCGCTTTAACTGGGTTCCTGGTCAGAAAACACATGGCTACCTGTTGGTTCCAGATGGGAAAGGTAAAATGCCTGCAGTTATTACCGTTTATTATGAGCCCGAAACTGCTGCAGGCTTAGGAAAACCGGAGCTTCCTGATCGCGATTTTGCTTATCAGCTTTGTAAAAGAGGATTTGTGACGCTTTCTTTAGGTACAACAGAAAATACCAATTCTAAAACTTACTCGATTTATTACCCTGGAATCCAAAATGCAAGTGTTCAACCATTATCGATGCTCGCTTACGCTGCTGCTAACGCCTGGAATGTTTTGGCAAAGGTTCAGAATGTTGATTCTAAGCGCATTGGTATTATGGGTCATTCTTACGGCGGTAAATGGGCAATGTTCGCATCCAGTTTATATGAGAAATTTGCCTGTGCAGTATGGTCAGATCCAGGTATTGTTTTTGAAGATTCTCGAGAATCCATCAATTACTGGGAGCCCTGGTATCTTGGATATCATCCTCAGCCCTGGCGAAAAAGAGGTTTGATCACTAATGATAATCCCGCGAAAGGCTTATATCCACAGCTAGTTTCAAAAGGCTATAACTTGCATGAATTGCATGTGCTGATGGCTCCACGTCCATTTCTGGTTTCAGGAGGTTCTGAAGATCCTGTCAATCGCTGGATTCCATTGAATCATTCTGTTGCTGTAAATGATTTATTAGGCTACAAGAATCGTGTTGCAATGACAAACAGACCCGAGCATACCCCGAATCCTGAATCGAATGAGGTTGCTTATTCGTTCTTTGAGTACTATTTGAAGTATTGAGTATTGAGTATTGAGATTTAATTCAGGTTCAGTTGAGATTTATTGATTAAAACACAATTGATCTGACGACAAACTAGTTTGATTTTCTAACGTTCACGTTCCTCCAGATAACTGATAACAGATAACAGGCAACAGTTTTTTGAACCAGGAACCAAGAACCAGGAATCAAGATAATGAACTACTATCTTAGAATTCTCAACCCGATAGCTATCGGGTCTCAACTATCAATTGAAAAAGCTACTTTCCGATCTTTACCAATTCAACTTCAAAAATAAGCGTGCTATAAGGAGGGATGTCTTTCCCGGCTCCGCGTTCACCGTAAGCTAGTGAGTAAGGAATAAAGAATCGATATTTTGAACCAACCGGCATTTGCTGAAGTCCTTCTGTCCATCCCGGTATTACCTGATTTAATACAAAGGAAGTAGGTTCTCCACGTTTATAAGAGCTGTCGAATTCGAATCCATTGGTTAGGGTTCCTTTATAGTTTACAGATACTTCATCGGTAGCAACCGGCTTCGGCCCTACACCAGGTACAATGACTTCGTATTGTAAACCACTTGGAAGAGTTATGATGCCCGGCTTTAGCTTATTTTCGCTTAAAAACTTATTGGATTCAGCAATCGCTCCTTCGAATTTCTTCTTTTCAATAGCGTTCAAAAGGCTATAAATTACTTCTTGTGATTTTTCAGGGGTTAAAATCACTGTTCCTCCAGAAAAAACATCGCTCATTGCTTTCGAGACCAAAGTGTAATTCAAGTTACTTACACCTCTGTTTTTCAAATCATTAGCAATACTTGCCCCAAAGGCATAGCTCGCTGAATCTAATTGAGTTTTTAATAGTGGAGCCGTAGCGGGTTTGGTCTGTGCTGAACTATAAGTTGAAATAGCAACTGCCGCAAAAAGTAATATATAACGTTTCATTTGTGTGTTTTTATATTTTTTGTCCCGCATGTGCGGGAAGTGTTTATCAAACTTGATATTATTTTAGATCTATTTAAAGACCGGGCCGCTAATATAGAAAGCCTGAAGATAAATAAACAATATTCTGTCTAATTTTTTGTTTCGTGATAAAATACTAAATTGTGATAATGAAACCATCATGATTTTTTCTAAACCCACAGGGAGATGATTATTAAATCATGATCGCCCGCCCGACCAAGTCGTTCGGAGGGCTTCATCACCATTAAAAAACAATAAATAAATTGATGAAAGTTGACTATATCGCTCTTTCTATTCCTGTATTTTTAATCCTGATTATTGTAGAGCTTGTTTATGCTCTGTACAAAAAGCTTGATTATTACCGCTTAAACGACTCAATTTCTAATTTGAGTCAAGGTATTGGATCTCAATTGGTTGGTATATTTCTGAAAACAATTACTTTTTTTGGTTACTTATTTATTTATGAGAACTGGAGATTTTATTCATTTCAGAATACCTTATGGACCTGGATTTTACTTTTTTTAGCTGTTGATTTTTTCTATTACTGGTTTCATCGTAAAAGTCATCAGATAAACGCATTATGGGCTGCCCATATTGTTCATCACCAAAGTGAGGAATACAATTTAACAGTTGCTTTGAGGCAATCATGGTTTCAATCGGGTTTTTCATGGGTTTTTTACCTACCTCTCGCATTTGCAGGTTTTGAACCGATCATGTTCCTCACTATCAGTGCTTTTAACACCATTTATCAGTTTTGGATACATACCCGCGCAATTGGCAGAATGGGCATATTTGAATGGTTTTTAAATACTCCTTCCCACCATAGGGTACATCATGGTTCTAATCCTAAATATATTGATAAGAATCATGCAGGTACTTTAATCATTTGGGATAGAATGTTCGGAACATTTCAAGATGAAGAAGAGGAAGTTGTTTATGGAATTACCAGTCCGCTGGCCAGCTGGAATCCTGTTTGGGCAAATTTCCATTATTGGGCGGATTTGTATTCAAGCTCAAAAAAGACTCGGAATATCATCGATAAGATTAGAATTTTTATCAATCCTCCGGGATGGTTTCCTGATTATTTGGGAGGAATGCAATATCCAAAAGAAGTGAATAACAGCTCGTACATAAAATATAGTCCCGATTATGATCATCGATTCAAATCATATATCCTCAGCACGTTTCTATTTACGCTGATTATTTCGAGCATGCTGATTTTCCTCAATTCAGAAATGAATACATTGCAACTAATAAGCTGTAGTCTGCTTTCAATATTTAGCCTAACATCTTGTGGAGTATTGATGGAACAAAAAACCTGGTCCGGATGGTTTGAATATGTTCGAATATTCTATTGGATTTTAGTTCCTTTCAGCTTCTATAACAACGATTTTTTTTCGAATATGTTCATTTTAAATACATTGATAGCCACATTTTCGTTTTTCTGGTTCTATCGCCTTAAAGGAGTAAAATATGTTTAAACAACACAAAAGCTTCCTCATTATTTTTATCGTGATTATGATTTTGAATCTAATGGTTCAGTCCGTTGTTTTTGAGGAATACAACATATTTATTAAACCTTTGATTTGTCTATCACTTGCTATTTACCTGTTTAAAGAGTGTAATATGAAGGTGGGATTTAATCGTTTGGTTTTTTCCGGACTTATTTTTTCTTTATTTGGGGATGTGTTGCTGCTGTATTCTGTTTCGGATGTTTTTCTCTTTTTATATGGATTAGTTTCATTCTTAATCGCACATATTTTATACTCATCTGCATTCTTTCGTGATTTTAAGAATAAACCTCAGGAATCAAAATACTTTGGGCATCTGATGCTTTTTTTGATGGGGGTGTTCTCTATGAGTTATTACTCAATCATCAGGGATTATCTAAATGACTTCCGTATACCGGTTCTGGCATATATTTTTGTGATATCTATCATGGCAATTCTTGCCGGCTATCGGTATAGAAGGGTAAATCTGTTAAGCTTTAGGTTGATTTGTTTTGGGGCTATCTTTTTTGTTATCTCTGATGCGGCGCTTGCCTATATGAAGTTTGTTGAACCCTATACTTTTGCAGGAATATTAATTATGTCAACGTATATGATCGCTCAGTTTCTGATTACTTTAGGGACTATTGAGCGGAAGGTTGTAGTGAAACTTGAAGGTGAACCGTTGGAACCTAGTAACTAATTATTTGTCATTTTAATGTAAGGTTATATTAAATATTTAATCTATATTCGACCGACAAATATCTAAACGGACCCAAAAATCCTATTAAATTTTTTAATCTAAAATTCCTTTCATACTATGCTCAGAGGTGCTGGATTGACGTTTTTACTTTTAATTCAGTTTCTGTTTGTGGATTTTTCTGTTGCTCAGGTAAAAGGTAATAATCCCTCTGAAGAGCTGATAGTAAGCAAAGCTGCATCTGTTTATTTTAAGTCATTGGCTGAACAATCCGGAATTTACAGGGGTACTGAATATACAGGCTATCCTTTTAGAGTAAGATCAGGACATCAATACTTTGAATCAGCTGACATTAGCTATGGTTCTGTTTTTTATGATGGTATTCTTTATGAAGGTGTTCCAATGCGGTACGATATAGTTAAGAATGAGGTAGTTGTGCTTTATCCTGATAATGTTTCTGGAATTAGGTTACATAATCAAAAGATAAAATATTTCAATATTTATAATCACCATTTTATTCAAATTGGCAAAGAAGATTTGATGTCTGATGCTATACCTGCCGGATTCTATGATCGAGTTTATGCAGGGGAAATTGATTTACTAGTGAATCGTTCAAAAGGCACTTTAAAGGAGGCGACATCCGCAGGGAATTTTATTACAATCCTTAAGCAAAAGAATATTTTCTTTTTAAGAAAGCAAAAGAATTACTTCCAGGTTGAAAGTATTGGATCTGTTTTAAAAGTTTTAGGCATAAATCAAAAAGAAATTCTTGATGAATTGAAAAAGAATAAGATAAAATTTAGAAAAGATCCTGAAAAGGCTATTGTGCATATGTTGAAATTCAAGGATCAGCTATCAAGGTAATATGAGGAACTTAACTATTCTAGTTTTTTGCTTTTACTTAGCTATTTTCCAAGTCGGGGCACAAGTTAAGCCGGTAGAAATTACGGTAGCATTTAAAGATGCTAGGATTAAAGATTTTGTTAACGAAATTGAGTCTAAATCTGGTTTTCATTTCTACTATAATCCATCAGAAATGGATAGCTTAAGACTTAATTTTAATGCCAAAAATGAGACAATAGCTTCAATCCTCAGAATTGCTTTCAAAAACACTGATTTTAGCTTTACAATTGATAAGCAAAGTAATGTCTTTTTAACTAAAGGAGTTGAGATTTTGGCAAACCTGCCCTACGGTCTATTTGAAAATGAGCAGGATTCTTTAAGGTGGAAGGTCCAAAGGGAACCAGAACTGATTGCAGATTTAACAACTGTCTCAGAGCAAGGCGATTTAGCTGGTAATCTTGAAAATAAACAGATTCAAATCGGGAATAAGACTGCTCAACTTAAGCCTGGAAACGTTACTTTGATTGGATATGTGCGCGATGCAAAGACCGGTGTTCCTGAAATTGGCGCTGCAGTTTTTATTGAGAATCCCCGAATTAATACCTATACCAATCAGTTTGGATATTATACTCTTGTTATACCACGTGGAGCACATACGCTAAATATAAAGGCCTTGGGTATTCAAGATACCAAACGTAATTTAATGATCTATTCAGACGGTAAGCTGGATGTTGAGATCCAAACTCAGGTTCTTTCATTGAGAGAGGTTGTTATTTCTGCAGAGAAATCTGCAAATGTCCGCAATGTGCAAATGGGGGTTGAAAAACTTAGTATAAAATCCATTAAACAAGTTCCGGTTGCATTTGGCGAAGCTGATATTGTCAAGGTTATGTTAACACTTCCAGGAGTGAAATCTGTGGGAGAAGCAAGTAATGGATTCAATGTCAGGGGAGGAGCGGTAGATCAAAACCTGATTTTGTTTGATGATTTAACAATCTATAACCCTTCACACTTTTTTGGTTTTTTCTCGGCATTTAATCCCGATGTAATTAAGGATGTAGAATTGTATAAAAGTAGTATTCCATCCCGCTACGGTGGCCGATTGTCCTCTGTACTTGATGTAAGCAGTAGGGACGGAAACAATAAAAAATTAAGCGGAACTGCCGGAATAGGCCTTTTAACAGGTCGCTTAAACATTGAAGGACCGATTATAAAAGACAAGACTTCTTTTATCCTTGGAGGAAGAACAACCTACTCCAATTGGCTGTTAAAAATGCTGCCTGATGAATCAGGTTATAAAAATGCGAAGGCTGCTTTCTCAGATTTAAACTTGAGAATTAGTCATGAAATCAACAATAAGAATAATTTATACCTATCTGGGTATTTGAGTGATGATAATTCCAATTTAGGAAGTGATACATCCTTTGCTTACAGCAACCAAAATTTATCTTTAAAATGGAAGCATATTTTTAATAATCAGTTGACTGCGGTTTTTGTAG
>Ga0315899_10006653_pt1 | contig 12467 bp, 3 predicted proteins | sample LakEriMetagenome_2_FD_203518 | JGI IMG/M metagenome (GOLD analysis project Ga0315899, IMG submission 203518) | Freshwater fungal communities from buoy surface, Lake Erie, Ohio, United States - Buoy 4 MA112 | ecosystem: Environmental > Aquatic > Freshwater > Lake | place: USA: Lake Erie, Ohio... | reverse complement strand
CTACTGGGTACATTTTTCACTTGAAAATGGCTGTACCGTTGACTGTATCTGGAGTAGAGCGATTCCGTAGAGTTGGCTGTATAGTGATCGCTAACCTGATTTTAACAGATAGTGTCATTAATCTCTAGAGTAAGGGATTCGCTCTGTAGCCATGTTTTTGCTGGTTTTCTGCCGCAAAACAAGCTATAATGATCTAAAGGTCAAATTTGAAAATTTTTGCCTCAAACCCTATCTGCGTAAAAATTTCAGGATTTTGTGTCCAGTAGTTCATTGGTATTGTATTGGTTGAACTCAGGCTCTGTAAGACTTTTAGCCATAGCTAGTATGTTTATACGGGGGAAGTCCAGATATTACTGAAACTATCCAAAAACTCTCAGTAGAAAAATTAGAAGACTTAGGAGAAGCATTACTAGACTTTGAGACTCAAGCTGACTTAATTAATTGGCTGAACTAATAAATAGGCTTTGAAGATGATAAAATAATCATCTTCATTGATTTAATAACTTAGGTCTTGACTCGCTTTCTTTGGGATAAATTTAGTGAAAGATTACCTCGAAACCTTTCTCTCTTCTTCCGGTGACGTGAAAACTAGCCTTGATGTGACGGCAAAAACTCAAGAAATCGATGTGTATTTTCGACCGACTTCCCCAGAAATGCCGCCCGAATTAGGTTTATTGGGCAAATTAGCTCAAACCCCTTGTTTATTGGAACCCTATCGCAATCCGGTCACGATTGATGGCATTATTGCCTGTTTATCTAAACTGTTGACTGTGCGGGAACAATTACAAAGAGAAGCTCACCGCAATCAACAACCCTTATTAGCAGAAAATATCCCTAGACTATGGATACTAACTCCTACGGCCAGTCAAAGAATTATAACTGCTTTTTCCGCTCTCAATCATCCAGATTGGGGAGAAGGAATTTATTTTTTACCTCCAGCATTAACCACAGCCATTATTGTCCTGCATCAATTACCTGAAACCCCTGAAACCCTTTGGTTAAGATTATTAGGTAGAGGAGGAACCAGAAGCAGAGCGATTGATGAATTAGAGGCATTATCTTCTAATCATCCTTTCAAATCAGCTGCCTTAAAATTATTATACAATTTGAGTAGGAACTTGCAAGCCTTACCAAAAAGAACCCAGGAGGAGAGGAAATTTATTATGCGTTTAGCCCCTTTATACGAACAAGATAGAGAAAAAGCTATTCAACAAGGAGAAGCTATCGGACTTCAAAAAGAAGCATCCAAGTTAGTGCTACGTCAACTAAAGCGACGTTTTGGTGAATTGCCCCCGCATATCACTGAAACTATCCAAAAACTAGCCGTTGAACAATTAGAATACTTAGGAGAAGCATTACTAGACTTTGACAGTCAAGCTGATTTAATCAATTGGCTTAATCAAGCCTAAAATATTCAGGAAATGCCATTTAAAACTCCTCTAATTGTTTTCTTGGTCTCTCAGGGAATTGAGATTAGAAAATCGCTTGATTCCCCTCAGTATTAAGGACAGCTAGGTCTTGGAAATTAATCACACTATCTCCATTAAAATCTTTAGTGGAATCCGACTATATCTCTTCTGTCGATTTAGGCATTTGAGAACCTTTGCACTTTAACTTCGCTCCGAAGCCCAATACAGTTAGAATTCCAAGAATAGTAGAGGGTTCGGGGACGGAAGTAGGAGGTTCTGCTGCGCCTGTCACGCCACCAATAACTGGATTACCATTAAAATCACTGACAATATCATTGAAATCAATTGCCCCTCCTGCTGTAGTTAAAGGTGCATCAAAAACGAGAGCGAGACTATTTGATCCGTTTGCCCAATCAATGGCTTCGATTCCACTGCCACTAGGAGCTGCCAAGCTAATATTAATCACGTCAGCCGCAGTAAAAGTTAGTCCGCCAATCATAATGTTACTGAAAGTAACACTGGGAAAGGTGCTATTTTCGTTATCAATGGTGAAACTTCCAGTCATCAAATCGGTTCCAGCCACAGTACCATTATTGATCGTCCAGGTCAGTGCTTGGGCTGGCAGATTAGGGGAAAAAGTATAGGCAACAAGGGCTGTGGTAGCCGCTAAGAGCCAGTTAGGTGGATTGATTTTCATTTTGTTTATTTGAGTTAAATTTGGGTTGTTCGTGAGTCGTTAAAGAGTGACAAACCATTCGGGACGAGTGTTCAATCCCGTGACTGGATTACCTAGAGAGCCGGTGACATAAACTAACACTTCGCTGCCCAAAATAATCTGGTTGCTGTTAAAGCTTAACTGTCCGAAGTTGAGTCCGCTCAGAGCCAAGCGATCGCCTTCAGCCGGGTTGAAGTCCATGATGCGATCGCTACCATTGCCAGTCGCTAGGACAAAGTAATCGGCACCCAGACCGCCATAGAGGAAATCAGAGCCGGCACCGCCATCGAGGAGGTCATCCCCCTCTTCGCCAAAGAGTCGGTCGATATCTCCCCCACCGTAGAGGCGATCGTTGTCTAGTCCGCCTTGGAGGACATCCCGCTGGTGGGAACCAATCAGCAGGTCGTTGCCGCCGCCGCCTTGCAGGCGGTAAGTGCCTAGTTTGCCGGAGGCATCAATGAGATCGTCTTGGTTTGTCCCTGAGATGATACCACCACCAGAGGAGACAGGGATGGGGTGGAACACCTGTAGGGTAAAGGTATCGCTGGCAATCTCTCCATCGGGATCGCTGGCGATGACGGTGAGGTTATAGCTGCCGGAGGCGGTATCACTGGGAGTGCCACTGAAGCTTCTGGTGGCTGGATCGAAGGTGATGCCGTCGGGAAGCACTGTCCCTGCTGCTAAAGAGTAGGTGAGAATATCTCCATCGACATCGGCAAAGGTGTGGACGGGAATGGCGAAGGTAAAGGGTTGTCCTTCGATCGCGCTTTGGTCAGGAATCGCCTGTTGTAATGTGGGTGCGTCGTTGACGGGGTTGATGGTGAGATTGAAGGTATTGTTGCCAATTTGACCGCCCGCACCATCGGAAACGGTAAAGCTGAAGCTATCAGCAGTGTTTTCACTACTGTTGTGGGTGTAGGTTAGTCGGTTGTTGTCGATGTCATCCTGAGTGAAGGTAGCGTTGGTGGCTAAAGCTGTCCCATTGAGTGAAACTGTTCCGTTAGCGGGCAAGTTAGTCAGGGTGTAGCTGATTTCCACTGCTGTGTTATCAACATCGGTGACTTGGAGTACCGTGTTGGCGATCGCGATGATGCTTCCTTCTGCCAGAGTCAATCCGGCATTGGTGGTGAGAACAGGTAGATCGTTAATCGGGTTGAGAGTTAGGCTAACATCAGCCTCATTGACGGCATAAACTTCTCCATCAAATCCATTCCAACTGAAGCTAATGGAACCGTTAAAGTTAGCATCGGGAGTCAAGGTGAGAGTATTTAGGTCATTAGCCGCAATTTCTTGGTTGAGAGTAACATTCTCTCCGTTAAGTTGGAGAATACCGCTATTGGGTAAGGTGAGAATTTGGATTTTGACTAAACTGTTGCCATCAGGATCAGCGAAGGCTGAGGTAAACTCAGCTAAGGTAAAGGCGATCGCATTATCTTCATCCCCACTCTTGCTAATGTCAGTCAGAACAGGAGGATTATTACTGGCAATGACAGTTAAGGTAGCGTCGGCTACTAAGGGAAAATCCTCTGTATAACCGACGTTATCTTTGGCGACGCTATAAAAGCTATAGGTACTACCGACTTGGCCGTTATAGGTGGCGGAGGTGGCGGTGATGTCGTCTTGCCAGAGGGTAAAAGCGCCGCCATTGACGGAAATGAAAATGTCGTAGGAGGCGATCCCACTGCCGTCGTCGCTACCGCCCCACGCAACGGTAAAGGTTTCCCCTACGGTAGCGGGAAGAGGTAGGACGGCGCTATCGGGTTGTCCGACATCAATAGTATTGAAGATAGGCGGGGTGTTGATGGGGGCTTCGGTGTCGAAAACAATCCGGGCTTCAGCGTCAATCCTGGTGCCAGTGGTTAGGTTTTGTTTGGCTTGGATGCTGTAGTTAACAAAGCCTTCGCCGTCATGGTTGTCGTTGTTGGGAGGCAGGAAACCGGCATCGACATCATCGGGGATTTGTCCGGTGATGGGGTCGATGGTGGTGAGTTTCCAGAGGACAGTGCGGGTATTTTGGTCGAGGGAGGCTTCAAAATCGACATAATCGCCGATGGTATCCCGCAGGTCGAGGCGAGTGGTGTAGCTCTGGAAGCCGTCGGGAACGTCGATGTAGAGATCGCCAAAGCCGAAGTCACCGAGTTCAAAGGAGGTAAGGTCGAGGTCTGCGTCTAGGGTATGGGTGATGGTGATAAAGACGGCGGCGGCTGTGGCGGTGGGCAGGTTCTCGAAGCGGATGGTGTAGGGGAGGATTTGGTCAGAGGTGAGCCAGTTTTGGTCGCCAAAGCCAGAGGGACCAACAATATCGTTGGGATCTGCGGGGCGGCGGATAGTAGTTTGAGAGGTGGCTAGGGGCTGTCCTTGGGGAAGTGTATTTTCTGCGGCATTGCTTGTGCTTTCCCCTGCTTTATCTGGGGCTACCGGAGGTGGTACATATCCAGGCTTAGGTACAACAGGCGGGACAAAGGGTGGTCTTGGATCACGAGGTGTACGGTCAGGGAAAGGGAATTGATCTGGATTCGTTGGGCTATATTCATCTGGTGGATATGGCTTTGTATCTGGATATGGCCACTCTAAAAAACCATCATTACTAGGGAGAGAACTTAAGACAGCTATCGATGTCACAAGAACTCCCGTAGCAATAACTACTGGCAATAACGGAGAACCAAGTACGACAGTGATAATTCCAGCCCCGGTTGTAGCCGCTATCCCTATTCCTGTTGTTGTTGCAATAGTGCCTGTCAATGCTGATGCTCTTGCCAATGCCGCTGCTGCTGATATTTGCGATGTTGCCGGGGGAAGTGTTGCAACTGCTCCTTCAGGATCAATAAAACTGACGGGATTATTGGCTCCATACTGGTATAGATTAATACCTCCATTAATCCCAATGGGATCGGGGTTCATGAATCGGCCTTCTTGGGGGGTATAAAACCTGGCCCGCATGAAGTCTAGGCCGTTGCCTTCGTCCATAACGCCCCATTGCCCGACGTATTCAAAGGGGTTAGCGACAGTTTCAGTTTTGCTTAAGTCTTCGCCAAAGGGTAGATAACTGTAGCGGTTGAGATAAGCGCCGCTTGACCCGCTTAAACCGATGACAGAGCCGATCACGTCGGTGTCGTAAAAACTGGCGGCATTACTGCCATCGAAGCGACCGACTAGGCCTAAACCGTGGACATATCGGGCAATAGCGCCATTGCTATATTCGCCGACCACATCCCCTAACCCTGTGGGATCGAGTAAATACTCTGTGCGTTGTCCATCTTTGACGCTGGCGATCCGGTTGCCCAAAGCATCGTATTCATAGCGCCAGGTTCCCTCTGGGGTGACGACCTGAATCAGTCGGTTTTCGGTGTCGTAGCTATAGGTGGAGGTTTGACCGCCCTGGGTTTTGGCAATTAAGTTCCCATCCGTGTCATAGGTATAGGTGGCAGTGCCGACACTGGTGTATTGATTGAGGTTATTGGTGGTGTAGGCGGCCGTTACCCCGCTATCAACAACAGCAGTGCGGTTGCCGGCGGCGTCGTATTGATAGGTAATGGTGCGGTTATCGGGCAGAACAACCGAGGTGAGTTGACCGGTGACATCATAGCTGTAGGTGGTTGTGCCTTCGAGGGTGGTCATACTCGTCCGTCGCCCCAGGGCATCGTAAGTATAGTCAAAGCGGGAATTAACGCTGTTATTGGCCCGATAATTGACAATACTCAACAACTGGCCCGCCCCATCGTAGCCATAGGTGGTATAGGTGCCGTTGCCGTTATCCTCCCGAACTAACCGTCCGGCAATATCGTAGCTGTAGGTAATGATATTGGCGTTGTTGGCATCCGTGAGTTGTTGTAACCGTCCGACCGAATCATAGATATAGTTCTTGGTGAAACCATCTTGATCCACCATCCGAGTCCGACGACCGCCCGCATCGTAGCTAAAGCTTAAGGTACGTCCCGCCCCGTAGTTCACGGAGGTTAAACGATTGGCGGTGTCATAGCCATAGGTGACATCACTATCCGCATCGGTAGCCCGAATCATATTACCCCGACTGTCATAGGCAAACGTCGCCTCAGTGCCATCGGCAAAGACTTTTTTGGTCAGTAAGCCCCGACTATTGTAGGTATAGTCAATATCCTGCCCTCGGCGATTGACAGAAACCGTCACATCCCCCCGGCTGTTGTAGCTAAAGGTTTCGCTACTGCCATCGGCGTAGATAATCCGGTCTAAATTGCCCTGGACATCGTAAGCATAGCGAATCTCGTTACCCCGTTGATCCCGCGCCGTTTGAATCTGGTCAAATTGTTGGTCGTAAATAAATTCAACCCGTTGACCGAGGGGATCGGTGGCACTGACCAAATTTCCGCGATTGTCGTAGGCGAAGGCAGAAGTGGTATTTCCGGGTGCGATAATACGGGTTAAATCCCCGTTGGCATCGTACCGAAATTCCGTCACCCGACCGAGGGCATCTTCAATGCGACTCACTTGACCGTCGGCATTTTGCCACAGTTTAGAAGTATTGCCCAAAGCATCAGTAACAGTGACCCCCCCGGCTGAATCGTAGGCATAGGTTACGACCTCGGCATTGCCCGTCAGACTTTGCTTAGTGACCCGCCCTTGCTCGTCGTATTCAAAGAGGGACTGGGTGCCATCGGGGTAGGTAATGGATTTGATGGCATTGGCTTTTGCGCCCGTCGTTTCGTAGGTGTAGCTAATGGTGCCGCCTACATCAGAGACGCTGAGGAGTCGTTCCCCCATACCATCGTAGGTATAGGTGGTCACTTGTCCAAAGGGGTCGGTGATACTACTAATTCGTCCCTGGGGATTATAGGCAAAAGTAATGCTATCCCCGTTGCTGTAGGTGAGAGTCGTTAACTGATCGTTGGTATAGCCGGCGGTGACTTGATTATTGTTGGTATCCCGAATAAAGTCCAACTTTCCATCCGTCCGAAAAGCCAGCACCGTTCCATCAGCTTCCCGCAGACGGAAGGCTCCATTCTCTTGGGTTAGAACGCCGTTGTCTCCCGGTTCAGGTTGGTAGGTTAGATCAGAACGCCGAGTAAAGAAGCGCAGACTGCCCCCAGTTTGAATAACGACATTGCCAGTGCTTTCCGTTTTGGCGGTAATTTCCCAAGGATTAGAAAAGCCCCGCCCAAATGTTCCTAGATTAAATCGTTCAAAAGTCCCCTGGGCGTTGACCTGCTGAAATTCAAACGCCAGCAATTGTGAGACATCGTTGGTATATTGCCCCAATTGGCTTAAACGAGTAGCATTTTCTGCCAGCACCCGTTCATACTGACTCGCTTCTCCCCCTACTTCGTTGACAAAGTTGTTGAAAATTACGGACCAAGTCTCTGGGGGAATGCTCTCTGGGCGGGAACTCTCCTGAAGTGCAGTCCAATCAACGATTTCGTTCGTCGCTAGAGCCTGAACGGAAAAGTTGATAACAGTATTGAAGAAACCGGGTCGGAAGTGAAGGTAAAAGGTTCCCGTTGCCCCTGGTGGCAATACTCCTGCATCTCCTTGAGAATTAATGGCTAGGAACTGTACCGTATCCTCCCCGTTCAAAAATTGCCCTCCCTCCGCTTTAAGGGTCAGTAACGGCGCTGTAATGTCTGTGTTTCCGCCATTACGGTAGGTGACGATTACTCCTCCCAGGGACCAAGGACGCATAAAACTAGCAGAACCGATAAAGACCTGCAATCGACCAGGATTACTTTCATTGACTTGGAAAATATCCTCTACCTGGACTGTCCCCGCTGTATCTACCACTCGCACGTCGTAATTGCCTTGGATGCGTCCCTGTAGATCGAAGGTAGCAGTTAGGGTAGCGTTATCATGAAAGCGAACCGATGCGGCTGGGATGACGATGCCATTGCTATCAATCAGACTGACGACAGCATTCGGCGTAAATTGACTACCTTTGATGGTTAAGGTCGTTGTGCCTAAATTACTGCCTTGCAAAGGGCTAACGGACTGGATTGGCAGATCGTCATTGAGAATAGTCCCCTGGGCGGTGGCGGCAGTAATGGTTGCACCGTTGGTGGGGTTAGAGAGGATGACGGTAAAGGCTTCGTCGGGTTCAAAGGCAATATCCCCTCGGACATCAACGGTAATTGTCTTGCTGGTTTCCCCCGGAGCAAAGCTCACCACTCCGCTGGGCAACACTCCCCCGACAAAATCAGCACCATTGGCAGGATTGATGCCTGTTCCACTGACCGTCCAGTTAACATCATTACTGTTGAATGTATTACCACTACGGGTGACGATAAATGTGAAGGGGGTACTGCCGCTATTTCCTTCCGGTCGGTTGGCGTTGGTGGCAGCGATCGCCAAGGCGATTCTATCGTCATTGACGATTGTACCCTGAGCAATAGCGGTGCTAATCGTTGCGCCATTGGTGGGGTTGGAGAGGGTGATGGTAAAGGCTTCATTCGGTTCAATGGTGGTGTCGCCTTGAACATTAACGGTAATTAGCTTGCTGGTTTCCCCCGGAGCAAAGCTCACCACTCCGTTGGGCAATACTCCCCCGACAAAATCATCAGCACTGGCGGGATTAGTACCTATGCCGCTGACGGCCCAATTAATCTCATTCGTTTCAGTGCTATCGCCACTGCGGGTTACAGTAAAGGTAAAGGGGGTACTGCCGCTATTTCCTTCTGATCGGACAGCATTAGCGGTAATAGCAGCGGTAATAGCAATAGAGGGAGGCAAATCATCCAGATTTAACGCCCACAGTCCATAGCCGTTAACACCGTCATTGGCTCGGAAGTACAGGGTATTTCCCACTGCTGTTAGATTGTTGGGGTTGGAGCTAGCGGAACCGGGGGCAATGTCGGACATCCGAACTGTACCTGCCGCTGTGCCGTCACTCTTCCACAATTCTTGACCATTAACACCGTCATTGGCTTGGAAGTACAGAGTGTTGCCCACTGCTGTTAGATTGCTGAGTTCAGAGCTACTAGAACCGGGGAGGATATCCTTGACCAGAACCGTACCCTCCGCCGTGCCGTCGGTCTTCCACAATTCACGACCGTTAACACCGTCATCGGCGCTGAAGAACAGGGTATTTCCCACTGCTGTCAGATTGTTGGGGTTGGAGCTAGCGGAACCGAGGGCAATGTCGGACACCCGAACTGTACCAGCCGCCGTGCCGTCGGTCTTCCACAGTTCACGACCATTCACGCCGTCATTGGCGCTGAAGAACAGGGTATTTCCCACGGCAGTTAGAACGAAGAAGTCGGAGCCAAAGGAACCGGGGCGGATATCCTTGACCAGAACTGTACCAGCCGCCGTGCCGTCGCTCTTCCACAGTTCCCGCCCATTCACGCCGTCATCGGCGCTGAAGAACAGGGTATTTCCCACGGCAGTTAGAGAGAAGATGTAGGAGCCAAAGGAACCGGGGCGGATATCCTTGACCAGAACTGTACCATCTGCCGTACCGTCGCTCTTCCACAGTTCTGGACCGTTCACGCCGTTACTGGCGCTGAAGAACAAGGTATTTCCCACTGCCCCTCGAGGTTGAGCAGAGGAGCTACCAGAACCGGGGACAATATCCTTGACCAGAACTGTACCATCTGCCGTACCGTCGCTCTTCCACAGTTCTTGACCATTCACGCCGTCAAAGGCGCTGAAGAACAGGGTATTGCCCACAGCAGTTAGACTACGGGAGGATGGGCCACCAAAACCGGGGCTGATATCCTTGACCAGAACTGTACCCTCCGCCGTGCCATCGCTTTTCCACAGTCCATAGCCATTCACGCCGTCAAAGGCGCGGAAGAACAGGGTAGTACCCACGGCAGTTAGATGACTAGGGGTGGAGCGAACGGAACCGGGGCTGATATCCTTGACCAGAACCGTACCCTCCGCCGTGCCGTCACTCTTCCACAGTTCACGACCATTCACGCCGTTGTCGGCGGTAAAGTACAGGGTAGTGCCCACGGCAGTTAGATAGTCAGGGCTCGGAACAATATCCTTAACTAAAAACGGCGCTGATTCCTCCAAAATAGTTCCCGTAGCAGTGGACTTGGCAATGGTCGCGCCGTTGGTGGGGTTGGAGAGGGTGACGGTAAAGATTTCGTTAGGTTCAATGGTGGTGTCACCCTGAACGTTGACGGTAATCACCTGACTGGTTTCCCCGGCGGCAAAGTTCACAACTCCGCTGGGTAGGACTCCCCCAACAAAATCGATGGCATCGGCAGGATTGGCTCCAGTGCCGGTGACGGCCCAGTTGACGGCATTGCTTCCTGTGGTATCGCCACTGCGGGTGACGGTGAAGGTAAAGGCTTTACTGTCGGCATTGCCTTCGGTTTGGTTGGCGTTGGTGGCGGCAATGGCTAGGGTAGGAGTTGGTGCGGGCGCATCATCCAGATTTAATGCCCAGAGTTCACCGCCACCGCTGGTCACGCCGTCAGAGGCGCGGAAGTACAGCGTGTTGCCCACCGCCGTTAAACCAGAGGCGAATGAGTCGCCGGAACCGGGGGCAATGTCGGATACCCGAACTGTACCTGCCGCTGTGCCGTCACTCTTCCACAATTCTTGACCATTAACACCGTCATTGGCTTGGAAGTACAGAGTATTGCCCACTGCCGTTAGATTGCTGAGTCCAGAGCTACTGGAACCGGGGAGGATATCCTTGACCAGAACCGTACCCTCCGCCGTGCCATCGCTCTTCCACAATTCTGAAGTGCCATACACCCCGTCAGAGGCGCGGAAGAACAGGGTATTGCCCACTGCCGTTAGGTAAACGGAGTAAGAGCTACCAGAACCGGGGCGGATATCCTTGACCAGAACCGTACCCTCCGCCGTGCCGTCACTCTTCCACAGTTCACGACCATTCACGCCGTTGTCGGCGGTAAAGTACAGGGTATTTCCCACTGCCGTTAATGAATTGGGAAAGGAGCCAGCGGAACCGGGGACAATATCCTTAACCAGAACCGTACCCTCCGTTGTGCCGTCGCTTTTCCACAGTTCATAGCCATTTACAAAGTTAACGGCGCGGAAGAACAGGGTGTTGCCCACTGCCGTTAATGAATTGGGAAAGGAGTTAAAGGAACCGGGGCTGATATCCTTGACCAGAACTGTACCCTCCGCCGTGCCATCGCTCTTCCACAGTTCCAGACCATTGACGCTGTCAGAGGCGGCGAAGAACAGGGTATTTCCCACCGCCGTTAGATTTCTGGAAGGGATATTCTTGACCAGAACCGTGCCCTCCGCCGTGCCATCGCTCTTCCACAATGCCTGACCATTCACGCCGTCAATGGCGCTGAAGAACAGGGTATTTCCCACTGCCGCTAGATAACGGGGGAAGGAGCTAGCGGAACCGGGGCGGATATCCTCGACTAAAACCGTGCCTTCTGCCGTGCCATCGCTTTTCCACAGTTCCCGACCATTGACGCTGTCATCCACGACGAAGAACAGGGTATCATTCCCCACCGCCGTTAAATTATAAGGGATAATACTGGGGTTGCTGGGGCTACTAGGGAGGTCATTGATAGCCTTGACCAGAACGGTACCCGTCTCCGTGCCATCACTTTTCCACAATTCACGACTATTGATGCCGTCATCGGCGATGAAAAATAGGGTATTTCCCACCGCCGTTAGATCGTCAGGGCCGGAGCTACCGAAACCGGGGAAGATATCCTTGACTAAAAAAGGAATTGACATAAAAACGTCCTCAAAAAAATTAAGGTAAAAAAATTAAGAACCCAAGGCACGTGCCATCCAAACGGAGGGAAAATCATCCAACTCCGTATCTGGCCCAATCAGCGCCGAAACGTAGGCAGGAGAGCCGTCTGCCCCCAGAGCCAAACCATTCAGATGACAGCAATCAACAGTGGTAATGTCCGTAATAAACCTGAGAGATTAACGTTTTTTTTTGCTGACACTATAGCCTTTTTTTGAATTATAACATTGGAATTGAAGGGATTCAAGAAGGGAGAATCGAAGGGATTCAAGAAGGAGAATTTAAAGTAGTCCTACGCTTGCTTAACCGACGTTTTGGTGAACTTCCCCCGAATATCACTGGACTTCCCCCATACATAAATACTAGAAAATTAACAAAACCCTTACTGCAGGTCGCTTCTAAGAAAAAATTGAAAAGAGGCTACTGGGTACATTTTTCACTTGAAAATGGCTGTACCGTTGACTGTATCTGGAGTAGAGCGATTCCGTAGAGTTGGCTGTATAGTGATCGCTAACCTGATTTTAACAGATAGTGTCATTAATCTCTAGAGTAAGGGATTCGCTCTGTAGCCATGTTTTTGCTGATTTTCTGCCCCGAAACAAGCTATAATGGTCTAAAGGTCAAATTTGAAAATTTTTGCCTCAAACCCTATCGGCGTAAGAACTTCAGGATTTTGTGT
>Ga0315899_10006651_pt1 | contig 12469 bp, 13 predicted proteins | sample LakEriMetagenome_2_FD_203518 | JGI IMG/M metagenome (GOLD analysis project Ga0315899, IMG submission 203518) | Freshwater fungal communities from buoy surface, Lake Erie, Ohio, United States - Buoy 4 MA112 | ecosystem: Environmental > Aquatic > Freshwater > Lake | place: USA: Lake Erie, Ohio... | reverse complement strand
CGGACCCGATTGTGCTTGGCGAAAGCGTCAATGCAATAACTACCTATGGCTATGACCCGGTGACCTTCATGCAGGAAACCAAGGTCACGCTTTGTCAGATCCGCGCGGCATAAGGGAGGACCAGAAACATGGCCCGCATGAAATTCCTGTTGGACGCGGAACGCTGCATCGAATGCAATGCCTGCGTCACGGCTTGTAAGAACGAACATGAAGTGCCCTGGGGCATTAATCGCCGCCGTGTGGTGACGATCAATGACGGCAAGCCGGGGGAGCGTTCCATCTCCATGGCCTGCATGCATTGCACGGATGCGCCTTGCGCCGCCGTCTGCCCGGTTTCCTGCTTCTACACCACGGCAGATGCAGTGGTGCTGCATGACAAGGACCTTTGCATCGGCTGCGGTTATTGCTTCTACGCCTGCCCCTTCGGCGCGCCGCAATATCCGCGCCTTGGCAATTTCGGCTCTCGCGGGAAGATGGATAAGTGCACCTTCTGCGCCGGCGGCCCACAGGCGGACAATACCCAGGCGGAATATATCCAATACGGGTCGAACCGTCTGGCAGAAGGCAAGCTGCCGCTTTGCGCCGAGATGTGTTCGACCAAGGCGCTGTTGGCGGGTGATGGGCAGATCATTGCCTCCATCTACCGGGAGCGTGTGCAACGCCGCGGCTATGGCACGGGCGCCTGGGGCTGGCGCACCGCCTATCGCGAAACAGTTGCGATCTGAAGGGCGGACGCATCATGAAACTCCGCATCCTTGCCCTGCTCGCCGCGCTGTTGATCGGCGCGGCGGCACCCGTATTGGCGCAAACCGCGCCGCGCGCCCCTTCCATGGCGGAAGAATTGGAAGTGCAGGCGCTGCTGCGCGGCAGCCAAATCCAGGGCCGCATCACCATTCCGGATGACCGTGCCGCGACGCTCATTCAGCCCGTTGGGCGCGAATGGCGTGATTTCCATAATTATACGCTTGCCTGGGTGGGCGGCATTGCGGTGCTTGGCATGCTGGCAATCCTGACGGTGTTCCGCCTGACCAAGGGGCGTATCCCGATCGAGGGTGGGCGTTCAGGGCGCACCCTTCTGCGCTTCAATGTGCTGGAACGCGGCAATCACTGGATGGTGGCTTCCACCTTCATCATCCTGGCGCTGTCGGGCCTGAACCTGACTTTCGGCCGGCATATCCTGCTGCCGATTGTGGGGCCTGAGGCTTTCACCGCAATCAGCCAATGGGGCAAATACGCCCATAACTTCCTGGCCTTCCCCTTCACGCTTGGCCTGGTGATCATGCTGCTGATCTGGGTGAAGGATAACATCCCGAATGCGCGCGATATCGCCTGGTTCAAGGCGGGCGGCGGGCTGATTGGGAATGAGCATCCAGAATCCGGCCGCTTCAATGGCGGGCAGAAGATGGTCTTCTGGATCACGGTACTCGGCGGCGCGGTGGTGGCTGTTTCCGGCTATCTGCTGGTCTTCCCCTTCGTCTTCACTGATGTCGCCGGAATGCAGCTTAGCCACATCATCCACAGCCTGCTTTCCGTGCTGATGATCGCGGCGATGCTGGCCCATATCTATATTGGTTCCATCGGCATGGATGGCGCCTTTGATGCCATGGGCACGGGTCAGGTTGATCTGAACTGGGCCAAGCAGCATCACGGGCTTTGGGCGCAGGAAGAATTGGCCAAGGGCCGCACCGCGTCACCGCCGCCCAGAGCCAAGGCATCCGGCGCGGACTGACTTTAACCCATGCGCGTGATCGGCCTCGCCGGCTGGAGCGGGGCCGGCAAAACAACCTTGATGGTGAAACTGATCCCCTGCCTTAACGGGCGGGGGATTGGTGTTTCTACGCTGAAGCATGCGCATCATCGCTTTGACGTGGATGTGCCGGGCAAGGATTCCTGGCAGCATCGGCAAGCCGGCGCGCAGCAGGTGATGGTGGCATCCGGCGCGCGTTGGGCGCTGATGACGGAACTCCGCAGCGCCGCCGAACCGCGCCTGCCGGAATTGATCGCGCGCATGGATGTGGTTGATCTGGTGATTGTGGAGGGCTTCAAGCGCGACGCGCATCCGAAGCTGGAAGTGCATCGCGCCGCCAATGCCAAGCCTTGGATTCACCCGGACATGCCGGGCATTGTCGCGGTAGCGTCCGATACGCTGCCCCCTTATGATCTACCCCGCGCCGGGTTGGATGAGGTGGAAGCCATTGCTGATCTGGTTTTGGCCCATGCGCGAGAGATCAAGGATATTCCCTGGACGGAGGGGTAATGGCGCAGCTTTCGGATGATTGCTTCGCCTTTGGCGGCGCGCTGATGGCGGTGGAAGAAGCCCAGGCTCTGATCCTGGCACGCATCCCGCCCGCAACCGGCGAAGAATCCGTGCCCCTGGCCGAAGCGCGCGGGCGCGTGTTGGCCGCGCCGCTGATGGCGCCCTTGCCTCTGCCGCCCTTCTTCAACGCCGCCGTGGATGGCTGGGCCTTTCGGCACGCAGACCTTACCCCTGGCGCCGAGACCGCCTTGCAGGAGGTTGGCCGCATCGCCGCCGGGCAAGCCCCGTCGCGCGGTGTGGCCCCAGGTGAGGCCATGCGGGTCTTTACTGGCGCCCCCATGCCGCCCGGCGCCGATACCGCCGTGATGCAGGAAGATGTGCGCCGCGACGGTGCGGCGATTTTCATCCCCCCCGGCCTCAAGCGCGGCGCCAATGCGCGGCCGGCAGGTGAGGATATCGCCGCCGGCGCGCTGGCGCTGCCCGAGGGCAAAATTCTCGGCCCCGCCGAGATTGGCTTGGCGGCGGCCTTGGGTCAGGCGCGGCTTGCGGTGCGCCCGCGGCTCAAGGTCGGCGTGTTTTCAACCGGGGATGAATTGGCAAGCCCCGGCAGCACACTCGGCCCCGCACAAAGCTATGATAGCAACCGCTTCACGCTGCTGGCGCTGCTGGCTGCGCTGCCGGTGGAGGCGCATGATCTTGGCATCCTGCCCGATGACCGTGCCGCGACTGAGGCTGCGCTGCATGAAGCCGCCGCAAGCCATGATTTGCTGCTGACCAGCGGGGGTGTCTCCACCGGTGAGGAAGACCATGTGCGTGCCGCGATTGAAGCCGGCGGGCGGCTGGTGTTTTGGCGCCTGGCGGTGAAGCCGGGCCGCCCCGCCGCGATGGGGCTGGTGCGCGGCGCGCCCGTGCTGGGCCTGCCGGGCAATCCTGTGGCGGCGGTGGTGACGTTTCTGCATCTGGCGCGGCCCCTGGTGCTGCGCCTGGCCGGCGCCCTGCCGGAAGCCCTGCCGCGCTTTGTGGCGGAGGCTGATTTCAGCTACCGCAAAAAGGCCGGGCGGCGCGAATATGTCCGCGTCAGCCTTCATGCCACAAGCAGCCTGCCTAGAGCGCGGAAATTCGCGCGAGAAGGGGCGGGGTTGCTGACATCGCTGACGCAATCGGATGCTTTTGTCGAATTGCCGGAAGATATCACGACGGTCAGCCCGGGGGATCGCGTGACAGTCCTGCCCTTCAGCGCGATATTCTGACATTTCGCGCCTTGACGCATCGCCCCGCTGGTGATGCCTTGCGTATCAGAACAAGGAAACAGTCACCATGGACCATAACCCTTTGCCCTTCGCCCCCACCGAAGAAACGCGCATGCTGCAAGACCTGGTCGCGCGCTTTGTGGATAAGGAACTTATCCCGCTGGAGCCCGCGATCCTGAAGCGCGAAGCCGAAGGCAAGGGCTTTAAGCTTTCGGAAGAAGAAGAAACGCGGCTTTTGGCGCGCTGTAAGGAATTGGGCCTTTGGGGGCTTGATGTGCCGGAGGAATTCGGTGGCGCCAACCTATCACTAAGCGCGCTTGCGGCAGCTGAGGAAGAATTGGGCCGCGCCTGCGTGCCCTTCGTCATCCCGCCCGATAGCCCCAATTTGCACATGATGCTCTCGGTCGCCAATTCCATGCAGCGGGAGCGTTATTTGGCGCCTTACGCTGAAGGCACGGCGCGTTCCGCCATGGCCATTTCCGAGCCCGGCGCGGGCGGCGACCCCGCCGGCATGACGACCCGCGCGGTGAAGGATGGCAATGACTGGGTTATCAATGGCCGCAAGATTTGGGTCAGCAATGTGCCGCGCGCGGATTTCATCATCCTCATGGCGCGCACCGGCGATGGCAAGCGCCAGGAAGGGGTGACGGCCTTCATCGTGGAAAAGGGCACGCCCGGATTTATCATTGAACGCGAAATTTCCATGATCGGTGGGCGCAAGACTTACGAATTGGTGTTTGAAGATTGCCGCGTGCCGGAAAGCCAAGTGCTCGGCGAATTGGGCCGCGGCTATGCGCCGATGCAACTCCGCCTCAACGTGCGCCGCCTGCAAATGGGCGCGCGTTGCGTGGGCATGACACGCCGTGCTTTGGACATGATGGCTGATCAGGCGCGCAACCGCGTGACCTTTGGCGTGCGGCTCGCTGACCGCCAGGCCATTCAATGGTGGGTCGCGGAAGCCGCCACGCGCATGCATGCCTGCAAGCTGATGGTGGCTGATCTGGCCGCCAAGCTTGATGCCGGCGCTGACGTGCGCATGGAAGCATCCATGCTGAAGGTGGAAGGCACGGAAATGGCGCAGGATATCCTGGACCAGGCCATGCAGACCTTTGGCGCCATGGGCGTGACCAAGGAGCTTCCCTTGCAATTGATGCACCAGCAGGTGCGCCTGATGCGCGTGTATGAAGGCCCGTCAGAGGTGCATCGCAGCGCCATTGGCCGGCGCATCCTGGGTTCCAAGGTCTGATCCCTGATGGCGGAACCGCATCGCCCGCTGGATGGGATTCTCGTTCTCGATCTCGGGCAGATATATCAGGCGCCCTATTGTTCCTTCCTGATGGCGATGGCGGGCGCCACCGTCATCAAGATTGAACCGCCGGGCGGCGAATCGCTTCGCCGCCGCACCATGGTTTCGGGCGGGTCCGTGCCGCAGGCCATGCTGAATTCCAACAAGCTTGGCATTTCGATTGACTTCAAGAATGAAGCAGGGCGCGAGCTGTTTCTTTCCATGGTGGATCGCGCCGATATCCTGATTGAGAATTTCGCGCCGGGGGCGATGGATAAGCTTGGCCTGGGGCAGGAAGTGCTGATCAAGCGCAACCCGCGCCTGATCTATGCTGCGGCATCTGGCTATGGCCGTTCCGGGCTGGATCGCGACAAGCTGGCGATGGACCTGACCGTGCAGGCGGCATCCGGCATTATGCACACAACGGGTTTCCCGGATGGCCCGCCCGTGAAATCCGGCCCTGCGGTGGTGGATTTTCTGGGGGGCACGCATCTTTACGCTGCCGCCATCACCGCCTTGTTTGACCGTGAGCGCACCGGGCGCGGGCGCTTTGTTGAAATTGCCATGCAGGATACGGTTTATCCCTGTTTGGCTTCCGCGCTTGGTATGCATTTCGGCGGGCTGCGCGGCAAAATCCCGCCGCGCACCGGCAATTCTCATGCGGGGCTCGCGATGGCGCCATACAATGTCTATCCGACGAGCGATGGGTATTTGGCGATCATTGTGGTCAAGGAAGATCACTGGAACCGCCTGCTGCGCGCCATGGGGCGCGAGGATTTGATGGGCGATCCGCGCTTCGCAACCAACCCGGCGCGCGTGCAAAACATGGCCGAGGTTGACGCCATGGTCACCGCCTGGCTCGCCGGCATGACACGCGAAGTTGCCGTGGCCGCCACGCGCAAATTCGGCGTGCCCGCAGCGCCCGTGCGTGACTTGGATGAGGTGATCAATGATGCCGGCATGCATGAACGCGGCATGCTGCATTGGATGGACCACCCTGAGGTTGGGCGCGTTTGCCTGCCATCTTCACCACTGCGCTTCACGGACGCGCCGGCGCCTGGGCTGAAGCCGAGCCCCTTTCTCAATCAGCATGAGGAAGAAGTGCTGGGCGGGATTTTTGGGTTTTCGGCGGCAGAACGGGCAGCACTGCGGGAGGCGGGGGCGATTAGTACCGCGGCGCAGGTGAAGGGGTAGGGGGTGATATCTGCGCCGCGCCGAGAAACAGAGATTGTTTCGGTGCAGCGGCCTATGCCTAGGCTTAATCCTTTGCCCTCAGGGGTGCGCCAGATGTCTGATCGAATTGAAGGCTGGTCCAACGGGTTCATTGTAGGATAAAAAGTCAGTGCGAACGATATCGGTCAACCAAAGATCCGGAATGGGGGTTTAGTTTGTTTCGCCGCTTTTTGATCATCCAGGCTCTGCTGGGCATCCTTCTCGTGGCGGGCGGGTTTGGGGCATTTCTGTTTGTGAAAAACGGCGATTTCGGTTCATTTATCGCGCAGAAAATAAGCGAGAATTTGGGGCGTAAGGTCGAAATTGAGAGTTTACGCGTCAGCCCTGGGCGTTGGATTGGCGTTGAATTACGGGGCGTCACACTCGCCAATCTGGAATCCGGCAGCCATGCGGATATGCTGAGTTTGAGCAATTTGCGGGCCGAGGTGAATGCCTGGTCGTTGCTGTTTGCCGCCACGCCGCTCGTGCGGAGCGTGGTGGTTGATGGCATGACCCTGAGACTGGAAAAAGTTCAGAATCACAAGAATTGGCATTTCGGGGAAAGGAGTCCTTCGTCATCCAGGGACACGCCGCCTGACTATCGCAGGCTGCCAACCATTCTCGATTTTCAGATGAAAGACAGCGAAATTGTCATTCGTACAACGAGCGGTAAATTTCTGCGCACGAGAATTGACCAAGCCCATGTGAGCAGTGATGCAGCCAATACGCCCGTGCGGCTGCATGCAAGTGGTTCCTATAATGGTCTTGCCGCAACGCTGACGGGTGATCTTGACAGTTTCGATGCGCTGCGTCGCGCGCCCCAGGCCTTTCCGGTGCAACTGAACTTGAAATCGGGCCATACCTCCATGGCCTTTCAAGGCACGATGACCGATCCCTTGAATTTCGAAGGCGTCGCGGGGGCGCTGACATTGCATGCGCCGACACCGGCTGTATTCGTAGCGCTTGCTGGTGAGGCTCTCGATCTACACATCGATATGGAACTCACGGGGAAATTTGAACACGCCGGCAATGATTGGAAGCTTTCCGACATCAGGGGCAAGATAAACCACGAGGCTTTCAGGGGCGCCATTCTGCATCTTGTGGAGGGCGATCATGGCAAGCCAGATCACATAAGGGTGGATCTTGCTTTTACGCGCTTGAATTTAAATCGAATCATCGCAGGCGCGCCGCCGCCAGGTGCTGCAGATAAGCATGCGGATATTGCGCTGAAATTGGACCCTAAGCAGGACCCCGTTGTTGATGCCCGATTCACTGTGCAGGAATTGAGTTATGCGAAGTTGCGCGTGACCAATAGCCGCTTTGCCGGGGTGCTCGCGGCAAACAAGGTTGATGTATCTGAACTCTCGCTTTCAACTTTTGGTGCCCGCATTACGGCGCAGGCACATGCTCAAACAATTTCCGCTGGGACGCGTATCACTGCCGATGTTGGCGTGCATGATGCGGATATTGATGCGCTGGGGCGTGGCTTTGGTGTCTCGGCACTGCCACTAAATGGCCGTATCAATGGAAGATTGGCGGTTTCCGCTGAAGGCCGTACCGTGAATACGGCCGCGCATCAGGCGCGCGTTTCCGCTGTCATTTCCATGTTGGGGGGTAGTGTTGAAAAGCGTGTGATCGAATTGGGTTCCACCGATCTGCGCGCTGCCTTTCGTCGGGCGGATGGTCATGCATCGCTGACTTGCCTTTTGGGGGTTTTGGATATGCGTGCCGGTGTGGGGCAGATTGCGCCACTGCGTATCCATGCCGAAACAGGCACCATCGCGGGGGCTGGGCATTTTGACATTTTTAGGCAAACCATGGACCTGATGATCGGGAGCCAGGGAGACACAACGAATTTCTTTGCTTTGGATGTGCCCGTCCGTGTTCATGGGCGCTTTGATGATCCGGATTTCGCACCGGCACGCTGGTCTAGTGAGGGAAGGGCTCAGATGGCGTCAGCGGATAACATCGCGCCATTGCCCCCGGCACTCCGTAACTTCGCAAACCAGAACCCATGTCTGCGTCGCACCGGTCCGCCCGCGCGGCATTGAGTGGATCAATGCTTGCTGCGCGTGAGGCGGATGTTTGACCTGTATGAGCACGATGCTGGAATACAAAGGGTATCTAGGATCGGTCGAGTACAGCGATGAGGATGAGGTGCTGCATGGTCGCGTTGAGTTCATTCGTGACCTGGTGACCTATGAAGGGAAGGACGCCAAAGGGATCAAGGCCGCCTTTCAGGAAGCCGTGGATGACTATCTTGAGCTTTGCGAGGCCGAAGGCCGGAAGCCCGATGTGACGCTGTAGGGTAGCTTCTAACAGTGCCACGGATGCGATATGCATCACCGCGCTATGCTTTACGCTAGTCGTCGGGGATCAACCTCAATACTGTGGCCAGTGATCCGCCGCGCCGCTAAATGATCAAATATGAAACGACAAACATGATTGTATGAAAAATTATTACATAGGTGAAGATGTTTTTGGCTAACGATATTGCGCGATCCGAGTCGTCACTTGTGGGGGAGAATTTAATTTGGAAAGCAAAAACTCGAAAAAAGAAGGAGAAAAAATTCAAGTTTGAGTTACATGCTTTATAGATCGGAATACAAATGGCGAGGCAGTTCAAGCTTAACCAGATGCCGTGCAGAAAAATCATCTGAGTCATCGTCTTTTTCCCTCACCCGGATCAGATAAAGACACAAATAACTTTGTACACCTAACATTCACTCCTGTCGGAAATCGTATCTCAAGCACGCCACTAATCAACCAGTTTTTTTTGCCACCGTACTTTTGCGTCTAGTAAATTTCATGAGTAAATAAAATCCAACAAACGATCGCGCTTGCACTCAATACAGCGCATACTACCCTAGCAGACTGGACTGGGGCTAAATCGAAACCTTTTTTGTAATCATCATCAAGTCGTAATAGCTCGACCGATTTGCGATCCAGCACAAAAAACGCGAATCTTAGCAGGGTAGTTGTACGGGGCGATTTGTACCAGAAGTAGAAGATGACACTAAAATTGATAAGTACAAAAACATTTATCGCAACAAAAATATGAAGGGTGCCAGGGTTTATCAGAGGGGTGATTACAGAAAAAGACCAGAAAATGACCACGCTAATGAGAAATGAAAATTCAGGCGAAATCTTGAATTTTTTCATTTCTGTCTACCTTTCGAACTGATTTTCGCCCATTTGTACACCTACGATGTACACCTACGATATTCCCCTGACAGTAGTTTATATTCAGAGCAGACTTCAGGCAGTCTTGATTTTAACGCTTCTTGTCTGGCCCCCGCAGCGCGCCGCTACACGCGCGGCGGCTGCCGAACCTCAAGTACCTCCCCTACCCCTTATCCCGCATCAACCTTGCTTTATCCCGCTGCCAATCCCGCGCAGCAACCGCGGCGCGCTTGTCATGCTTCTTCTTGCCCTCAGCCAGCCCCAGCAACACCTTCGCGCGCCCGCGTTCATTGAAATGGATATCCAGCGGCACAAGCGTCGCCCCGTCGCGCGCGATGGCGCCGATCAATTCGCGTGCTTGCTTGCTGTGCAGCAATAACTTGCGTGGCCGGCGCGGTTCGAACCGCGCCACGAAGGAACCCGCCTGCCATTCCGGGATATGGGCATTGAACAGCCACATCTCCCCATCGCGTTCCCCGGCCCAGGCTTCGGTCAGCGTTGCCCGCCCAGCGCGGAGAGACTTCACCTCAGGCCCCACCAGCGCCAGCCCCGCTTCGATGGTTTCATTGATCTTGTAATCGAAGCGCGCCTTGCGGTTCTGCGCGGCAATGCCGTGGGAAATCATGCCCTTCTTGCGCGGTTCAGCCATATCTCACGCGCCCACCGCCCGGGCGCATCCCTTTCAGTTCAACAGGCCAACTGAAACCATGGCATCGCGCACGCGCGCGCGTGTCGCCTCACCCACAGGGGCCAGCGGCAGGCGGCAATGATCGGTGCTTTTGGTCAGCAGGCTCGCCGCATATTTCACCGGGCCCGGAGAGGTCTCCGCAAACAGCGCATCATGCAAAGGCACCAGGCGGTCCTGGATTTCCATCGCCTCATCCACGCGCCCGGCGCGCCAGGCCTTGTGCATTTCCGCGCAAAGCCGCGGGGCGACATTGGCCGTGACGCTAATGCAGCCATGCCCGCCAGCCGCCATGAAGGAAATTACGGTGTGGTCTTCGCCGGAAAGCTGCGCGAAATCCGCCCCGCAGGCGCGGCGCGTATGCAAAGGCCGCACGAGGTTTGCGGTCGCATCCTTCACGCCGATGATATTCGGGTGCTTGGCCAACCGCGCCATGGTCTCAACGCTCATGTCAATCACGCTGCGCCCGGGGATGTTATACATCACCATGGGCAGATCCACCGCATCGGCAATCGCCTTGAAATGCAGGAACAGGCCTTCTTGAGTGGGCTTATTGTAATAGGGCGTCACGACAAGGCAGGCATCGGCGCCGGCCTTCTTGGCGTGGCGGGTGAATTCAATTGCCTCGGATGTGCTGTTGCTGCCGGTGCCGGCAATCACGGGCACGCGCCCGGCAGCGGCTTCCACACAAAGCTCCACCACGCGCTTGTGTTCCTCATGCGAAAGGGTCGGGCTTTCGCCTGTGGTGCCAACCGGGATCAAGCCTTCGGTGCCCTCGGCAATCTGCCACTGCACCAATTCCACGAAGGCTTTTTCGTCCACGGACCCATCCGCGCGCATGGGCGTGATCAGCGCGACCATGGAACCCTTGAACATGTTGGCCTCCTCCTGAGGAATTTTGAGAAAGTGAAGTTAGGCGCGGCGCGGCGCCGCGACAAGGCGGGAAGTGGGGCTTAGCCGGCGGCGCGCGCGATCGCCAGGAAATCCTCGGCCACCAGGCTGGCCCCGCCCACCAGCGCCCCATCCACGTTGGGCAGCGCCAGGATGGCCACGGCATTGCCGGGCTTGACCGAACCGCCATAAAGCAGGCGCAGCCCCGCGCCCTCCGCCGGGAAGCTCTCGGTCAGCTTGGCCCGCATCATGGCGTGCATCGCGGAGATATCGGCCTCGGTCGGGGTGCGGCCGGTGCCAATCGCCCAGACGGGTTCATAAGCCACCACACCGCCGCCGGCGCCGAAGCCATCCGGCAGGCTTTCCGCCATTTGCTCGGCCACCACTTCCTCGGCCCGGCCCAAAAGCCGGTCATCCTCGGGTTCGCCCACGCAAACCACCGGGATCAGGCCGGCGGCCATCGCCGCTTCGGCCTTGGCGCGGACACGGTGGCTGGTTTCCCGATACGCCATGCGGCGTTCGGAATGGCCCAGAATAACGTAAGAAGCCCCGGCATCCTTAAGCATGGCGGCGGCGATATCCCCGGTATGGGCGCCCTGGGCGGCCTCATGGCAATCCTGCCCGCCAAGAGCCACCACTCCGGCGCAAGCCTGGATCAGGGGGGCGATCAGCGTGGCGGGGGGGCAGATCAGCACTTCGGCCTTCAGCCCAGCGGCGCCGACGGCAACGGCCCGGGCCAAAGCTTGGGCCTCGGCGGCCAGCCCATGCATTTTCCAATTGCCGGCGATTAGCGGGCGCACACCGGGGGTCATGCTTGGGTTCCTCCTGGGCTTGGGGCGATGCTTTGCCCCGCGTGGCTAGCCGCCGCTTGGGGGCTTGGCAAGCATCGGGACTTTCGCGCGGCGCCGCGTGGCGGTAATCACCTTTCTCATGATCACCTTTATGCGTCGCCTGGCCTCTACCTGGGTCGCCAAGGCGCTTTTCGTCCTGCTCGTCCTTTCCTTCGCCGTCTGGGGGATTGAGGATGTCGTGCGCAATTTTGGCCGCGATACGGCGGTGGCGCGGGTTGGTGATCAGCGTATCGAAGCCGAGGAAGCGCAGAACGCCGCGCGGCGGGAAATGTCGCGAATCGCGCGCCAGATGGGCAATCGCTTTGAACCGAATGAAGCGATCCGCCGCGCCGTGGCCGTGGGTGCCCTGGAAAACCTGATCGGCGAACGCGCCATGCTGGCTGAGGCGCAGCGCATGGGCGTGGTGGCGCCGGAGGAAATGGTGCGCGAAACCGTCTTCGCCATTCCTGGTCTGCGCACCCCGGATGGGCGGTTTTCGCGAGAGATTCTGGCGCAGGTGTTGCGCAGCAATGAATTGACCGAACCGCAATTCCTGTCGCTGATCCGGGGCGATTTGCTGCGCCAGCAATTGCTGGGTGCGGTGCGTGCGGGTGCCGCCGCGCCGGATGCCATGACCGCGCCGCTATTGGTTTGGCAGACTGAACGGCGCGTGGCAGATGTGGTGCTGCTGCCATTCTCGGCCGCGCCGGAACCGGAAGCACCGACGGAAGCGCAATTGCAGCGCTTTTTGGAAAACAACCCGCAGCGTTTTTCCACGCCGGAATATCGGCAAATCAGCATCGCCGTGCTGTCGGCGGAAACGCTCGCGAATGAGATCGCCGTTTCGGAAGATGACATCAAGCAAGCCTTTGATGC
>Ga0315899_10006649_pt1 | contig 12471 bp, 15 predicted proteins | sample LakEriMetagenome_2_FD_203518 | JGI IMG/M metagenome (GOLD analysis project Ga0315899, IMG submission 203518) | Freshwater fungal communities from buoy surface, Lake Erie, Ohio, United States - Buoy 4 MA112 | ecosystem: Environmental > Aquatic > Freshwater > Lake | place: USA: Lake Erie, Ohio... | reverse complement strand
AGAGAGAGACAGAGAGAGAGAGACAGAGAGAGAGAGCGAGCGAGAGAGGGCGAGAGAGAGAGAGAACCAGAGCGAGAGCGAGAGCGAGAGCGAGACAGAGACAGAAAGTGAACGCGTCTTAAGTGCCATCAGAGAGCGACAGAGATAGAGAGAGAAAGAGGAGAGAGAGAGAAGTTTGATTGACAATCGAGAAATGACTGAAGCCGGGTCGGTAAGCACAACGCCCTGTCGGGTAACACCGCATCTGAGATAGAGAGACAGAGAGAAGCGAGCTGGAGAGAGAGAGACACACAGAGAGACAGAGAGACAGAGAGAGAGAGATTACCGAACAAAAGAGAGCGCGCGTGAGTGAGACAGAGGGAGCAAGAGGAGGACGGCAATGTGCCGATTCCCCATGTTTATGAAAGCGTAGGCCGCACGCCAGCTGACGTGGATGACGGACCCTGGAGGGAGGCCGCAGGCACGGCACTGGGCACCGTGGCACGGAAAGATGGGCGTGTGCTTCCGCACTGGCACCGGCATGTGGCGCGCCCGACGGAATCCCTTCTCGCGTTGCGAACTGCTACCGTGGGCTCTCTCCCTCCCTCCCTCCCTCCCTCTCCCTCCCTCTCTCTCTCTCGTGTCTAAGAAAGAGCTGTGGCCACAGCCCATACCCGGCAGCACCACCGCACGTGGACACTCGAGCCCAGAACAGAGCGCCACAGCACAGGGTGGAGACCAGTTGTTAGATAAAAGACGAGAATCAAAATGAAAAGATCGCCCTTTGGCGAAGCGGGGGTGGCGGGAAGAAGGCGGAGGTGAGAGAATGAGCTAGCTCACTCACGATGCGATCCGCCCCGTGTGTACCATGGGCCACGTCCTTTGCTTTCGACTAATGGCGGACCAAGTACCGACTTGTCTCAGGCTTGCCCCTTAAAGGTAGTCCCTTAAAGGTAGACAAAGTACTCTTTCTTCTCGACCTTCACCGTTCGCACTTCTCCGCGCTGCGAAAAATTGGTCCAAACCGGCGCAGATAAGCCCTGTATGCACACGCGGGCCCAACAGATCAGCAGCGGATGGCCCGTATTTTTTGTGCAGTACTGGTAGGGAAGAGCGTTGGACGCAGTTGAGGGGCAAGAGCGTTGGAGGGCAGGACGAACCGAATCCATCATCTCCGAGTCCTCACCGTCGGTCACCAAGTTGCGGCGCTCCGGCGCTGGCACGCGGCTAGTGGCTGCCGACACCTGCACATCCTTGCCGTCGGCCTTAATCATACGGGTTTAGGGCCCTAAACCCAAAACCCTAAACCCTAATCCTGCACATCCTAGCCGTTGGCCTTCGTCACGTCTCGGGCAGCCTGAACCCTGAGCCCTAAACCTTTAAACCTAAACCTGCATATCAATGCCGTTGGCCTTCATCATGCACGTCTCTGGCAGCTTCACCCTGGCCTTTGCCGCGACGTCTGCAAGCTTGTCGCCAGGCAGGGCCTCGCCCTCGGCCACCACCTCGCCGTCCTTCACAAACTTCACCGAGATGCTCTTGCGCATGCCCGATAGCCAGGGATCCTGAGACAGCCCGTCGGGCGGCGGCGCGCCCAGGTCCTCGTTGGCCAGCGCGTTCTTGAAAATATCAAAGAGGCCCATTCGCAGCGGCGGCAGGCGGTCGCCGCGCGTCTGGACGGCGAGGCGTCCGGCAGCGGGCCCTGCAACGGCCGGCGAACGCAATCGCAGGCCCGGCGCCGAAGCGGCCGGCGCAAATGCCTCGCTTCCCGCGCATGAGCCCAGCACCAGCCCGACCTTCACGCAATGCAGCATTTCACTTATGAGTCCGTGACAGCGGGGTCCTGGTTACTGGTTAGGAGATGGCTGGGGCTGGTCCTGACGCGCTGGCTGCTGAGGCCGAGGCCGTGCTGCCGATCGTCACCGCGGTGCACGCGCTGTGGGAAAAGGGCGTGGCCTCGGCAGCAGATCTGGCCGGAGCCTACATCCTGGCCGCCTGCGCCTGGCGCCGTCCTCGTCAGTGGCTGGCAGGATCGCTAAAGGGCGGGCCAATTGTCGCGCGCGATCGGGACGCGCAGCCGCCGCGCTCGATCGCGCTCGGGGCCGTGCCTGCGCTGCTCGAAGCGTTGGGCGGGGAGCAGTTCTTGCGCAAGAAGCTCGGGCCGGGCGCCGAGCTCACAGTCTTTGGCATTTTCAATGAGGGCGCGCTCGGAGCCCTGAAGGGAAATACGGGCGACTACATCAACCGTTGCATGGCGTTCTGGTGTGCGGGACAGCGGCCTTGCCAGCTGCTCTTCCGTGTGCCTAGTCCGATGCAAGTGCTGCGGCAGCAAGCCTCGGGAGAACGCGTGGTGACTGTGTTCATCACCCGAGAAGACCTCTGTCGACGGCATATGGCGAAGCTGGTTTATATGGATGGTGGACAGCACCATTCGAAGGATCCTCTAGAATTCACACTGCACGACCTCAAGCACATGGAACACTTTGTCCACGCGGACACGCATCTGGAGCAGGTTGGGCAACGCGCGCGCGCGCGCGCTCTCTCCTTCTCGAGCGCGCGCGCGCGCTCTCTCTCGCCTCTCTCCCCCTCCCTCTCCCTCTCTCTCAAGTGATTGAGTGATTGAGTGATTGAGTGATTGTGTGTGTGTGTGCATGTGTGTGTGTGTGCATGTGTGTTTGTGTGCATGTGTGTGCATGTGTATGCATGTATATGTGTTTGTGTGTGTGCTCGCGCGCGCCTTATTCCACATCTGTTCACTATTCTTCCCTTTTGTGTGTTTTTTGCTTTGATTGTACTTGCAATTTGCAATGGTGGGCGGGACCGTACTTGCGCGCACAGTCTTTTTTTTCCAAAATTTTTTTTGCGCGCGCACCCTCACAGGTTGGTTTTTTCAAAGCAATGCTCGGTCTGAATTCGGGTAGCGTTATTGGCCCCAAAGGAGGAGGAGGAGGAGGAGGAGGAGGAGGAGGAGGAGGAGGAGGAGGAGGAGGTAGCGTTACTGGCCCCAAAGCCTTTTTCCTTGAAGACTGCGGACTGGACCAGAAGCTATATGATGAGATGGAATATGTCATCAGCGATATGAACACCTTCACTCCTCACCTCCTCCGGTACTTTAATTTTTTTTTTATACATATGTCATCAGCGATATGAACACCTTCACTCCTCACCTCCTCCGGTACATTAAGTAATGAATTATATACACACACACACACACGTGTGTGTGTGTGTGAGTGTGTGTGTGTGAGTGTAAAGTTAATTTAGCGGAACAGCTAACCTCTAGTGATTTTGGTGTTTCTATTGGTGTGATTCGTGAGGGTGTAATTCGTCCACTACACTCTATAAGGACTTGCGAGTAGCTACTCAACTAGACTAAACCACTACACTAAACTAAACCACTACACTCTATTCGTGAGGGTGTAATTCGTCAAGGGCTGTGCATATGTATGTCTGTATGCATGTATGTATGTATTGTATATGTATGTATGTTACTGGTTTAATCAGTCAAGTATATTGGGAAGCCAGCAAATGGTATTTTGTAAATGTGGAACGTGGCAATATTGCGGATAAATTACAACCAAGGTTGTAACCGTAACCGTAAGCTTCACTAATAATTCTAATGTTGCTATTGATCTATTAATCGTTACATTTTACTCTGCATATGTGTGTGTGTGTGTGTATACATGCATATATATGTATGTGTGTAAGACTATGCAACCATACGGTAATAAATGCACAAACACACACACACACACGAGAGAGAGAGAGAGCGCGCGCGCGAGAGAGAGCGAGCGAAAGAGAGAGAGAGAGAGAGAGAGAGAGAGAGAGAGTATGAGTTGTATGTGTTGTGTGTATTAGGTATATGCTGGCCAAACTACTATTCGCAGTGGAGCGGAAAACGTATCCCGTGAGTGTTGAACATGCCCAGGAGCACATCATCCAGGCTGAGGAGCCCGGTTCAGTGGGCAGCAACGCCGGGGTGAGGGAGGAGGGTTTATGCAAAGCAAAAGCAGGAGGGAAAGAAGGCGAGGGCGAGGGACATAGAGACTCAGTGCTCAGCAACGCCCGCACTTTGCGCACATCAGACTCCGTGATCAAGGGAGGGAGGGAGGGAGGGAGCGAGCGAGCGAGCGAGGGAGAGGGCAGCAACGTTCGCACTGCAAACCCCAAAGTCAAGGCTGAGCTGGCAGCTATCTGGAGCAACCTTCTGCGGCAGTTGGGCATGGAAGTAGAGGGTGCTGCATGGGCGGCAGCGTGGGGGATGCTGAAAGCAATCTTTCGCGAGGGCCCCCCTCTCACTGACACTGAGGGCGAGGCCCTGCGCACTTGGTTCAGACTCCGTGCTCTGGGGAATGCCCCAAATCGCGGGGATTGATTCTCTTGACCATGTGCGGAGGACGGTTTAGGAGATAGAGCAGTAGCGGTTTGTTGCGTCAAAATACTTGTCAAAACGTCTGGAGAGCTTTAGGACCTAGAGTTCTCCCGTGTCTACACCCTAAGCTAAACCCTAGCTAATCTCCGGAACCGACGTGGCCGGCCCAGTGTGACGTGAGCCTGGGGCATGTGGCCGTTTGGCATAATCAGTAGTAGTGACGCGATGCATTTCAGCCTGAGCTTTCGCAGAATTGGCTGAACCCAGGAGGGTCGCCACAACGCCAAACACGTGGGAATTATAGGGGGTCATGTCATGTCACATCCCGGGGCATCCTCCTTCATATGCCTCGACGGGCTCGCCCCGCGCGGGCCCGAGCAGGATATTTGGTTTGCGTGAAAGCGGGGGATTGGGTGCTTGGGGGCCGGGGAGTGAGTAGATTGGCACCGGGTTTGGGCAAGAGGCACGTTGGCAGGCTTGCGGTGGTCGTGGGCTCCCCCCCGATCAACTGGCACTCGTTAGAGGCATGGCTCGGCGGTGCCCGGAAAGACAAGCCTTCGCCTTTTCAATGGTGTTTTTTCTTGTGCTCCCCAAAAAGAGTCCTGGGTCTCCTTGGCTCCGGACACGAGCATGGCACTGCCAGCTGGTACGGCTCTGCTGGCAGTTTTTTGTTGCACTGAAAAACTTACGTTGAAGAAAATTACAACGTTTGTAGAATCAAAAAACTTACGTTGAAGACAATTACAACGTCTGTAGAACGTGAGCGAGGCCCCTACTTGTTCACTTTCTACTCGTTCACTTTCAGACTTTTTGCGCATTTGGCCAGGACATTGCCGACACCAGGCTTCACCCAATCCGTTTCCTTGGCCTGTGCGTTGACGATGTACACGTTCTCGGCAGAGGCCGAAAATCGGGAAACAAAGTGGACCTTTTCGTACTTGCTGCCAAGTTCTGTCTCGACGATGTACTCGTAGGTATACGTGTCCACGCCCCCGGTCTTCACGGGCCCGTCCTCAGACACGAGCTTGAACTTGTCTCCAAAGTTCTTGGTGTACGCCTGGCGAGGTCGCATGTCCAGTCAGCCACAGGGTTGAGGGTTTAGGGTTGAGGGTTTAGGGTTGAGGTTTAGGCCGAAACCCCCGCGCTGTTGTTTCATCCTTTACTGACAGATGGATGCGTGCGCATGAGCATGCAAGTGCGGCGAAGGCGCAGTGAAGCACCTCAATGATGGTGGGCTTCCACGTAAAGTCCGAGTTCTTAATCTGCTCCACGTTGCTGAAGATGGCAATGTCAGGGTTCTTTTTGTCCCGCAGGAGCACGCTGCCCGGGCGTGCTGTTACCCTGTCGAAAACCTGTACGCGCTTGAAATACGCATCCGAGGGGCGATCCAACTGGTAGCCCTTCCCCGTGAACTTGCCCTGGTTGACGACAAGCGGCTCTATCTTGTATTCCCCTCCTTCCCCGTCGGGGCACGACAGCGTCGTGCAGGCGGCTTTCAGCATATCTGCGGCGGCCGGCGAGGAACTGCCCGCCAGCACCAAGGCCGCTAGCGCGCCCGACACTACGGCTCTACGGCTCACGGCAGGCTCGGCCTGCATGCTGACGCTGCGCGCGCTGCACGCGCTGCGCAGCGGCGCGTTGTGGCGCACGGAGGTCGGGAGATTGGCTGGCGGGGCGAACGCCTGCACGCCCGATGCGGCCACCGCCGCCAGCGCCGCAGAACGGAGAGCACGGCCCATTGTCACGCCCTGCCCGAGGTCGATCCCAGGTCAGCACGCCGGGGAGACACACAAAATGCCTGCACTACTCAACCAGCGTTTCGCTTCTCCCTTATATATTGTAAAAGGAGCGTAAAAGTTCGTGCATGACAAAAAATGTGAAAAGAAAAAATGAGGTCAATGAGGGTTGATGCAAAGAGAGCGGCGCGTGCGCTGGGAGCCGTCCCAGAGCACGGGACAGTGCTGGTGCGCAGCATATCGGGCCCGCCGCTCCCTGTCGCGCAGTTCGCCTGCCTTGCAGCACAGCACGGAGCTGCCCAGGCAGCGGCCTTTTGGCCGGCTGCTGTGGGGCCTCGACTCGCTGGAGCGGGGCGATGGGCAAAGACACGATGGGGCAAGATACAGAGCAGCCGCCCTTTCACATGCAGCCCTGCGGCGCGGAACGGCGCGCAGGGTGGGGCGGAGACTCGCGACGGCAGCGACGATGGCGCGCTGCGCAGGTTGAAACGGAACTGCTCGCGAATGATGAGGGCTTTAGGTGTAGTTTTGTTGTTTTGCTGTACGGCTCAGCGGCGCAGGGCGTTGACTGACTCTGCTGAGAGGGACAGGGCAATCCTCGAGGAGGCGCTGCTCCACGTTCCGCAGCACGGATGGTCGCTTCAGGCCATCATCATGGGGGTGAAGGCTCAGGGTATGTCGCCGAGTGCGCACGGCATGTTTGCACGGTGATGACCCTCTCCGTGAGCGCGCCAGGGAAAGATGACGCTCGGGCGAGAGATTACGCTCTCTCTCTCTCTGTGTGTGTGTGTCTGTGTGTGTCTGTGTGTGTGTGTGTGTGTGTGTGTGTGCGTGTGCGTGTGAGAGAGTGTCGTGTGCGCGCGCATGCTCGTGCGTGTGCGTGACGTTCTGCCTTGTGTTGGCGGCTGCGTGGTGATTCGGCGGGTGACTCGCCTCGCGATGCTTGGCAGGGGCCCAATTGAGCTCGTGGAGTACTTTCACGACAAGTGCCACGAAGAGTGGATCAAGGACTTGAAGACGCTCCAGCTGAGTGGGCTGACAGGGACGCAACAAATGTAACAAAAAATAAAAATAAAATTGAAAACGCTGCAGTTGAGTAGGCTGACAGGGCCGTAACAAATGTAACAGATTCTCACAAAAGTCCTCTATATAGTGGCTTTACCTAGTAAATACACTAGGGCCCTGACTTTGAGAACTTGCGTCAAATGCGCAGCCTAGGTCTCTTTTGACACTGTAGTAGGTCTCTTTTGACACTGTAGTAGATCTCTTTTGACACTGACTTTTGAGAATTTGTGTCAGGTGTGAAGCAGTGACCTTGAGACTCCTAAAACAAAGCGAGGTCATTAGTTCGTGGCCCCAGGCCCTCGCCCTCCAGGCGCTGCCATCAAACACTCCAGGCGCAATCACTACTCCTAATCTCTACGCCTCCTCTTACTAATGTGTTCTCCACGCCTCCTCTTACCCTCGCCCTCCAGGCGCTGCCATCAAACACTCCAGGCGCAATCACTACTCCTAATGTGTTCCTAATGTGTTCCTAATGGGTTACTAATGTGTTCCTCCTAATGTGTTCCTCATGCGCTCCTCCTAATGTGTTCCTAATGTGTAAACTCCAGGCGCCATCACTACTCTTGCTCGCACGTGCGACACAGCCTGCAACCTCCTGGGTTTCAGATTCTCAAAAGTACTCTTTGTATTGAATTTTGCATGTCAAATGTACTAGGGCACTGACTTTTGAGAATTTGTCTTGCTTGCACGTGCGGCGCTGCCTGCAACCTCGCAGGACCAACGCCGATTGATGCCTCATGGTTCAGGTCATCTAAACCTAAACCCTAAACCTTAAAACTACACCCTAAACCCTACACCCTGCACCCTACACCATTACCCCTAAACGCCAACTCCTACACCTTCAACCCTAAACCCTGAAACCTCAGAGACGCTAAACCCTAAACCTGAAAACCCAAACACTAGACGCGACAAGCCGAAATTCTAAACCCGAAACACTCAACCCTCAACCCTAAACCCTAACCGTATCAAGTTACTAAACCAAACCCTGACATGCTTTCCATACTAAATCCTAAACCCTAAACCCTAAACCCTAAACCTCAAACCCTAAACCTCAAACCCTAAACCCTAAACCCTAGACCCTAAACCCTAAACCAAACCCTGACTTGCTTTCTAAACTAAACCCTGGCTGCTCGTGCACAACTTGGCGGTCTAGGGTTTAGTTTATTAAGTAGTAAGCCCGGGTTTAGTTTATTATGTTGTGCACAACTTGGCGGGCCTGCCCCGGCCATGTCGTGCGATGCTTGTGCACAGGAACGCCGGTTTTAGGTTTTAGTTTTGAAGATTAGATTAGGTTTGAGGTTTCATTGGCACGTGCTGCGTGTGCATAGCACCGCTAGGTTTTAAGTTTTAGGGTTTCGGGTTTGGTGTCGTGTGATGCGTGTGCAAAGTCACGCCACACGTCTATGCATACACACACACACACACACACACACACACACACATACACACGTCTATGCATACACACACACACACACACACGCGCATACACACACACACACACACACACACACACACACACACACACACACACACACACACACATCTGAGCAGTAAACGGATGACATTGGGCGCCATATACATGAGCGCGGAGTTATACATGCTCACAGACTACTCTGAGGAGTTTGTCGACACACGCGACTTTTTGCGACGCCACGTCACCGACGCAGAGGCAGCTGGCTCGCCCGCTGCCTTTGCTATGAAGCATGTAAGCAAAAACAAAATTGGGGGGGAAATTAATTAAGCGCAACGCCACGTCCCTGACGCGGAGGCTGCTGGCTCCCCCGTTGTCTGAAGCATGTCCGTGACGTCCTGTGCCGTGCGTGTGTGTGTGTGTGTGTGTGTGTGTGTGTGTGTGTGTGTGTGCATAGATGGAGGGCATGATGCAATGGGCACTGGAAACCTTGCAGGTATGTGTGTAATTTTAGGTCTCTTGTACAGTTTACTAGGTCTCTTCTGCTTCATATTAGGTCTCTTTTGCTTCATATTAGGTCTCTGTTGACACTTTGGCATGGCCCTGGCATCCTTGCAGGCGCACAAAGACCGCAATCGGCCTTGAGACCTGAAAATATACCTATTCAAATGAAGAAGAGACCTATTTACATACAAAAGAGACCTATTTACATACAAAAGAGGGCACTGGCATCCTTGCAGGCACACACGACCTTTCTCAACAACGGTGTTGAGAAAGAGTGCGAGAGAGTGGAGAGCGAGCGCCAAGGAGGAGGAGGAGGATTTATTCGTATTCAATGAAGTAATAGTAGGTCTCTCTTTGGCTTCATATTAGGTCTCTTTTGCTTCATATTAGGCCTCTTTGGTGAGAGAGGAGAGCGAGCGGCCAAGACTGAAGAAAGGATACAGATGGAGAGAGAGAGAGAGAGAGAGAGAGAGGTAGAGAGGATATATAAATGTGTGTGTGTGTGTGTGTGTGTGTGTGTGTGTGTATGTATGTATGTATGTATGTATGTATGTATGTGTGTGTATATATAATGTATATATATATATTGTGTGTGTGTGTATATACGCGGGATGAGAGAGAGAAAGGGAGTCGCATAGACATGCGGTCGCCCGCGACCAAGGTCTTCGAGCAGTCATCAAGTCACGGTTTCTTTTACATTTCTACTAGGTCTCTTTTGCTTCATGTTAGGTCTCTTTTGAGAGAGAGGAGAGCGAGCGACCAAGGTCTTGAAGCAAAAATAGAGAACACATTAATAAGAGGAGGCGTAGTACAAGACACAGAGAGAGCGTGCGACCAAGGTCTTGAAGCAATACCGCAATCAAGTCTCTGCCATCACTCTGTTGCAGCATCAAAGTCCCTGTCACGTTTAGTTAACTAAACTCAACCCTTCATTTACTAAGACCCAAGGTTGCAGTCATCAAGTCTCTGGCGTCACAATGCTTTGACAAAAACCAAACAAAAAAGCATGCTCGCAACTAGTCTACCGCTTCCTTAGCGTGCCTACTCGCGTGGTCCCAGATCAATCTGCTTCGCCACGCCGTCGCCTCTGGCGCCTGCAGGTCTGTAAGCTCTCGCATCCATCGTCTGCTCCTCCGTGTCATCCTGAACCCTCTGAAGTGACAGCCCTCCGCGGCGGCCTTGTAGCGCGCCAATTCTAGCACTGTCTTGGCGTTCGACAGCTCTAGTGTCAAAAGAGACCTACTAGTGTCAAAAGAGACCTACACTAGCTGCAGGGCCGTCCCTTGAGTCTCGGACTCTTTCAGCTTGCTCCCGGCTAGGCAGACCTTGAGCCAAGCTAGAAACACCGCTGACCTTACAAGAGACATATGCGAGCCACGCTAGGCACACCGCTGACCTTCCAATGCATACACATACAACACTACAACAGCATGATACGAACCTTGAGCCACGCTAGGCACACCGCTGACCTTCCAATGCCTACAGCCTTACACATACACATACAACACTACAACAGCATGATACGAGCTTTTGTGAGCAATTGCAACAATGAATTCTGTAGGAAGGCAAAAGGTGCCCGGTGCGCTGAAGTAGCTGGCGCAGTTGCTCTTGAATCCATCAATAAAATACATTGTTACCATTTCTTACAGCCCCTACAGACACATTTCAACCACATTTCAACTGTCTTGTATTTTTCAAATAAAAGACATCATCACTCACCCACACTGAGATCCAGAAAGGTCCGACCTCAACATTTAACAACTTCGAAACTTGGGCTTGGACATGCATGCTCCCACAAGCGAGCTAGAGGAAGAAGGAGGGCAGAAGCAAGTGCAGAAGCTAGTCCTCGAAAAACTGTGTGTGTGCTGGGTGTTTCTTTTAAGGTCACCGGGCCAAGCCCTTGACGGTGTCCTTAAACACTCAGCACACACGGGGCTTCTCGAGCCCATCCAGGCACGGTATATTTTTCCGACACAGTCATGGTGCCGCTTGCTCATGTGATGATGTGACATGTGTGCGATGATGTGCCATCATGGTGCCGCTTGCTCATGCGCATCACGCGCAGCACGAACCTACCTGGGAGACAGGCGAGACCACAAGAGACCAAACAACCGCACCACACCTCCACCAACCGATGCCGGCATGAACACGATGCCGGTGCCCAAGACAAAAGACACCAGCATTTACCACCAGATCACCGTATGCCGGGTACAGTATCGGCATCCCCCAAATTTGTCCCCACATCACCCCCAAATTCGGGCGTCTGGTCCATGTGCGCATATGCACATACAAGCGGCCGCGCGGAGCGCACATGGCCTCTACGGTGTAGAGGCACGTGACCCAACCGACAGTGACACATGAGTCAACCGAGAGACCTCTGCATAAGCAGCATACGCCACCACACAAAGACCTAAGCATATGCGGCATACGCCTCTACCAAAAGACCTATATGCATATAGGTCCTACATGCATATACGCCACTACACAATAGCCGCAGGACTCACACTCCACATGGCTCACGAGCGCACAATGCGCAAGCCTCTACACGCTACCCATGCATACGCCCCACTACTCTCTCTGCCTGTCGCTTTCTCTCTATACAACAGCTTCAGGACACTGGCTGCCGGCGATTGAAGGGTCGGGGGAGGGGCTTCGATTGGCGGTGGTTGCGGCTGGCTGCACCCCTGGCCTACCGCTCCAGTTTTTGACGGTTCGTGACCCAGAACTGATGGCTATCACCCCTTGTGTCCTGTATAATACACACACAAACACACACACACACACACACACACACACACACACACACACACACACACACACACGCACGCACAAACGCACACACACATGCAAGCGGGAGGCGGGGAAAGAGAGTGAATTTGGCGGGTTGGGGGCGTGGGATGGTGCAGGAGGCGGGGGGGAAAAGGACGTCGAAGTCTCTTGTCATTATAGGGCTCTTTTGCATATATGCATATATGCATATATATAATACACACACACACACACACACATATGTATGTATTTATTTATTTATATATATATAAATACACACACACACACACACACACACACACACACACACACACACACATATAAGGGTGGTGCAGGGGAGGAAGATGGGGAGGGAAATATGGGGGGAGATGGGTGCGGGGGAAGTCACTGCGCCTCCTCTACGCCTCCTCTACACCTCCACCACACTCCGCTCGTCACGCCCCCAACAACTCAACCTGGCTGCTGCAGACACGCATACCACGATGTGCAGACGCGGGAGGAGGGGAAGGAGGAGGCGGCGGGCTTCGAGGCTTTGGTACTCTAAAAAAATCTAAAAGAAAAAAATGGGCACCATGGGAACAGTTTGGCTTTTCCAAGTGGAGGGGGTTGGAAGAGTGTAGGAGGGTTTTGGGCGAGTG
>Ga0315899_10006647_pt1 | contig 12473 bp, 10 predicted proteins | sample LakEriMetagenome_2_FD_203518 | JGI IMG/M metagenome (GOLD analysis project Ga0315899, IMG submission 203518) | Freshwater fungal communities from buoy surface, Lake Erie, Ohio, United States - Buoy 4 MA112 | ecosystem: Environmental > Aquatic > Freshwater > Lake | place: USA: Lake Erie, Ohio... | reverse complement strand
GCAAAGCCTCCTTCAAATCGCCGATCCGAACAAAAGAGGGTCAACGCCTTGGGAGCAAGCCGCGATCATCTTGTTCTTGCTCTCCCCCGAAGCCTCCAACTTGACGGGGCTGGCAATGGCGACCGACGGTGGCTGGACTGCCTACTAATCGGGACGAAGTCCACGCTTGTCGCTGGCCAAAAGTAGAGTCAAGCAATGTCGTGCGTTGTGCAAGCCTCCCCGCTCCCGCCGCGGCCTCTTGGACTTTGGCTCAAACTTGGAAGGTGGATGATGGCGAGCGATTTCCCTCGCAATTGTTGTTGCTACCATCGCAGAATCGCATCCAGCGATCCGGTAAATAGATCAGAACGCCCCTCAAAGGCATCGTTGGAGTCATTGTTGTCGTACCGAATTTCGGGTCGAACAATCAAACACTGGGAAAACCTCCAGGTCAGCCCGGTGGTCACTGCCGTATACAGCCCCTTGAATCCGGTCCGGTTTCCATCAGAGTCATCGAAAAACTCCAACCGAAAATTCCCTTGCGCCCTTCGGCTGCAGTCGAAAGTCAAGTAATTCACAATGGCAAACCAGTGGCCCGCCCCGATGCCGGGAATGCTCTCCTGATAACCGTACAACGAATCGAGCTTGTAGGTCAGTCTGTCGCTCAGGTTTCGTGTCAAAACCAAATCGAAGATGCGCGGATTCGAAAAGTTCTCCGCTTGATTGAACTCCCCGGAACCCAAAATCACTGCGAGCAGAAGGCTGCTCCTTTGGTCTGCAGTCTCACAGCGGACGCTGCCAACGTAGGTCGGCTCCGCCGCCGAGTCAAAAAAGACATCGCTCCCGGTCACAATTCCATTCTGCACCCGCCATCCCTCTGAAACCTGCAGCGTTGCGAGCAGCCCCGTGTGAGTGAACGGGTTGTAAATGAAGTTGTAGGCACGAGACAGAAATGGCGTATCCGGGGCGGCGATACTCTCGACTCCATACTGTCCGAAAAATCGGCCAACCTTTAGGTCGAGACCTCGGCCGACGTTGGGGAAGTAGATCTGCGCGTAAAATTGGACCGGATCGATTCCGTAGACTCCCGTTTGACTGTCGCCGATACCCCTGGCTCGCGTGAACCGATAATCCGTACCAGGCAGGATCGTGTCTGCGAGGAAGCCCCACGATCGAGATTCGGATTCGGTGTCAATTGGACGCTCTGCCCGCAGCCAGTTTTGTTGAATCAAGAAGTCGTTCGCCAGGTAGTTGAAGCCCAGCGGCAACTGATTCGACGAGATCGAACTGGCGGTGTAGGAGGCCTCGGTCCATCCGGAGATTTGGATGCGTCGCTGGCCAAGAAGACCGCCGAGTCTGGATTGCTCAAAGGCGGATTGCAGCAACCCCTTCTGGTAGGGCTCAACGCAGCCAATTGTGTCCTCCACACTTGAGGCCGGCGGGATATCCGACAGGGAAGCAGAGACCTGACACGCAAAGGCAGCCCTTGATTCAGATGGAAGCTGCAACGCGAGCAACCAAAAGACCAAGGCTAGAATTCGTCGCTTCATGATGGTCTCGGTTGGATGACGAACCTCCGCGGGGAGCGGTCGAGGCTGGAGAGTCCGAGACAGTTGCGAACTCTCGGCCCACCGGACCTGGAACTTTAGTTTGGATATCGACTCGCTGCGGAATTCTCTTGAGGTGCGTATCCCGGTGCGTGGTCGAAGCTTCTTGTTTTTGACCCAAAGCTAGCATTTGTCTGCGGCGACGCCATGATTGCAGGAACGCTGGGCGCCGAGTTCAATCGTTTCGAGGAATTGAGGGGTTGGGTTTGAATTCCTGTCCTCCGTACGGCTCAATGCAACGGTCTCCCTTTCCCGAAGGTCAACGGAGAGCAGGGCCGAGAGCAGTCGAGCAGTCGAGCACCGTGCCAAGCAGATTTTGAAATCCATACAAACCTCGAAACCCTGCGTTCGGCCTTTGTCTGATTCGATTGCTCTCATGAGTCCGTTGCAACTTCCTGATCTTGAGGTGCCGCATGGTTTTGATGGGCATTTCAGATTGCTGTCGGCGGCTCTATCGGGCAAGGTCCGTAATGCGCTTCACCGGCCGAGCGGTGTTCGTGCCCGAATTGGTTCTTTCCTGTACGATTTGCCGTGGGGACTGGGCACCAAACTCGCCACTGGCTCGGTGTTCAGCCAGCAGCAGACCGGGGCTTGGGGGGGAGGCAGGGGGCTGGCAATGCTTGAATAGGGCCAGCTGCCGGGCTTGGAAGTTGGCTCAAGCCACTCCGTTTTTCGAGTAGATCTCTGCCAGGGCAGCGGCCAGCTGGGGAAAGCGAAACTCAAAGCCCTCTTCGGCCAAGCGGCGGGAACGGACGTAGCGACCGTAAAGGGCCAATTCGGGATCCGTTCGCAGCAACAGTGGCGCGGCGATCCGCACCATCCATTCGAACGCCGGCATTCCGAGCGGCATTCCCATCGCCTTCCGCAACTGTCGCATGAATTCCACCTGGGATACGGGATTCGGTCCCGAGGCGATGTATGCTCCGCGCATCTGCGAATCCGTCAAGCCACGGACGAACAGGCGGTTCATGTCGAGTTCGTGAATCCAGCTCATGCCTTGCTTCCCCGAGCCGACGCGTCCGCCGAGCCCCCAGCGGGCCAGCCAACCGAGTGTCCCGAGCGCTCCGCTCCCTGCACCCCGGTCGCGACCGATCACAAATCCAGTCCTCAGAACCACCGCGCGCTGCTCGGGCAACAGGCTCTCGTCCAGCGCCGCCTCCCAAGCTTTGGCCACTGTCGGGGCCAGCCCATAACCGGGAGGCGCATCCTCTTCGCAAACCAACTCCGGCGGGTCGCCATAAAGATGAGCCGTGCTCATTTGCACCCAGACTGGCGGCGGCGAATTCAAACCCCGCAGCGCTGCGCCCAAAGCCCGAGTCGATTCTACTCGCGAGCGCAGGATCTCATCTTGGTGATCCGGGGTCTTGATGCAATTGACTGAGCGCCCCGCGAGGTTGACCAATCCGTCTGCGCGGTCGAGGACTTGATACCATGAACCGGATGAACGAGCATCCCAGCGGACCGCTTCGACACCGGGTCGAGCGGGCTGCGGTCGACGAGTCAGGACTGTCACCGATGCGCCGAGGGAAACCAGATATTCAGCCAGCGAAACACCAAGAAAACCGCTGCCGCCAGCGATTACATAGCGTTTCCCACTGCACGACTCGGTCATCGCACCTTCCTTCAGAAAAGAAGTTCACCCGTGTTCGGACCGTGATGTTCCAGGGGTGATAACTGCGACAAAGTTGACATTGCAATTGATTTTCCCGGGGTTCTGCACTGTTTGTTCTGCCGTTGCCCTGCAGTCCGGTGAACTCCCCCCATTCTCCAGACGGGAATCGGCCTATGTTAAACTCATGAAACCGTTTCCTCAGGCAAACTTCGAGCGGCAGAGATGTCCAACCCTTTTGGTTCCAAAGCAAGTTGCCCCAGCCGACTTCGCGTCAACGATTGCGTGGCCATGGTTCATGTCTCGGACGTGGATGCGGCCGAGCAGTTCTACGCTTTGCTTGGGTTCCAGTGCGACAGTCGTTACAAGCGGGAAGATGGAGTTACCAATTTCGCCGGAATGAATTCCGGAACGGCGAGATTGTTTCTGACGCGAGCCAGTGCCCCGATCATTCCCAGCCAACAGGCGGTTCTGTTTTACATGTACTCGAATGATGTAAACGGTTTGCGAGAGCATCTACTCGCCGAGGGGCTTGAGGATGGTGGCGTTCCGCCAGGTTTTCGAAAGCGCGGCGATGAGGGGCACATGCCGGAACGGAGGGCCTGTTACCGGATTTGTCATCCGTTTTATATGCCTGAAGGTGAACTGAGGGTGCAAGATTTGGACGGCTATACCCTACTTATCGGCCAATTGGGCTGAGCGTACGGTTCTGACGATTGACACCATTCGGAACTCGGGCTTATTTGGCATAGAAGCTTTTGTTGTCCACCGATCTTTCATCCTCCGTCAGTTTCACCACCAGGCGCAGTCTGACACAGGGGAAACCGAGAGGCTCCCGCGATTGGGAGGCAGAGCAAGGATTTGCCTTCGTTAGTTGCAGAGTGACGGAGTGCGGGGCAAGTAAAAGTCGCTCGCGGGCCCAAGGAGATTGGCTGGACTCAAGGACTGCGAGGAGGATGGTCTTCATTTGCCGTCTGGGGATTTTGAATAAAAAAACCGGCCGGGGCTGAAGCCTCGGCCGATTAAGTTAATCGAGATTCACTTGAATCAAGAGCGAGCCGTTGAGGACCCCACTGAAACAGTTGCCAGCCACCGTCAGACCCGACGAATTCGTCCAAGCGACAGGTCCCAAGCGAGAGAACTCAGGAAAACGTCTTTGAGCTTGATTGCCAGCGACGAGTTGACGGAAACGTTAACGTCAAGTCCGTTTTGAATTGGATCGGAAGTCACTGGACGGTGCGGGACGATCAGGGTGTCTCCGGAATTGGAAAAGTCATTAACCGTATCCAGTCCGTCGCCCACAGCATAATCACATGTGTCGGCACCGTTTCCGCCAGTGAGCGTGTCGTCGCCTGCGCCACCGGTGATGGTGTCATTCAAGTTGCCACCAATGATGACATCGTTGCCACTTCCCCCGTTGTAGCTGCCAGCCTGACTCAGAATGCCGATGTTCGTGTCATCACCGTCGAGCCCAAGCACGCCACCAGAGAGGAACGCCAGTGCGCTGAAGTCAAGAACGTTATCGCCGGAATCGCCCTGAATGCCGCGGTTCGAGCCTCCCGCGTCGAGGTTGACCTGTTCGATGCCATTGCTTGAGCTGAATCCGTTAAGGACAAGATTGCCTTGCCCACCATCCGTCGTGCGCTGTAGCCTGTCGGTTCCGGCGCCGCTAGTCATGTTGCCGAATTGGGCTTCAGCCACGTTTGAGAAAATGACGTTGTCGCCATCATTGCCATTCAGCATGTCGCGGAATGCAGCATTCATTCGCAGTCGGAAGGATTAACCAACGAGCAAGCCGCTCGTTGGTATGACTGGGGGCGCTAGAACGACATCAACGCTGCGGGGCGGGCGGACCGGTGCTTCTCCTCTGCGCTCTATTCACCGCCGGGGCGCAGCGAGCCGCCCTTTTGACGCGGTGGAAACTTTTCGAAAGTCTCCAAGTGGGCCTTCAGCGCATCCTGCATCTGGCCACCCCAGGCAATCCCCAGCTTCATCGCGATGTCATTGTTTTTCTGGCCATCATGCTTTTCGAATGGGTCCATTCGCAGATTGAAGACCAGGGCCGCAGGCCGAAGGTAATCAAAAAAGCCATCCCGGACCTGCAGGTGTGACTTCCAATTGCCAATCCGAATCGCGGTCAATTCTTTCTCGTTGTAGTAGTAAACGATGTTCCGCGCGGAAGGCGCTCCCGCGGTCCAATGCTCAAGGTTATTCACGCCATCGATGTGGACCCGGTGTGATTCCCGCAGCTGCTCAGCTATGTTCGGCACGCCGGCCGCGGCGGCCAGCGTCACAAACAGGTCCTGGTGCTCCTGAATGCCGTTGGACTTCGTGCCAGCAGGGATGCGGGCAGGCCAGCGAATCAACATCGGAACGCGGACGCCTCCTTCCCAGGTAGTCGCTTTTTCCGAGCGGAACGGCGTTGTGCCACCATCCGGCCACCACGACGCCATGGCGCCATTGTCCGTGGTATAGATCACGATCGTGTTGTCGGCGACCTGCAGTTGTTCCAGCGTTTCCAGCAGTTTGCCGACATGCATGTCGTGCTCCATCATCCCGCTGCCATAGATGTCCATCTCGGAGGAGTACGGCTTTGCCAGCTTGGCGTGCTCGGGCTTGAGGTGGGTGTAGATGTGCATCCGCGTCGGAGCAAACCAGGCGAAAAACGGTTGCTTGGCCTTCGCAGACTCGGCCATAAACTTTTGGGTGCGAGCCAGAAACTCCTCGTCGACCGTTTCCATCCGCTTGGTATTCAGCGGACCGGTATCCTTGATCGTCTGTTTGCCTACCCGTCCGAATCGAGGGTCGACCGTCGGGTCATCGGATTCGCTGGCGCGGCAATCCAAAACGCCGCGAGGCAGGTATCGTTTGTTGAATTCCGGGTCGCTCGGCCAATCCCCGAGTTCAGGCTCCTCTTCCGTGTTGAGATGGTACAGATTGCCAAAAAATTCATCAAAACCGTGCACGGTCGGCAAATGTTCGTTCCGATCCCCGAGGTGGTTCTTGCCGAATTGCCCAGTGCGATAGCCCAGCGGCTTGAGGACTTCGGCCAGGGTCGGGTCGCGGCCGTCCAAGCCGATTGGCGACCCCGCCATCCCAACCGTTGTCAGGCCTGTCCGGATCGGCAATTGCCCGGTGATCAAGGAAGCCCGACCGGGAGTGCACGTCGGCTGGGAATAGTGGTCTGTGAACAGCAAACCCTCCTTGGCAATGCGGTCAATGTTGGGAGTCGGGACCATCATGCCGTGGCTGTAGGCTCCGACATTCCAGTACCCGACGTCATCCGGCATGATCAGGAGGATGTTGGGGCGGTCTGCCGTTGCCAGGGATGGGGTGACTGATTCCGCTCGTTTGATTTCATCCGCCCAAGCTCCAGCGACAATCAATCCCAGCAGCAAACAGCTAATTCGGCGAGTCACGGTCATCGTTTTGTTCCTGTTCGTTGAAAGCATGCCGGCCACGGATGGGGGGCCACAGGTGAGCGAAACCCCTGTCTCGATTGACAGGCGAATAGGTGCGGTTGCGGGCCTCTTGCCGTTTCAGGGGGCTGAAAAACGGCCACGTGCATGACTTCAAATAAAGTAGCCTGGCAAATTGTACCGATTTTGACGAATGACAGGTTTCGGTCCCGCTTTTTTGCCGTCGGGTTGAGGAAATTGTTCATGTGCCGCTTTCCCCTCTCAGGCACACCCTTTTTCCTGACGCTAGCGGCGATCATTTTGGCGGGAGAGGCAAGCCTCCTCGTTGCCCAAACCTCAGAATACCCGCGGCTCCATTTCCAAGACACTGGCCGTGCCGAGACTCCCGCCGCGCTGTCCCCGCCACCTCCGCTCACCACCCCGCCGATCATTACACCAGCCCAAGGAGAAACTCCTCCGGCGTTGGCTGCCGCTTCACCTCAGCCGCCCGCTGACCCGCTGCTGTTCGCTTCCGACCGAGCCAGAATCAAATTTGGACTGAGCGGGCTCGCGCAGTCTTCTGGCGCCCTTGGCTCCTGGTGGAACCTTTCCCAAGACTACGCGCCCGACTCCGGCTACGAAATTGATCGGGCTTGGGGTGAGCTTTGGATCAAGCCGGCAGTTACCACAGACATTGCCTTTGACCCGTCACTGGCGATCTATTCCGCGGTCTCTTACGTCGGCTCTGGAACTGTCGGTTTCGATGTGTTTGAGCAAGGCAATCGCGGTTTGTTCGCCATCGAAGACGCTTTTCTGGGCGCGCGTTTCGGTTCAGCGGATGCAACGCAGCTCGATGTCTCTTACGGGCGGCAGCAATACAAGATTGGCTCCGGGATGTTGATCTCCGTCGGGGCCATGAATGGGTTTGAGCGGGGAGCGGTTACTTCATTCGCCCGCCGGGCCTGGGAAGAGGCGGGGTTGGTCAAGCTGAAACGCGGCAAGTTTTCGCTCGATGGCTTTTATCTCAATCCGAACGAACTTCGATCCAGCGACACGAAAACGAGGCTCGCTGGAGCAAAGCTGGAGCGGTCTGCGGGGCCCGACCAAACCATCGGTCTGGCGTACTTGAATGTCTTTCAATCGGAATTTCCCTACGTGAAGGCTCCGGTTCAGCTTTTGCCCAATGGCCGCGAGGGTCTCAACGCCTTTCAGGTGTTCAATCGCTGGAAGCCCGCGCCGCAGACGTTTGCCGGACTCTATCTTGCCGGTGACTACGCCTATCAGTGGAATGATCGAATCGCGATGGCCAGCAACGGTTACAGCGGAGAAATTGGCAATCTCTTCGCTCAGTTGCCAATGACGCCCAAGCTGGTTTACGCCTACCGTTCGTTTCAAGGCGACGATCCGAACACGGCCAAATTTGAAAAGTTTGATCCACTGTTTTACGAAGGCTCACCGCCGCTCTGGGCCTCGGGAAGCAACGGTTCGTTCTCTTTTCTGAACTCCAACGTCCTGCTGCATCGGCTCCAGTTCAGCCTCAACCCGACGCAGCGCGATACGCTCAGTTTTTACTACTGGCACATCAGGGCAGATCAAATCAACAGCCCGATCCAGTTCGGCCAAGCGGGTAGAATTGCGGTCGTCGGCGGAGAGCCGGCGCTGGTTAGCGGTGTTCCGGATGCTCATCTTTCGGACGACTTTTATCTGGAGAATCTTCGGGTGCTGAGTCCCAACTGGTTCCTGACGACCGGGCTCGCGGTGTCTGTGCCTGGCCGAGGCCTGCGGGAACTGGTCGACCATCCCGAGACTTGGTTTGGAGCACTCGCTACTCTGGCCTTTCAGTACTAATGCCGGGAGAAGTGAGCTCTCTCGACTCGTTCAACCGCGAGTGGGTCAACGGAGCAGGGGGGCGGAGCGTCTTTTGGATTTCCCGGGCGAAATTTGCCTGCAGGCGATGGCACCATCACGGCCTGGCGCGCGATGACCAAGTTACATGCCCTCAGTCCCAGGTCGTACGACCAGCGGCCGAAGTGTCGGCACGCGGTGTTCGAGCCGCATAGCGTTCGATTTGCATAGCGTTCGAGCCGCATAGAGCGAGGGCTTTTGAAGCAAGCCTCTGCCTCGCTTGGGGAAAAGCCCCTGGGAGCATCGGCGGCGTGGGTGTAGCGGCGAGCGGACTCGCATTCAGAGCATGCCAAAACCGATCGCGGAGGTTAGACTAGACTTCGACAAACCACGCGTCGATTGTTTGCACATTCAGCCTGGCCGAGGAGTTGAACTCATGTGTGCCCGCCGATCCTTCAGTGTCCTGTCTGCCATCGCTCTCTGCGGTCTGGCATCAACTCTCCTCGCGCAAGCTGCGCAAGAAGTCGAGAACAGTCTCGGCATGAAGCTGGTCTTGATTCCAGCAGGCACTTTTCAAATGGGTTCGCCGCAAGCGGAAGAAGGGTCACATGCGGATGAAGTCCAACACGAAGTGACGTTGACTACGCCTTTTTATCTCGGCTCGACAGAGGTGACTCAGGCGCAGTATCTGAAGGTGATGGGCAAGAACCCGAGCAACTTTCAGGCTGGGAGTGTTCGGGAATCTGATGCCAGCAACTTTCCCGTCGAGAGTGTGACTTGGCTGGATGCAATGGAGTTTTGCCGAAAGCTCAGCGATTTGCCCCAAGAAAAAGCGGCGGGAAGAGTCTATCGATTGCCGACCGAAGCGGAGTGGGAGTACGCCTGTCGGGCTGGGTCGACTGGTCCCTATGCTGCGGTTGAGGAGTCTGACGAGTTGCATCATTTTGCCTGGTCCAAAGGTAACTCCGACAACGTGACGCATCCCGTCGCGGGGCGCAAGCCAAATCGTTGGGGGTTGTTCGACATGCACGGGAATGTGTGGGAGTGGTGTCGCGACCATTATCAAAGCCGTTACGACCAGGCTCCAGTGACCAACCCGACTGGCCCCAAAACGGGAACGGAGCATGTGGTTCGCGGTGGGAGTTTTCTTTCCCGGGATAACCACTGTCGATCGGCCAGTCGGTTGGGCCATCTCCCCGACCACGCTGCTATTGATTGCGGCTTTCGAGTCTTGCTGCAGAGTTCGGGGAAGTAACCTGGCTGTGCGATTTCGCTCGTCGCTTAGTCCGCTTGAATTGCCCTGCGAGCGTCTTGGGCTGCGACATTTTTGGACCGCTCCCACTACTTTACATTGTCCAGAATTGCCCTAAAACGTGGGGATGGACCGCGATGTAGTCAATCTGCTGCGAACTCATGGGATGCAGGTAACTGCGCAGCGACTGGCGATCCTCCGCGTGGTCGCGGCGTTTCCTCATTGCCCGGCCGATTCGGTGGCTGAGGAGGTTCGCAGGGAGCTCGGTACGATCTCGCGTCAAGCCGTATACGATGCGCTCCATCTGCTGGTGGAGAAGGGGTTGTTGCGTCGCATTCAACCTGCCGGTTCCGCGGCGCTGTATGAGGACCGTGTTGGCGACAATCACCATCATGTGATTTGTCGGGTCTGTGGTCACACGGCCGATGTCGATTGCGCGGTTGGGGCGGCGCCCTGTTTAAGCGCCGCTTCACTTTCCGGTTATCGGATTGATGAAGCAGAAGTGATCTATTGGGGAACCTGCCCTGACTGCCTGCCCAAAAGGAAGAAGGCTTCCAATCGGGGCGCCCCGGGGATTGGCTCGGGAATCAAGGATAAAACGAAGCGGAGGGCTGAGTGATCGGCTTTCTGATGCAACTCGCTGTGGTCGAAAGCAACATGGCTTTCGGCCGGTGCACTTTATTCAAGGAGAGAACGATGTCCAAACAGATTACGAATTCCACCCGCGGGGAGAGAGGCCAGGCGGGGCGCGGTGCCGGTTGGCTGGTCGTGCTCGCGTTGAGCGGCTGCCTGTCGCTCGGCACGGCTACCCGGGACGCGGTGGCGCAGGATTCGGCAAACCCACACGGCAATCTGGAGGCAGGCGCCGTTTGTCCGATCACGGGCGCCAAACTCGGGGCAGCTGCAACGGGTGTTCCCGCCAAGCCTGAGGCGACCCCGGCAACTGACGACCAGTACGTTGGACCGATGAACAATCGGGACTGGTGGCCGAACCAGCTGAATCTTCAGGTGCTGCACCAAAACTCGCCTCAGAGCAATCCGATGGGCGAGAAGTTTGACTATGCCGGGGAATTCAAGAAGCTCGACCTGGAAGCGGTCAAAAAAGACCTGCGAGCCTTGATGACGGATTCGCAGGATTGGTGGCCGGCAGATTATGGTCACTACGGTCCGTTCTTCATCCGGATGGCTTGGCACAGTGCCGGGACTTACCGCGTGGCCGATGGTCGAGGCGGCGCGGCCTCGGGAACTCTGCGGTTTGCTCCGCTGAACAGCTGGCCCGATAACGCCAACCTCGACAAGGCGCGGCGTTTGCTCTGGCCGATCAAGCAGAAGTATGGCCGCAGCATCTCCTGGGCAGACCTGATGATCCTCACGGGCAACGTCGCTCTCGAATCGATGGGTTTAAAGCCGTTCGGTTTCGCCGGCGGGCGCGAAGACGTGTTCGAACCGGAGATTGATGTTTACTGGGGCTCGGAAAGCGAATGGCTGGGTGACAAGCGTTACACGGGCGACCGTCAACTCGAAAATCCCCTCGGTGCCGTGCAGATGGGGTTGATCTACGTCAACCCGGAAGGGCCGAATGGAAAGCCTGACCCACTGGCCGCCGCTCGCGATATTCGCGAGACGTTCGGGCGGATGGCGATGAGCGATGAAGAGACGGTTGCCCTGATTGCCGGTGGTCACACCTTTGGCAAAGCCCACGGGGCCGCCAACCCGGCCGAATATGTGGGCCGGGAACCAGAAGCGGCCGGCATCGAGGAGCAAGGGCTCGGCTGGAAGAACAAGTTCGGCAAAGGAAATGGTGCTGACACGATCACCAGCGGTCTCGAGGGCGCCTGGACGTCGACCCCGGCCGAATGGTCCAACGATTATTTCAGCAATCTGTTCAAGTACGAATGGGAGCTGACCAAAAGCCCCGCAGGAGCTCAGCAATGGACTCCGAAGAATGCGGAAGCACAAGGAACTGTGCCCGATGCACACGACAAGACCAAGAAACACGCTCCGATCATGTTCACCACCGATTTGGCTCTCAAGGCTGACCCGGCATACAACAAGATCTCGAAGCGGTTTCTTGAGAACCCGGACCAGTTTGCCGCTGCCTTTGCTCGAGCCTGGTACAAGCTGACCCATCGCGACATGGGGCCGCATGTCCGCTTGCTCGGCAAAGAAGTTCCACCGGCCCAGATTTGGCAGGATCCGGTTCCGTCCGTCGACCACCCGTTGGTAGACGCTCAGGACATCGCGGCACTGAAGACCAAGCTGCTCAGCTCTGGTCTTTCGACTTCCGACTTGGTGGGAACGGCGTGGGCTTCGGCCTCAACGTTCCGGGGAACCGACCTGCGCGGTGGAGCCAACGGCGCGCGGATTCGTTTGGCACCGCAGAAAGATTGGGCAGTGAATGAGCCGGCCAGCTTGGCCAAAGTTCTGGCAACACTGGAGAAAATCCAGAAGGAATTCAATTCTGCTCAGGCGAACGGCAAAAAGATCTCGCTGGCTGACCTGGTTGTGCTGGGAGGCTGTGCAGGGGTTGAAGCGGCGGCCAAAAAGGGCGGCCACGATGTGATCGTCCCCTTTGCCCCCGGTCGCACCGACGCAACGGCAGAGCAGACGGATGCAGCTTCGTTCAGCGTGCTCGAACCTCGGGCGGACGGGTTCCGCAACTTCCTTGGCCAGGGCCAATATCGCCCGGCGGAGGAACTGCTGGTGGACCGTGCGAATCTGCTGACCCTGAGCGCACCGGAAATGACCGTGCTGCTGGCTGGGCTGCGGGTTTTGGATATCAA
>Ga0315899_10006645_pt1 | contig 12475 bp, 10 predicted proteins | sample LakEriMetagenome_2_FD_203518 | JGI IMG/M metagenome (GOLD analysis project Ga0315899, IMG submission 203518) | Freshwater fungal communities from buoy surface, Lake Erie, Ohio, United States - Buoy 4 MA112 | ecosystem: Environmental > Aquatic > Freshwater > Lake | place: USA: Lake Erie, Ohio... | reverse complement strand
CAAACTTCGACTCCTAAATCGTCCGGAACTCCCTCAATTGGCGTAGTAATTCCTAGCTATAAAGTAAAAAGCCACATAAAAGAAGTAATTTCTGGTATTGGTAAGGGTGTCTCACGAATTTATGTTGTTGATGACGCTTGCCCGGAAAAAACGGGTGAATATGTCAAAAGTGAAATCAAAGACAAGCGAGTAACCGTTCTCTTTCACCAAGAGAACCAGGGCGTCGGGGGAGCTGTTGTTACAGGCTATAAGGCTGCTTTGGCTGATGGCATTGAAGTGGTCGTAAAGCTTGACGGGGATGGGCAAATGAACCCCGCTTTGATTTCAACAATTTCTAAGCCCGTGGTAGAGGGAAATGCTGACTACTCCAAAGGGAATCGATTTGATAGCCTCGAAAATCTATTTGGAATGCCCAAGATAAGAATATTCGGAAACGCTGTTTTATCTATTTGGTCAAAGGTCTCATCTGGCTACTGGACTATTACCGACCCAACCAATGGATTCACTGCAATTCATAGGAAGGCTTTAGAGGCTATAAATCTTGACAAGGTCAGGAAAAGCTACTTCTTTGAATCTGACATGCTATTCAGGCTTAGTATCGCAAATTGTGTAGTGGCAGATGTCCCAATGGTTGCAGTGTATGGAGATGAGAAAAGCAATCTTAGGATTTTAAAAGTTCTCTTTGAATTTCCCTGGCGTCACAGCGTGAATTTTCTGAAGCGGATTTTTTACCGCTATTACCTGAGAGAGTGGTCGGTGGGGAGTTTTGAGCTTCCTTTAGGCGTTATCTTGCTGATTTTTGGCACATGGTTTGGACTCAGCTCATATCTCGCTGCCGCTGCCGCTGGTGTTGCAACAACCGCAGGTCAGGTGACGGGTAGCGCGGTAGCGCTCATTCTTGGCGTGCAATTACTTCTTTCATTTCTTTCCTACGATGTTCAATCAGAGCCTAGAATCCCAAGGCAGAGAAGGTAAAAATGGCGACCCTGACTAAAGTAAAAAGTTTCTTGAGCTCTTGGCAGAATCTATTGGCGCTCGGAACACTGGTTCCGCTTGGCGCTTGGATCTACTCCCGTGTTTGGATGGTAAATCCTGCAATCTTGGGTGATGAGTACCTTTACTCAATGAATTCAAGGAAAGCCGCACCTTGGGATCCATCTCCAGCTGGTGACTTTTCGAATTACCTATTCAACTTTGTTTATCAGGGAACAAATCTTTGCGGTCAAGCCTTCTATAGCTGCGCGAAAGTGTTTAATCTCGTATTTTTTCTAGGGTTTATCTTCACTCTTTTCATCGTTGCCATCAGGTTTTTATCATTTTGGCCTGCATACGGATTCATGATTGCTGCTGCACTTTCTCCGCTGAGCGTCTACACATCAATGTTTTTGCCTGAGTCGATGTACATGTTTTTCATTGGCTTGCTGTTATTAGCTGTACTCCGTGCAATCAAGGAATTCACCTGGCAGAATTGGGCGCTGGCTGGGGCCGCAATTGGAATAGCTTCGCTCGTTAAGCCGCATGCATGGCTCTCGGCGATTGCCGTTGGAATAACCCTCCTCGTCGTTGGTCTGGGCAATCGTGAAATTGGCCTTAAGAAAACAACTTTTGCAGTTGGGGCACTAGTAGCAGGGTCTGCTCTCAGCAGAGTCGTAATTGGCCTTATTGTTGCTGGCCCTAAAGCCCTAGGCTTCTTTGGGCAGTATCTTGGCTTTTCGACAGTAGAGCAAGTTATTTCAGGCCCCGGTCAAGCTGAATCCGAGACAGGAATTTCAACGACACCAATGTCTGGGGTGATTTCCTTATTTGGAATTCAGACGAATGTCCACATGCTCGTTATAAGCGCCTTGATGGCAATTTCTGTTGTGGCAATCTCAATCGGCGTGATCGAAATAGCCAAGCAGCGAAAGTTATCGCCGGTTACAGGATTTGCCTTATTTGCCTTTATTTGGCTCTTTAGCCTAATGCTCGAGATTGTTATTTTCACTGGCTGGGTAACCGGCACGGGGGATGATCACACTTCAAGAGTTCTTCTCCGTTACTATGAATTTCTTTTCGCTATTGTTCCACTAGCAGGTTTGTCAGTCTTGGCTAATGGGGTTGGCGAAAGGGCCAATGTATGGGTCCGTTGGGTGCTTTCTGGAGGTTTCGCAGCTCTGATTACTCCAGCCTTCACCGGCTTTTTTGCCTCACTCACTATTCAGATTGCTGATGCTCCCACGCTTGCGGGACTTGTGGTTAATACCGAAATATTCAATGGTGTGGCTGTCGTAGGTTTTATAGCCCTCATCGTCTTAGCAACTTTTCCTAGATACGCCGCTTGGACTTTCGCTATTCTCTTGCCCTTCTCAATGGTTGGCACGGGTTGGCAGATTCAGGACCAATATCAAGGTTTTCGAGGTTCGTTGAGCGCTGCGGACAAGGCAGGTCAATACCTGAGAGATAACCTCTCCCAGGAAGAGATAGATTCGACCTGGATACTCGCGACTTCAAGATTTGATGCTACAAATATCGCAATATGGGCCGACAGTGCCGTTATGGACTATGAGTTGGCAGTCTCTGGAAGTCAAATACCCCTAGAGTCCGTTCCGGCAGGGGTAAAGTACGTTGTCGCTACCTCGGAATTAGGGCTGGTTGGTTCAACCTCAGATCAATACGTCGGGGAAGGCTTTACGGTCTACACGCTTTCTCGATGATATCTTTGTGGGGCTAAATTCAGCCCTTGCGGAATTCTGTCAGGGCAGCCTGGAGTAAGGTGAATTCCTCGTTCATTTCATAATGGTGATTACCGATAAACAAACCATCAGTGTGCACCTTATCGGAATTGGGCAGATCTCCAACATCCACATGCGGAAGATGCTGTATCACAGGATTTCTTGTGAAATTTCCAGCTACGACGGGCCTAACAGCAATTGAGAATTTCCTTAGAACCTCAACCAATTGCTTTCTTCGACCAGATAGTTCCTCATTTAGGATCAAAGAAAAGCCGAACCAAGAACTCTCGCCAAGTTCCTCCTGAACGATAAATTCAGGGAATTTTTCCATAAGCGTCAGGAACTTGAGCGCATTAGCTCTTCGGCCTTGGACTATTTCGGGAAGCTTTAGAAGCTGCTGTTCGCCTATGGCTGCCTCAAGCTCTAAAGGCCTTAGGTTGTAGCCTGGTAAGACAAATCGAAACAAATCATCGAAGTCGTCTCCTGTCTTGTTGTGCACGAAATTTTCAGTGGGCAGCTCTCTAGTCCATCCGTGAGCTCGAAGGCTAGTCATTACCTGTTTCAGCTCCAGAGAATTTGTTACTGAAACACCACCTTCCATTGTTGAAATATGGTGACTGAAAAACGAACTAAAAGTTCCAATATCGCCGAATGTTCCCGCGTACTGGCCTTGATAGCGGGCACCCATTGATTCACAATTGTCTTCAACCATAAAAACAGAGTTGGCATTTGAAAGGTCGCGAATCTCTGTCAATTGCGATGGGTTGCCTAGAAGATTGACCACCATAATTCCTGCCGTTTTGTCGTCAATGGCTGCTTCTATGCTTTCTAAGTTTGCATTTAGAGTGTGAAGGTCAATATCCACAAATTTCAACTTGAAACCCAGTTGAGTAATTGGGTAGTAAGTAGTGCTCCAAGAAACTGCCGGGACGATTACTTCGTCTCTATTCGGCTGAGGGTTCAGCGATGAATACTTCAGGGCTGCGATTGCCAGCAAATTAGCTGAGCTACCCGAGTTGGACATTACAGAGAATTCGCTGTCAAAGTAGGTTGCGAATTTTTGCTCAAAGGCCATTACTCTTGGACCCATTGTGAAATCGCCGGACCTAATTACATCCTGCATTGCCTCAACTTCGGCCGTGTCCCATGTTGTTGTCGCCAGGGGATATCTGAAAGATTGTTTGTTTGTACTCATCACTGGCCGAGTTCTTGCAAGTACCATTTGTAAGTCATCTCAATACCCTTCTCGATATCGGTTTGTGGATTCCATCCGGCTACCTCTCTTGCCAATGAGGAGTCCATTAACTTTCGTCTCATTCCTTCTGGCTTGGAATGGTCATATCTTAACTCAGCCTCGTACCCGATAACTTGCAAGGCGGCATGATAGTAATCTTTGACACTGTAATCACGTCCAAAACCTAGATTTAGATATTGGGGCAAGTGTTCAACATTGGGGGCCGCTGAGCTCAGCCAGTTAGCCAGATCTTCAATGAAGGTGAATTCTCGACGTGCCTCACCCGAGCCCCAAACATCAATTGACTCTGATCCACTGACTTTTGCTTCGTGAACCTTCCTAATGACGGAGGCTACAAGATGACTAGTGGTTGGATTAAAGTTGTCTCGAGGACCATAGAGATTCGAGGGAATAATGGTTCTATAGGCGACACCTAGAGATTTGCTTGCGTATTCGCATAATTTAGCTCCTACGATTTTTGCTAGGGCATATCCTTCATTTGTTGGTTCTAACTCACCATGCAAAATGTCTGATTCTACGAGTGGTTGTCTATGCGCTTTTGGATACATGCAACTGCTTCCTAGGTAAAAAAAACCTGAAACGCCAGCGGCAAGGCTTGAAAGTATGACATTGGAGTCAATTTCTAAGTTTGTGGTCAAGAATTCAACAGGCTGATCAATGTTGGCTTGAATCCCACCAACTTTTGCGGCCGCGTGGATGACAAGTTGAGGATTTAGCGCTGCGATTTCTGCTTCCACGGCTGCTCTATTAGTCAGGTCAACGTCGGCCCTTGTCAGGCCAATCGCAGTGTGCTCTTCACTGGACTTAAGGCTACTTAGAATCGCGGACCCCAGCATACCCGCAGAACCAGTTACAACAATTTTCATGGCTTCAGGCACTCTCAAAAATAAATTCTTGTGTAATCTAAGTCTAGATCCTGAGTAGGAGATTAGTTGAAAAAGGCTTTTATAACCGGCATAACAGGACAAGACGGATCTTATTTGGCGGAATTTTTGATTCGGAAGGGCTATGAGGTTCATGGTCTTATTCGTAGGGCATCTACATTCAATACTCATCGAATAGATCACCTCTTTCAGGACCCTCACGTTGCTGGCTCGCGACTCCACTTGCACTACGGAGACTTGTCAGATAGCTCGAGGCTCACGACTCTTTTATCTGCGATACGACCACATGAGGTTTATCATTTGGCAGCCCAATCGCATGTGCGTGTGTCATTTGACGAGCCTGAGCACACAGGCGATGTCACGGGGCTTTCAACTGCAAGGCTCCTTGAGGCAATTCGACTTGTCTCTCCTGAAAGCAAATTTTACCAAGCGTCCAGCTCAGAGATGTTTGGTGCCACTCCACCACCACAAAATGAAGATTCTCCCTTCTACCCACGAAGTCCGTATGGGGCTGCCAAAGTTTATTCATATTGGATGACCAAGAACTACAGAGAGGCTTACGGCATTTTTGCCTCAAATGGGATTTTGTTCAATCATGAATCTCCGAGGAGAGGCGAGACATTTGTAACCCGGAAAATTACACGTGCTGCGGCAAGAATCAAGCTGGGAATCCAAGACAAACTCTTTTTGGGCAACCTAAACGCGATTCGAGACTGGGGTTACGCACCCGAATTTATAGAAGCGCAATGGTTAATGCTTCAAGCAGATCAACCAGATGATTTCGTTGTTGCCACCAACACTGCGGCAACCGTTGAACAGTTCCTAGATGCCGTTTTTGGCTATCTTGATTTAGACTGGCAAAATTTTGTAGAGTTCGACTCTAGGTATACAAGACCGACTGAGGTAGATTCCCTAATTGGGGACTTCACCAAAGCGCAGAGTAAACTTGGATGGACACCAGCAACTTTTTTTCAGGAATTAGCTAAAATTATGGTCGCTAGGGACATGCAGCTCTTGGACTCACCGGGAACTACTCCAGAAAAAATCAACTGGAGGTTTTAGATTCCAATGCCGCTTCTAGTGCTGCATGAATCGCCCAATCAGAGCGCCAACCTGCGGCCTCTGGGCTGTTTAGGAACAAATCTAACTTTTTGTGAAATTCAGCTAAGTCAACTGCGTACGCTCGTTCGACAGCTCTCTGAACGGATGTAACCGATGGATCGCAAGTTATAACCAAATCCTCGGGAAGTCCAAATTTTTCCAAATCTGGACCGACATACACTGGAATGCAACCAGCGAACCAGGCATCGAATAGCTTCTCTGTTAGTAACTCTTGGCTGTTTTCAATCACCAATGAAATCTTGTAATTCGCCATCTGACGAACCTTGTCGGCCACCGTACCCTTGTAGCTCAAGGGTTTCGCAAGCACATAGCTAGAACCACTTAAGCTGGGCCGCTGTTTAGCAGCCAGTGTTCTCATGAATTCAAAAACTCGATGGGAAAAACGGACCAAGAAGCTTCTATCCCATCCGGGACCAAATACGTCAATTGAATCGTGCTTCACAGCCAGCGCCGCCCTGAGCCAATAAAGTTGCCCTGGAACGAAAGACCATTTGTCAGCATTGACTAGGACTACTTTTTCCATCCGACTAAGGTTTGAATTTAGCTCCCTCCATGTCTGTGCCCAGCGCACCATTGGCAGTGAGTCAGGGCGACCAATTCGAACAATGCGGTCAAACATCCTTAGGGTCCCTTCATTCGAGTTTTGTGGAATGACTACCTTAGGTTCATTGACCATTAGTACACATGGGACGTTGTTTAGTTTTGCTCGACGAACAATCTTCATGTCGGAGCGTTTGTAGTCAACACACACAACAATATCTGGGCCTTCGTCTACATCCCTTAAGATTTGGTGTCCACTTTTCGAAGCGATTGACGCAATGGAGCTTGGATCTGAGTCTTTTAGTCCTTGAGAATAATTTTTTCCAAGAAAAAGAATCTTCAACTGTTTTTCCAATCAAAGTTCCAGCTATTCAGTCGTGTTTTCACGTACTCAGCTTTGATCAATTTTTGAAACAGTTTCTTTCGCATAGGGCCAGGAATCAAACGAAGAAATTGAAAAAGCAAACGCCCTGCAATCTTGTTCTGAACAAAGTGCTTAGTAGTAATCTTCTGCGCGCTTGACGCTTGTTTTGGTAGATGAGCCCCCATTGCTGAAAGAACTTCAACAGCCCGTAGGTCACTGATTGACAAGTACCCTTTTGCTATTTCGGAGTTGAGTTTTTGAAAGGGGCCCATGTGTTCGGCGGCGCGCTCAAGGGCAACCTGCGTAATTAGTTCTCGAAGTTGGATGTTCTCAAATCTGCTTCTTAAGCCTTCCATGAGACCTTCAATAAAGCCATCACGCAACTCTTGACTCACTGATCGACAGGCCTTCTCGTATGAAGACCCAGAGAATACTCGAATCAACGACTGAAAGGCACCAAATTCTCGGTGGATGGCACTAAGCGAGTGGGATTCACTATTAGGATTTTCCAGATATTCAACAGTGATTCCTTCTGCAAATACGCAGGCGTAGTCGGCGCACATTCTCAAGACCATCTCCGTATCCGGAAATGCGGAGCTGTACCAAGGAATCGGATACTTCTCGAATAGCTCCCGGCGAAATGTTGCTCCTGAAAAGGGGTAAACGTGTTTTTTCAGGTTAGCTAGAAACACGCTTGCGAGGTCCGGCTTGGAGTCCAAGAACCAATGCGCCCTTGGGTAGGGGAGCTCTTGTCCAGAAGGCGAGACAGATCGTGCTTCGCTACAGATCATGCCCAAATTGGCCTGCCCATCTGATAAGACCTTCCTGTGCTCCTGGACATGGTTGTTACTGTAAGCGTCATCTTGGTGAAGTGTTGTTATCCAAGTTGTGTCCTGAAATCGCCACAAGTTTACGGCGAGTCCACCATAACCTCCAAAGTTTTGATCGTTGCGAATAATTGACACACGACCATCGATGTTCTGAGCTAGCTTTGATGTCCAACCCAGAGAATCTTCGGTCGAATGATTGTCTGCGATCACAAGATGGGTTCCCGTCAGGTCTAGTCGGGGAAGCCAAGATTCAATTTTTGACTTAAATCTACCGGGATTGTAAATGCCCAAATAGACTACGTGGTCAGCAATCACTGCACCTTTGGGGTCAAGAGGATCATTTGTTAACATCCGACTCCAATACATCAATAAAAAGCCAATTGTGTGCAGGCTCTTCTCCTCGGGAAAAGTTGTTGACTTTTGCCGCTCTTATGCTCGGGACTATCACTTGGGAATCTTCGTCAGAAATTAGACTTGCCCACCAACTAAAAGTGCTATTTGCGGCAATGAGAGATCGTCCTAAAGACATTAAAACCAAGTTCTCAACAGGTCTAGATATTTCTCTTGGTCCAACAACACGATCTGGATTCAAAAATTGGATAAGAGACCTAGAGATTTGATTTGGAGTATCTGAAAATATCCAAAAAGGTGCTGAGCTAACTTCCATTTCAATAGCCTTCAGGGCCGATTGGTAATAACTTTCTGGTAAATTTCCGAAAATATGCTTAAGGCCAAGATAGTCACCTTGGCGAATATGCAAAACTATGGGCCTAATGGATGTCATTTCTTTGGACATTTGAATAAACGCTGCGCTCGGGTTTTTGAGATTTCGAATCTCTGTGCGCAGCCTTATTCTTTGAGCCCAGGCTTTTTCCTTGTAGGTGACATAACTGTTGATTAGGCGCACCTTGTTTTTGTCTCTAGGCAATAAAGGAACTGAATTTTCGCTAGCCACCCAACCAAGTATGTTACAGAACCAAGGAAACTGATCTCCTAAAGAACGCATTCCTTGCATGGCTTTACCCTTAAGGTTAGTTTTTTCACTTGGTTGGTATGAACGGCTGCGAATCTCCCCACTGTGATAGAACGAACCTATCTGATTGGGCCATCTAGAGATACCCCCTATAGAGTCTTTATACTCTGGCAATAGGTCAGACCTCAGAATTAGTTTCTTTCCTGTTATTTCCGAGAGTGCCAGCCCAGTCGAGTACTGAAAAAGTTGGTTTCCCAAGCCACCCCGAAGGAAGACTTGAATCTCTTTCAATCTATCCACTCAGAATTCTCCAAGCTTATAAATTCTCGAATTTGTTGCTTCGCAACATTAAGTGGACCAAAATGCCAAACTTGCTCCAAGGTCATCAAAATTGCTCGATCAAAATTAAACTTGTTCTTCCAGAAAAGAGTCGTTTCTGCGAGTGTTGTATCGAGATTCAGGTTTGATGTCTCCTTGAGGTGAGAGGGGAGAGTTTCAAGCCGGAATTTTAGTTCTGGAATAGCCTTTGCAGCCGTTCGGAGAACATCCTCAACTGTGCGCACATTCATGTCACCTGGTCCAAAATTGAGCACTTTCGGGAGCCCTTGTCCCTCTGCAGCAGCTTTCATGTATGCCAAGTAACCCCCAAGGCAATCTAGGACATGCTGCCAAGGTCGAACAGCATGAGGATTGCGCACGATGAGCTCCTGTCCGGTATCTAGGGATCTAATTAAATCGGGAAGGAGTCGATTTGGACTGACGTCATAGGCACCAATAACATTTCCTGCTCTTGCAATGAGAAGGTTCATTTCGGGATTGGTAACAGCCCAACTTTGCGTCAATATGTCCGCCATAGCTTTGGAGGCTGAGTAAGGGTCGTGCCCTCCCAGTGGGTCATTCTCAGAATAGGAAGTTTTTCCGCTATCTCGGTAGACCTTGTCGGTGGTTACCACAAGGACTGTGGGACGATTGTTTTGCTCCGAAACTATGCGCAAAAAGTTCAGAGTGCCATCTACATTGGTTGTATAAGTTTCAAGTGGATCTCCATACGATCTAAGGACGAGTGGCTGTGCCGCCATGTGAATTACAAAGTCAGCTTGGGACTTTCTAAATGCCAATCTAAAAGATTCAAAGTCCCTAATGTCACCAATCGTATGGCTCTTGAGCTTGTCTTCGAGGTCCGCAAGTTCAAAAAGCCCACCTCGAACAGGGGGAAGCGCGTAACCTGAAACCTCGTGTCCAAGCTCCCTAAGAAGAAGGGTCAGCCAGGAACCTTTGAAACCTGTATGTCCAGTGATAAAGAAATGGATTTTCAGCTCCCTGTGTATTCGTGTATGACCTCACTCACATAAGCAAGCATTTCCTCTGTAAGTCCAGGATAAACACCTATCCAGAAAGTGTTAGTCATAATCAAGTCCGTGTTCGCCAATGTACCGACTTTTCGATGCTCGATGTTCTTGTATGCTGGCTGCTTGAGCAGATTCCCACCAAAAAGCAGCCTCGAACCAATCTTCTTGGCATCGAGGAAGCGCAGCAAATCTGTTCTATCGATACTGCTTTCAGGTCTAATTGTAATTGGGAAGCCAAACCAGGATGGGTCTGAATTGGTTGTGGCCTCGGGCATAACGAAGTCATTAATATCTATCAAAGCTGTTTTCAAGAAATTGAAATTTGACTTCCTTGCTTCAACAAAACTATCCAGCTTCATGAGCTGCGAGAGCCCTAACGCAGCCTGAATATCCGTGGCTTTTAGGTTGTATCCGATGTGGCTGTAAATATATTTGTGGTCATATCCTTTTGGAAGATCACCCAATTGCCAATCAAATCTCTTCTTGCAAGTATTATCGTGTCCCGTTGCACAATAGCAGTCGCGACCCCAGTCTCTGAAAGATTCGACTTGTTTCTTGATAATGGGACTATTTACAAAGACAGCACCCCCTTCACCGGTGGTGATATGGTGAGCAGGGTAGAAGCTTACAGTCGCGGTGTCGCCGAAACTTCCAACCTTCTTACCTTTATAAGTGCTTCCCAAGGCGTCACAAGAATCTTCAATCAGCCAAAGATCGTTCTCGGCGCAGATCTTCTTAATCGCGTCGACATCAAAAGGGTTGCCTAGAGTGTGGGCCATCATGATGGCCCTTGTTTTTGGAGAAATAGCTTCCATCACCTGATCAATGACCGCATCATAAGTACCAAGCTCGACATCAACGAAAACCGGTATCAGTCGGTTCTGGATTATTGGGTTCACGGTCGTGGGAAAGCCCGCGGCCACAGTGATAACTTCGTCGCCAGGCCTAAGCGCCCTTTTCCCAAGCTTTGGGCTTGTAAGGGCTGAAAGAGCAATCAAGTTAGCGCTCGAGCCGCTGTTAACAAAAAGAGCATTTCGAACGCCAACATATCTTGCAAGCGCTCTTTCAAATTCATCATGGAACTTGCCTGCGGTGAGCCATCCATCGAGAGCAGCGTCAATCATTGCCAAGTAGTCTTTAAGGTCCAGCACTTTACCTGAAACAGGCACATTCGAGACTCCTGGCTTGAAAGGAACATTTTCGGCCATGGAAATTTGCCTTAGTCGTTCCTCAATTGATTTGACTCTCAAAATTTGCCCTAAACTCGTGTCTGTGGAATTAAAGTCTACCCATTTGGATAAGCGAGACTAGTTTGAAAGCCGTTATTTTAGCTGGTGGTCTCGGTACAAGAATGAAAGAGGAGACCGAATTTAGACCCAAACCAATGGTCGAGATTGGTGGCAGGCCAGTCATTTGGCACATCATGCGAGGATTGTCACAGCAAGGCGTCACTGATTTTGTGGTTCTTGGGGGTTACAAGGTCGACATAATCAAGAACTATTTCCTGAATCTCGGAGCTAATACTCACGACTTCACATTGGAAGCAGGAAACATCAAACTTCACAACTTAGATGCTTCTACTTCAAATTGGAAGGTAACAGTTGTAGATACCGGAGAAGAAACTCTCACGGCAGGGCGTCTGAAACTTGCACGAGAATTCATTGGAGAGGATCCTTTTTTGTGCACCTATGGCGATGGTCTTGCAAATGTCCCCATCGACAAGTTGATTTGGTCGCATGAAAAATCAGGTAAGTCAGCAACCTTGACCGTCTACCAACCGGAAAATCGGTTTGGGGTTCTTGGAATCAATGAAATCGGAGAGGTTGTTTCATTCAAGGAGAAACCAAAAATGAACGACTGGATAAACATAGGTTTCTTCATTTTTGAACCCCAAATTTGGGATTACTTATCGCATGATGAACCACTCGAAGAAAGTCCTCTAAAAAATTTAGTGGATGCCCAACAGCTCAACGCTTTCATGCATAACGGGTTCTGGTTGCCAATGGATACTTATCGGGAATATCTTCTTTTGTCTCGGCTTTGGAAAGAGGGAAGTGCCCCTTGGAAAATCTGGTAGGTGCAGCTAAGAAACATATTTTTTCCCAGGGTGAATCAGGTCGGTCGAGCACCTTTAGTGACAGTCTTTTTACTTACATGCAGTCACTCGGTTTCTCTACATGTTTCTTTCTTGCTGGGGGAAACTCTATGCATTTGCTTGAGTCTGCGAGTAAGCATTTTCGATGCATTCCCACTTCTCACGAGGTATCAGCTGTTATTGCATCTGAGTATTACAACACTTGTTCCAAAGACTTATCTTTCGCTCTCGTGACTGCCGGACCAGGACTCACTAACTGTGTCACTGCAATTGCTGGGGCATGGCTGGAGAGCCGTTTTGTGTTGGTCATAGGGGGACAAGTCAAGACGTCTAACTTGAGGCCTGAACGAAT
>Ga0315899_10006644_pt1 | contig 12476 bp, 14 predicted proteins | sample LakEriMetagenome_2_FD_203518 | JGI IMG/M metagenome (GOLD analysis project Ga0315899, IMG submission 203518) | Freshwater fungal communities from buoy surface, Lake Erie, Ohio, United States - Buoy 4 MA112 | ecosystem: Environmental > Aquatic > Freshwater > Lake | place: USA: Lake Erie, Ohio... | reverse complement strand
CCTTGTAGTTTATATGACCGACTTTCCTTCCTTTGAAAACCCTACCCGTTCTCGGGCCTTTGAGCTTTTCCAGCTCTGTTTGGACCTCCAAATGGATGGGTACTTCCCTCGATTTTTTGGATTTGGTTGAACGCGAGTCAGCCACCTTATGGGAAACGCCGTGCTCATCCTCGATGTGAATGACATCGTTCTCAAAGTCGACATCGCTCCATTTCAGTTTGATGAGCTCCGAAATTCTCATACCGGTATGAGCAAGGACAATCACAACCGACTGAAGCTGGGATAAGCCCTTCTGAATTCGACACATTTCCAAAATGGCCCGGTATTCTTTCTGGGTGTAGCAATACACCGGGTTGGGTTTGGGCATCTTGAGATTCAAGTCAAACTTACAAGAGGCAGGAACCTTCTTTTCACGGATCAGGAAGTCAAGGACTTGTTTGACAAAGGTAACGCCGAAATACACAGTGAGCGCGCCTGTCTTCTCGGTGCTCCTCCAGGTTGCGAAGTTGGCAAGGTTGAGTTTATTCACCTGATGCCAGAATTGAATCCCAGCGGTTTGGGCAAATCGTTTGAAAAAGCCCCAGTGGGAAGTCTGCCAATCTTGAGTGGAATCAGAAACTCCACCCATAGCCTTCGGTCGTCTGGCAAAGGTTGAGAAAATCTTGAATCCCGAATCAAGCGTTAAACCCTCGGTTGGGTTTCTTCTTAGTCTGTCGGGATCAGTAATTCCCTTGGACACTGCCATCTTGAGGTCGAGTTGAACCAACGCCTTCCGGGCACCTTGCAATTGGCGGTTCCCCAAGGTGTAGCGGCCCAGCTTGGCCTCATTCGATCTTCCGTCCGCGAAATAAACCCCCTTCCGTTTGAACAGGATCCATTTGAAGAATTCGCACTGCACTTCCGGGTTGGTTCTTTTGGCGGGCATGGTCAAACCTCCTGAATAGGTGGCAGGCCCAGGGCCCATTTGGGAACCCGGCAGGTGGGATCGAACAGCGAGGTGGTTGTCCCGTGAGGAGCCGGTGTCGTGGTCGTGAAGGTGGCGGTGCAGTTCCAGACCGGGGCAAGGTTGCAGGGCTTCAGCGCCTCGGCGGGAATGAGGATCAAACCGCACTTGCCGGCGGGTTGAACCCCCTTGAGTTGCCCTTCCCGCAAGTAGCGACGGACGGTGGTGATGGAGGCGCGCAGGATGTCTGCCGCCTCCTCGATGGTGTAATACATTGGTGCCGGATTGGTCTCGTTGGCATTCATAAATTGGTCTCCTGTGAGAACCCAATGCTGCCGGGCACCCCGCGGGTGTTGGCGGCCTTGGGGATGTTTGGCGGGTCAAAACAAAGGCAGGGCAAATCAATCAACGAGCAATGGCTAATATTTAAATTTCAATCTTTATGCAGCTAAACGCCTGTAATGCCGGAATAAAGTATGGCTTAATGGCAAGCGCTTCTAAATGTATTGTCAATATATCCTTGCAACATGCAATACCAAAAGTAATTCCAACAGATAGCATTGGCGACTAGCTTTATTCGGCCGGTTAATCTCCCTCCAAATCGCTTGGATTTTCCGGTTTTTTACGGGGTTCTCTTACCTTCTTCTCAGCCAAAAGTCTGGCCACCAGTCGAACCAACCTTCGCCATGGATGGTCAGGATCAATTGGCGGATTAGGCAATAAAAAGCTATCATCGTCACTCATTGAGTCTCCTTGGGGAATCAAAAAGCCCCCCGTCCTCCAAAGGAAAAACGGGGGGGCTTAGGGGAAAATCCAGCAATCAGGCAGCCACCTCTGCCGTAACCTCGACCATCTGATGAATGAGGTCACTGGCCTGGCGGTTGGACAGTTGGTCCGGGCTGCAGTGGTGGAGTACCCGGACGGTTTCCTCCAGATTCAACTCAGCCCGCTGGGCCAAGGCAGTCAGGTAACGGAGTTGCCCCGGGGTGACCGGGCGCAGGTCTTGGCGCTCCACCTTCACCTTGGAATGGTCCACCAGCTCCTTCACCTGTTTGGTTTTGGGAACCGGCTTGGTCGCCTCGCAGGCTGCGGTGAAGCGTTGGGCTTCGGCATCGAGCGAGTGACCCATCACCCAGACCAGGTTGGTCAGGGTATCGCGCAAGCTATCCAGATCGGACAGGTGATGCTCCTGTAGCATCACCTCGGCCTCAATCGCTCCACCGCGACTGAGGTTGTTGACATGGTTGCCGAACTTACCGTTGATGTTCACCGTCATCTTCAACATGGAAATTCCTCCAAAAACACTCACCCAACGAAAAAAGCCGGCGGGACCACCCCGCCGGCTTTGGCCTTGGATCCAGGGAAAGATCGAACTGTCAGAGTCGATGGCGTTCGAGCCAGTCGACCTCCGCCTTCAGGGCTTCCGCCCTGGTGGAAAAAGGGCCGAGGATGGGCCCGCGGGAGTTTTCGAGATCGACCCACCAGCGGCCCTGGGCGTCCGGCTCCACCCAACTGGCGCGGGCAACCCAGAACTTGCCGATGGTGGCTAGATTCAGCCGGTCATTGTGCAGGGCTCGAATGATCCCCTCGGGATAAACACGGATCTTCATCAGGCCACCTCCACTTGGGAACGGAGGATGCGGCGGCGCGGGCGGCTGACCATCAGCCCCTCCGCTTCCGCCGCGACACGGGTCAGATCGCGGGACATGCGCTGGCGCAAGCCGGCGCTACCGCGCAGGTCGCCGGGTTCCACCCCCGCCACCAACGCCTGCGCCGAGCGGACCAGGTCCTCCAACTGGTCGTTGCCGCGCAGGTTCAGGGTGCGGAAGCGGTCGAAGAACTCGCGGAGATTCTCCAGGCTGGAATCCCGGAAGATTTTCTTCTGCCCGGATACCTCATCGTTGAGGCGCTCGGCAAGGTGGCCGACCAGCCGGCCGAACTCCTCCAGGAAGGCGGACTCCGCAAGCTGGACCGCCTCATCGAACCGCTGGGCCACCCGCCGGGCTTCACGGGCGTAGAGCCCGCTGTCGATAGCCAGCAGAAAACTGGGCGGCTCCACCTGCGGGAACTCACAGCTCAGGTCAAACAGCCCCTCCACGGAACCCGGGTAATCCGATTCCACGAAGTATCGTCCCAACCGCTGGCGAGCCGAGGCCAACAAGGAGGGGTAGACTTGGGCCAGTTCTCCCACACCTTCGGTCAGTTCCTCGCGGAAGCTGCCCAGCAGGCGGGAGAACTCCGGGATCAGATGCCTTGGCATTAGACGGATGCCACCTTCCACATAGGGGAGTGACAGGTGCCTCCAGGTGCCGACCGCCTGGTTGCGGATGCGGCCCAGGCGGCGCATGACGGGGTGCCCCTTGTCGATGATCGACTTGGTGGCACGCAGCAGACGGGCATCGACCTCGGTGCCCCGCACCAGTTCCTCCTTCTGGACAGGGGTTAGGACGCGGGTGATGCCCCACCAGCGGACGGCCAGCTTCACCGCGGCGCAGTTGGCCCGCAAGTGTTCCGCCGCAGGGGAAGCATCGATCGTTCGTTCCGGCAGTTCCAAAGTCAGGGTCTCGGACACGGTGCACACACTCCTTGCAAAGACAAAAGCCCCAGGAGGGCCAGGCCACGCGCCTGTACCTCCTGGGGCTGGATGACAATCAGAATCAAGCCGATCAGTTCAGGCCGGGGCGGGCGTTTCGCACGCGGCGTGAGGGAGTGGGTACAGGGGCTGCCCCGCCCTGGGGGCCGGGCAGCGAGGCGGACAGGGTGCGGCCGCTGGCCCACTGTGCCAGGGCCTCGAGCTTCTCCCGGGCGGTGTTGGCCACCGGCAGGATCAGCTTGCCAGCCTCCACGAGGGAAAGGCCGAGCAACACGGACAGGCGGCAGCAGGATGCGATCTCGCTGCCGGTCCATTGGTGGTCATCCGGCCGCGGCTGCGGCTGGATATCATGCTGGCGCAGGCAGATCTGCCAGATCCGCTCGCGGTCAGCGATGGTGGGGAAGTCGAGGTAGAAGGTGGCATCGAAACGGCCGGCCCGCGTGAACTCGGGTGGCAACTTCGACACATCATTCGCCGTACAGACAAAGAAGACCTCGCTCTGATGGTCGTTCAACCAAGTCAACAAGGTCCCGAACAGCCGCGTGGCGGTGCCGGAGTCGCCGTTGCCACCGATGCCGGCCAGGGCCTTCTCGATCTCATCAACCAATAGCACGCAGGGTGCCATGGCCTCCGCCACGCGCAGGGCGTTGCGAATGTTGGCCTCGGTCTGGCCAACGAGCGAGCCGTAGAGGGCGCCGATGTCGAGCTCCAGCACGGGGCGGTTGGTCTCCCGGCCCAGCGACTTGGCGAAGGCGGACTTGCCAGTGCCGGGAGGTCCCAGCAGCAGCACCCCCTTGGCGCGGACCGGACCGGGACGGAGTGCCTGCAAGCAGAAGTGCTTGAGGCAAGAGAGCCCGCCGAGCTGGTCGAAAGATTCGCTCCCCCGGTGCAGGGTCAGCAGGCCCGACTTGCGGAGCAGCTGCGCCTTCACCTCGAAGACCGTCGCCGGGTCGAGGTGGCCGGTGCGTGTCAGGCTGAGAGCGAAGGCGTTCTCAGCCTCGGCAAGGGTCAGGCCACCGGCAGCGGCCACCACCTGCTGGAGCTTGTCTTCCGGGATCTCCTCATCTTCGGCCAAGAGGCTCCTGGCCAGTTCGGCCAGTTGTTCCGGGTTGGGCAGGGGGTGATTCAGAATGAGGAACTGGCGCTCCAGTTCCACCGGCAGGTTCACCACCGAGCTGAGGGCGATGATGAAGTGCCGGGTGCCCTTGCCGTGGCTGAGAGCCAGAAGCAGGGCCTGCTGGATGTCGGCGGACTGCCAGAACCGGTGCAGGTGATGCATCACCAGTACCGTGGTGCCGCCGGGCTTGCCCAGGGAGGGCAAGGCCCGGATGGCACCGAGCGGATCGCCGGCGTGGGTGTTGGCGGGGATGGAGGCGTGGCGGGTGCCGCGCTCCAGGTCCCAGACCAGCAGGTCCCAGCCTTCCCGGCTGGCCAGGGTGCGGATCTCCTCCTCGGCGGCATCGGGTTGCAGGGTTTGCACAAGAATGCCGGAAAAGGCGGCGTCGATCAGTTCCTTCAATTCAGAACGCATGGTTGAAACTCCGTGGGAACAACAAAAAAGCCCGCCGGGAACATCCCGGCGGGCTGGGCAATTGGAAAACCAAACAGGCAGTTACTGGATGCCGGTCTGGTTCAGGTGGGTGGTAGTGGAGTCGGAGGTGGGCCGATCCGACACGGTGAGGCCGAGGGCTTTTTCCATGGCGCGGGAGGCATCCTTGCAGGTGCCATCGGCGAAGCCGGTGGTCTGCAGGGAAATCTCCCCCTTGGGGGAGATGGTGATGATGATCCGTCGCATGGAATCAGGCCCCCAGTTCGACGGTGAGCTGGATGGTGCCATCGGCGAGCTGGGTCTCGGTGACCGAGTGGCCCTGGCGGCGCGCCTGAAGCTTGGCAGCTTCGGTGGCGTAGGCCTGCAGGAAGCGGGAGAGTTCCTTCGGTTCGCCCCACAAGCCCTGGAAGTGGTCATGGAGAACCGAGCCATCGGAAGTGATGCAGAGGGGGAATCGCCAACCGGGCAGTTGCACGCCGGTGCCGGTGGCGATCTGGTCAAACAGGCGGACCTGGCCATGGGTAGGGGCGGGGAGGCCCAGGCGCAGGCAGGTGGCGGCCAGGGCCGTTTGGCATTTGACCTGGGCTTTGATCGATACCGTGTGAGACATGGTTAAAGCTCCTTCTGTTGATTGGGAAAAAGAAAAAGCCCCGGGCGGGTTGGGCCCGGGGCTTGGGAAGGTGACCGTCCGATGGGTATCGGGGTGGTCATATGATTATGACGGGTTTTTGGGGTGGATTAAGGGCTACACCAAATCATTTGGTCTTATCATTTCTTGGGTCATATCCAGGCGGGAATCTAGGAGCCCTGTTTTTTGGCCACCAAGGTTGCTTGTATAACCAATGGGAAAAGTCTACCATGGCTGGAAATGAATCATCCGCTAATCGCTCACCAGCTAAGTCAACCGCTTCCTCTATTAGTTCCTCGGCTAAGAAGCCTCCAGGAATTTTATCTGTAAAAGCAAGAGCCACATCAGTAACAGATCCTAATGCACCTTTTACGGAAACTCTCCAGGCTTCCTGATACTTTCCTTGGTTGATTAATTCCCTACGCAGCCTATCGGCTTCCATCAATCCATTATTTGCATCAAGGATAGCGACCGACCTTTGCAATTGCTGGGTTACCTTGCCAACAAGTTTACGATTTTCGAGAACATCCTCATATTGAATTCTTGCATTATGTGAATCAACCCTGGCATTGGCGGCCTTATTTTCCAAATCCAAACGCTCAAGCGGTGATAGGTCAGGATTTTTCAATCCTTCCTCAAGCGCCTTGGCAGCATTGTCTCTTAAGACGTTAGCATTGATAAGTTTTTCGTTTGATTTAGCAACCAAAGCATCCAGGCTGGCCAGCTTTTTTTCAACTGCTCTATTTGCCAACGCTTCAGCAACTGCGTTTGGAAACCCATCCCCTACCGGATCTACAAAGCCATCATCCTTTGGGGGATCCAAGTTACTTCCTGGTCCATTATTTCCTTGATTTGGGTTTCCTGCATTTCCATTTGGATTCGTTCCATTACCTCCAGGTTCTCCACCATTTGGCGGCGGATTGGATGGATTTCCACTATTTCCCGGCTCCAAAACTCCACCGGATCCGCCAGGGTAGGGTGCGCCACCGTTGCCTGTTGAAGGACCTGTCGCCGGACCAGTTCCAGGTGTGGTGGGGCCATTATTACTTGGGGTTGTTATTCCGTTGCCCCCGTTGAACTTTCCACCAGTAATTGCGACCACAACATCATATATCCTTGCGGAAACCGGGCCTTTCAATGTCTCCCACATTTTGTTTCCAAAAACTATTACCAAAAAACCCATGGCAAGGAGGACCATATTTTGAATGGTACCTGATCCATGTTCCAGCTTGATCAAACGTTTAATGACAGTACGCATGAAATTGCTCCACTTCAGTTAAAGGGTTAAGAGCTACAACCCGAACTTTATTCGATCACGGTGTGAATCATGACGACGACAAAGACTGAAACCAGGATGTAAATGGGTGAATTGAAAACGAACCAGCCACATCAAAAGAGTTGATTCAATAAATGCATACCTTTCATGACTGTTTTCGCTCATTTTTTAGAGTGCGATTATTTTCCCGGGAAAAAATTTCAGGATTAATAACTTTTTTTCGCATTTATTTATCGAGAAAACAAGGGTTTTTTGATGATCCATCCCCATGTTTTTCCCAGTTCTTTAAAAACTATGTCGCGGGTTCATGGGAATGGTGATTGGGAGGATGGATGGAACGATCGGTGGCACCTGGATGGTCCAGGTAATACCGGTCAAAACTGGCCCGGAAAAACGGGCCTTGCTTAATGAAAGGTGGATGTCATGCCTTCTATCGAAACTGCGGTGATGGTTGCTATCGGTGGTTTGGTTCTACTTTTTGGATGGAAGCAATGGAACGATAACCTTAGACCTGGTGTAGAGCATCAGGTTAATGAAATGACCACGGTGATCAGGTGACCATTTTCATAACACCCTCGCCTGGGGTAACCGGGCGAGGGTGTTGAGGTTCAAGACCATGAAAAACGGTCAAAAACGCACAGGGAAAGCCAGCATGGATTTTGCGATTGTGCTGGCGATTACCTGCATGGCTAGTGTTTGGCTTTGGCACACTTTGGCGGACCGAGAAACCGGGTTTCTGCCGGACTTTCATATTGTTGCCAGGGTGATCGCAGGTTGGCCCCTTTAGTCACCAAAGGAGCAGTTGATGGATAGGTTGGCAAATTACCACCAAACCACTGAATGGCTGCTTCTTTTTTGCGGAACCACAATTGTTATTGTGTGTTCACTTTTTTTGATTCGGTGGAGCGGCAACCCCACAACAAAAGAGAACCTGGTGCATGGTGAAGCCGGGGTTTCCTATTCCATGGGTTTTGTGATGGCTTTGCCTGTATTTCTTGCCGTCACCCTCGTTTGGTTTGAGGCTGGGTTTTTGCTTTTGACCAAAATGGCGACGGTTCAGGCGGCCCATATGGCTGCGCGGTCCGCTTCCGTCTGGTTACCGATGGCGAGGCAACCGGGTACAGCAAAAGGGAATCGAGTCGATGGGGAAGGGCAAATCCTTTGGAGTGCCATTCTTCCAATGACTCCATTCGGCTTGTCAAAACCAGCTAATAAGGCCAAGCCTGGAAGCAATGGAGTGGCCATGGCAGGAGAGGCCCAAAGGGCTTATTCCTTTGTTAGCAGTGAGCGGGCGGGATCTATTGCCCGGAAATACCGTGACGCCGGTTCGCGGGTTTCGGTGAATATTTTGGAGGGAAGGGAACCCCGAGCCTTTGAAGAAGATTCCACGGACAGCAGCGTGCTGGATGGTCAAATCAGGTTGGAGTTGGTGTATAAAGCGCCCCAAATTGTTCCTTGGTTTTCGGATGTGGTCCAGAAAGGTTCCAAAGGGCGAGGGTACTACACCATCAAAACAGAGGCTCGGATTCCAGGGGAATTTCCGCGTAACACCCAACGAAAGTTCAGTATCCCATACGACGCGTTACTGGATTGAGAGTTTAATCATGCCTATCTCAGCCGATATTCAAGTGAAGCAATTTCACAAAAACCAGGACGGCTGGATGTTGCTTTCCGGGATCATGGTCATTTTTTTCCTGGTGCTTTCCATCGGTTTGGCGGCGAATTTAGCAAGGACCATGCGTGGGAAGATCCGCGCCCAGAATAGCGCCGACAATCTGGCCTACAGCGCATCTATTCCCATTGCCAGGGGTTTGAACACCATCACCGGGGCCCAGCACATGATCGGGGAGATCATGGCGGTTTCCATTATTCATTCGGGGTTTTATGGGCATTTTCCGCAGGAACATAAGATTGAAACAAAATGGCTTCCAGAGAAAATAGTTACCCCAGGGGATCTTATAAAATCATATGAGGGAGCACGTGCAAAATTGCCTAGCACTAATAATCCACCACCCGATCAAAAAATGGCTCAATCAGTGCAAAAGCGCCTTGAGAAGACATATAGAAAACAAAAAAAGCCTAAAATATCCAATGGTGCCATTGATGATGCGGACATGCAATTGGCCTTGGTGGTTGATATTACCTACAAAGCGCAAATCCTTGGAGCTTTTCTTTGGCATATTGGATACACCAGGGGAATTGGGCAGGCAATGATAGGTATTGCCAAGGAAATTCAGAGGTACTGCAATTTGGAAACAGAAGCCCTGGCCGCAATGGAAAAAGCTGCGGAAGGAACCAAGGAAATTCAGAATATATCCTGGGAACTAATCAAATCTATTCATTCCTATGAAGAATTAGTTGTTAACACTATCAATGCGCAATGTTCAGGAGCAAAATTTCCCGCTGAAATATTTAGGACGACCCAACAAACTCGTTATCTTTATAAAAGCTCCGTTTATGATCCATATCAAAAATTGCCTGTGAAAAAAGAAGAAAGGATAGAGCGTAAACTAATACTAGATGAAAAGAAAACCTACTACCAAAGGGAGAAGAACAAACAAATAACCCAATCCCAATGGGTGAAGGCGGCATCCCCTTGGGTTCAATATAACCGTTACGGATTTGTCAACGCCTCCAAGGTATTTATTTTTAGCCAATTCAGCAATTGGTACCAGATGAGGACTGGCCAATACACCTTGGACCTAGCCAACCACATGAAACTTGGTGGGGAAGAAGGAAGGAAAAATCCAGGCATTGCACAACGGATCCAGCCATACCTAATGGAAGATACCCCGGGGCCTGATAAAAATGGCCATAATCCTTCCAGGAAGCAGGGTTGGCGGCTTGGAAATGACCAGCGTGACCAGCGTAGACTGCACATGTTATTTGCCACTGTCGGCATGGTTTGGGAAAAACAGCCGGTATCGCGAATCAAACTATTCAAGGATGATTTGAAAGAAATGGGCTCTTTTAGCCAGGCCATGGTTTATGCGGCGGATGAGCCGGATAAAAATAAACCCAACTACAAAGATATGGAAGACAATAAAGACAAAAAGGACAAGGAGTTACTTAAAAATTTCCAGGATACCAGTGGCTGGGATACCCTGGTATGGAAGAACTGTGTACCTCATTACACCCACGAACAGGGTGGAATCCAACACCAAAATCGCATGCCGGTAGCCCGGCCTAACTGGCAAGTGAAATTGGTTCCGGCCTCGTTAGCCAAGGAGGCCTTGCAGCAATCAAAAACACCATCTGAATGGGCTAAAATGGCTGCCTTGTCCCGGAAAGCCTTGGCTGGGCACTGATTCACCCTATTGAAAGAGGGGCACGCAATGAAGTTATTATCCAAGGCAAAGCATGCGCGAGAAGGCAGCGCTCCCATTGAGTTGGCTTTCCTTATCCCATTTGTCATTCTTTTGGGTGTGATATTGTTCTACACCTGCCATCTTGGAATTCGTCGGCTGAAAGATGAGTCGACTATCCGGCAGGTTTCTTGGGAAAAAAGGGGCAAAGTATCCAGCCAAACCCCCCATCCCTACCAGGTCCAAATCGGATTACTGGATGGGATTGCTGAAAAATCAGAGCGTCTATCCATGGGAGGAATAACCCAAGCCCATTATTCTGGTTTAACCCGGCTTCATTTTTTACCCCAATTAGCTTACCAAAACCAAGCAGGCGTTGTTGCTGGTACCTGGGATGCTGCCAGGATGCGAAAAATAAATAATGGTTGGGAAGATGAAATAGGAGGGGGGATTTTAGCTGTCAATATTCACACCAATATTGCCAGGTTATTCTTGGATTTAAAAGGGTTTCCAAAGTTAATGAATGATATGAAAGGTGGTATGAAAGATGCTCTTTCCCTTTTCAATCAAAAAATACCTCAAAAAATGTTAAATGACCTAAATACCAAAAAAGCGGAGGCGGAACGGAAGCTCAAAAATAAAAAGCGTTCATTGGAACAGGAACTTCAGGCCTTAATCCCTGGTAGCCCGGAATGGATTCAAAAGAAAAAAGAAATCGATGAAGTGGATCAGATAATCCATCAGCTTGAATAGTCGTTCGATCAAGGGAATTGGTGATTCTTCCTGTAGTGATTAAGGTTTATTGCTGGATAGAGAATTAATTTAACTGGGAGTGCTCGACTTGTCCTTTCCGCTTTTTACATTTCCTGATTAAAAATCAGGCTGTTTATACATGGATGCAGGTATTGCCATGGGTACTGATAACTCTCAATTAAAAAGTGAAAACCAATTGAGCCCGAACCTTGGTTCCGGGAATCATCGCTCAAGGATTTTGATAACAGCGGCCAATTTTCTATTCCTAGGCATTATCTTCACCCTCATCTTTTTTCTTGTTCCACCTGCTTTAAGCGGTTATCGGTTTTTATTGGGGCTTGAATCGGATGCCGATAAGGCTCAGGAAGGGATAACTAGCTGGAATGAGGCCATCCTCGATAACCCAGACAATCCGGTGTGGCGATTTGTTGCGGTGAAGAAACAATATGTAGGTACCCTCCCTACGGATGGATTAAAACAGGACAACTCAATGGAGGTTAGCCGTTCCATTCTGTTGGATGGATTACCTGATTTTTTAGTTTTGCGAGAAAAAATTGGCCCAGATGGTTCCAGAGTTGGTGAGTTTGGGCGACTGTCTATTCCGAAGGACGAATTGCCTTTGAAATTTGTTTCCCTTGGTTTTGTAGTTTCCAATCAGGTCTCTTTTGATGGGAAAGGCTGGAAGCTTAACAAAGATGGGAAGGAATACTTGGCAGAAACCCGCACAGTTAGTGGGGAAGGCGAGCAAGAATCTTCCGTTTGGCTTCTGATCTATCAAAATCAGTAATTCGTTCGAAATCCCAAGGAATTAGTTTTACCGGCCCGGGAATAGAACCCCGGGTTTTGATGTTTTTCCCTTTTTACTACGGCAACCCTGTCGCCGAGGCTCGCCCTTGGGTGATTCCCTGGTAGGCCCTTGGTGCCAAGGGAAAAATCCGGCAAATCAAACAGGGTAGAAGCATGAAAATCACCGATTGGTGGATCCCGCTGGCTTTGGCAGGTGCAGCCGGTGGGGCTAATTTCTATGTCCTCAACCAAGCCACCGAGAAAAAACCTGGTGTCCGGGTGATGGTCGCAGCCAAAGATCTGGCCGCAGGCTCGACCCTGACTGCCAATGACCTCACCGTGGTGCGTTTGCAGGTCGATGGCGAGGCCAATTCCCTGAAGGGTTTCATCCTCGAGCAGGATGTGGGGCTGGTTGAAAATCGCCGGCTTGTCCGGCCAGCCAAAACGGGGGAAATTTTGGCGCTTTCTGATGTCAGCAGGGCTGGAGATAATTTGCTTTCGCTCCTGGGCAAGGACGAGGAACCGATGACTTTGTTGATCCCATCCGGACGGGTGGGATTTGGCGTCACCCCTGGAGACTTGGTGCGAGTGACGGTTTTTGAACCTGTGCGGGATGTTGATGGTCAATCCTCAGGGAGTATGC
>Ga0315899_10006643_pt1 | contig 12477 bp, 11 predicted proteins | sample LakEriMetagenome_2_FD_203518 | JGI IMG/M metagenome (GOLD analysis project Ga0315899, IMG submission 203518) | Freshwater fungal communities from buoy surface, Lake Erie, Ohio, United States - Buoy 4 MA112 | ecosystem: Environmental > Aquatic > Freshwater > Lake | place: USA: Lake Erie, Ohio... | reverse complement strand
TGCCCGCCCATGCGCTGGTGGCCGACATCATCTACACCCCGCTCGAGACGCCGCTGCTGCGCGCGGCGCGCCTGCGCGGCCTGCGCACGCTCAACGGCCTGGGCATGCTGCTGCATCAGGGCCGGCCCGCCTGGAAGGCGTGGTTCGGGATCGAGCCAAAGGTCACGCCCGAGCTGCGCGCCCGGATCGAGGCCACGCTCTAGCCGCGAAAAAAATTTCAGCCCCTGCGGAACCGTTGGCTGAAGGGCGCGTTGAACCTGCGTTGATGCGGCGTCCGCAAGGCGCAGCGATCATAAAGCCCCGATCCACGCCCCCCGGATCGGGGCTTTTCATTTTGCGCGACCGCCTCAGCGGGCGTCGAGCTGGGCCTGCAAAGCGGCGGCGAAGGCCTCGATCCGCGCGGCGTTCACCCCGAAATCATGGCGCCCATAGCGGGAGACGGAGCGCAGGTCGATGCGCGTCTGTCCGGCGAGCGGGCGCACGCGCACCGCCACATCGTCAGGAAAGCGCAGGAGAAACGTGCGCGCCACCGCATCGATGCGCCCGTCCCCCTCCCCGCGCCGTCCGCCCGGACGCACCTGCGACACGACCTCCCAGCCCATCACGCCCGCCGCCCGCAAGACGAGCTGGAACGCCTCGTCAGCCTCCAGATCGAGGATGATGGGCTGCACGCGCGGATAGGCGCGCGCCTGCGGCAGGCGGCGATCCGCCGCGATCTCCGCCGGCGCATGGCCTTCGCGCGCGGCGAGCGCCTGAGCGGAGCGCGAGAAATAGGGCGGCTCGTTGAGATCGGTGGAGACGTCGTTGAGCATCGGCAGGCGCAGCGCTTTGGCGGAGAGCAGGATCGGCCAGGCGAGCACGCCCAGCGCCACAAGCGCGCCGGCGAGCGCCACGCCGACGCCGCGACGCCCCGTGCGCCAGATGACGACCGCCGCCGCCCCCGCCAGCAGCAAGGCCGCGCAGGCCGCCAGGACGGCGAAGGCGAACACGCTCATGCCCGCCGCAAGATCCACCGCGCGCAGGCGCACCAGCGCCACCGCGATGAGGACCAGCGCGACCGAGAACAAGGCGAGCCGACGGCTCCACAGCGCGGCGCGCGCGACGGGCTCTTCCAGGATCAGACGACGCACGAAAACTCCCGACGTGAGGGGACGGCCCTTCATAGCACCGGGCGCGCATGCGCCGAAGCCTCACCTTAACCTGATCTTCACCCAAGCGTCCGACTGTCCGGGATCCGGCGAATCGACCGGACAGGGAGTTTCGGCAGGAGAGTTCGACATGCCGCAGATGACGCCGGCCATGGCCCGCCTCGAACGCAGCGCGGCGCAGGCCCGCGAGGAGCTGAAGCGCTTTTACGGCGAGGTCGGGCTCGCCGCCGTCGCGCAGGCTCTGGGACAATCCCCCGATCTCGACGCGCGCCAGCCCGAGAGCGACCAGGAGCGACACATTTCCGCCGCCGTCGCCGACCACATCATCGCCGCTTGAGGTTTTCTGCGACCGATCGGCGTTAATCCGAATGATGACCAGACGCGGCTTTCTCCTGCGCGGCGCCAGCGCCTTCACATTGGGCGCGACTTCGCTCGCCGGATGGACCTTCGTGCTCGAGCCGGGCTTCCTGCTCGACGTGACGCGCTATGCGTTCACCCCGCCCAAATGGCCCGCGGGCCTGCAATTGAAAATCGCGGTGATCGCCGACGTGCACGCCTGCGATCCATGGATGCCGGCCGCGCGCATCCGCCGCATCTGCCAGCTCGCCAATGAATTACAGCCCGACGTCACGGTTCTGCTCGGCGATTATTACGCGGGCACCGACATCGGCGCGGACATGGTGCATCCCGACGAATGGGGCGAGGCCTTCAGCGAATTGCGCGCGCCCCATGGCGTGTTCGGCGTGCTGGGCAATCACGATTTGTGGCACGGGCCCTTGCCCAAAATGGCCGGCGACGACGGTGAGACGGTGACGCGCACGCTGCGCCACGCCTCCGTGCGCGTGCTCGACAATCAGGCGGCGCGGCTGGTGAAGGACGGCGTGGGATTCTGGATGGTGGGGCTCGCCGACCAGATGGCCACGCGCATCGCGCGCGGACGCTATATCGGGCGCGACGATCTCGACGGCGCGCTCGATCGCGTCACCGACGACGGCCCCGCGATCCTGCTCGCCCATGAGCCCTTCATCTTTCCGCGCGTGCCCGAGCGCGTGTCGCTGACCTTGTGCGGCCATACGCATGGCGGACAAGTGCACATTCCCTTCGTCGGCAATCCGCTGCTGCGCAAGCGCCTGCCGCCCGAACATGTCTATGGGCATGTGAACGAAAACGGCCGACACATGATCGTGTCGGCCGGTCTTGGAGTGTCCATCGTTCCCGCGCGCTTCATGAAGCCGCCGGAGATCGTGCTGGTGACGCTGGGCGCCCCCGCGCTCGCGTGAGCGATCAGCGCACGATGACGGGCGTTCCCAGCGTCGCGCGGTTGTAGAGATCCACCACGTCGATGTTGCGCATGCGGATGCAGCCCGACGACACGTTCTGCCCGATCTGCTCGGGCTCATTGGTGCCATGGATGCGATAGAGCGTGTCGCGGTCGCCCTGATAGAGATAGAGCGCGCGCGCCCCCAGCGGATTGTCCGGCCCGCCCTTCAGCCCGCCCGCGGCGGCGGTGGGGCGCAGATGCGGCCAGCGCTGGAGCATGTCGCCCGGCGGCATCCAGCTCGGCCATTCCGCCTTGCGGCGCACGGTGGCGCGCCCGGTCCAGCCCAGCGCCTCCGAGCCCGTCGCCACGCCGTAGCGCATCGCGCGCCCGTTTGGCAGGACGAAATAGAGGAAGTTCGCCTTCGTATCGACGACGATGGTGCCCGGCTTCTCGCCCGTCGGGTCATTGACCTCGTAACGGTCGTAATTGGGGTCGAGCAGCTCGAACTGGGGCGCAAGCGCCATGAACTGCTGATCGCGCGGCGACAGGGCCGGCTCGGGCACGTATCTGTAATTGCAGCCGCCCAAAATGACCGCGAGCGCCAGAACCGACGCCAGTCTCGACAACATGATTCGCCCCAATTAAGCTTCCGTTCACCCAGAAATCGGCGGCAATTCTTACCATAAGGTTAGCGTTGCGGATCCGTCCCCAGAAAAATGGCCAAGTCTGTGGCGCCGCAGCAACTATCTCTTTCGAGAGGTTGCGCCGCAGCAGGAAAGGCGCAAACTGGGCCTGCGCCCGCAAGCGTGAAATCCGCGACGAAACCGCGCGAAGCCGGGGCGGGCGCCCAACGAGCCGCATGTGACCACCCTGTTCATCAGCCATCCCTCGGCGCTTCTGCACGATATGGGGCCGGGCCATCCCGAACGGCCGGACCGCGTGCGGGCGATCGAGCGCGCGCTGGAGACCGAGGCGTTTCAGATGCTCGCCCGCGAGCGGGCGCAGCGGGGCGCCGTCGAGGACATCATCCGCTGCCATCCGGAAGCCTATATGCGCAGCCTCGAGGAGGCCGCGCCCGCCGAGGGCGTCGTGCATCTGGACGGCGACACCGCCATGAATCCCGGCACCTGGGAGGCGGCCCTGCATGGGGTGGGCGGCGCCTGCCAGGCGGTGGACGAGGTGATGGCCGGCAAGGCCGCGAACGCCTTCGTCGCCATGCGCCCGCCCGGCCACCATGCCGAGCGGGCCACGCCCATGGGCTTCTGCTTCTTCAACAACGCCGCCATCGCCGCCCGCCGCGCCCGCGCCGTCCACGGGGCCGAGCGCGTCGCCATCATGGATTTCGACGTCCATCACGGAAACGGGACGCAGGACATTTTTTGGGCCGACGCATCGGTGATGTACGCCTCCACCCATGAGATGCCGCTCTATCCCGGCACGGGCGCGGCGCAGGAGACCGGGGAGAAGGGCACGATCGTCAACGCGCCGCTACGGGCGGGCGACGGAGGCGCGCAATTCCGCGCGGCGATGGAGGCGCTGATCCTGCCGCGGCTGCGCGCCTTCCGCCCCGACCTGCTCATCATCTCCGCCGGCTTCGACGCCCATGCCCGCGATCCCCTCGCCCAGATCAATCTCAACGAGGAGGATTTCGTCTGGGCGACGGGCAAGCTGATGGACGTGGCGCAAGCCAGCGCGGGCGGGCGCGTCGTGTCGCTGCTGGAAGGCGGCTATGATCTGGCGGCCTTGGGGCGTTCGGTCAGCGCGCATGTGGCGACGCTGATGGGCCGCGCGCAGGACCGGCGCGGCTAAGGCCCGCCTTGCGTTTGCACTTGTTCGGCGCGGTCAGGCCCTATCTAATCGCGCCATGAGGATCGCTCTCGCCGCATCTTGTCTTGCGCTCATGTTCGGGACGCCGCTGCCCGGCGCGACGAACGCGCGCGCGCAAGCGGGCGACGCGGGCGCGCCCTGCGCCGTGCGCGCCTTCGAGGGGCGCAGCTATGTGGTGTGCGTGGCGCCCGCGCGCAGCGACCTGCGCCTGTTTTTCGCCACGCGCGAGGGCGAACCGCTGGGCACGTTCGCGGCGGTGCGCGACGCGCTGGGACGATCGGGCGAGACGCTCGTCTTCGCCATGAACGCGGGCATGTACAATCCCGACCTGACGCCCTCGGGCCTTTATGTGGAGGCCGGCGTGCAGCGCAAGGCCGCCAACCAGAAGGGCGGAGCGGGCAATTTCCACATGAAGCCGAACGGCGTGTTCTGGATCGCGCAGAACGGCGAGCGCGGCGTGACGGAGACCGGCCGTTATCTCGCCCGCAAGATCCAGCCCGCCTACGCCACGCAATCGGGCCCGATGCTGGTGATCGGGGGCGACCTGCATCCGCGCATCCGCGAGGACGGCACGTCGCGCAAGATCCGCAACGGCGTCGGCGCCTGCGCGGGCGGACGCACGGCCTTCGCCATCTCCAACGAACCCGTCACGTTTCATGAATTCGCCGTTCTGTTCCGCGACGCTTTGGACTGTCCGGACGCGCTCTATCTCGACGGCTCCATCTCCGCGATCTATGCGCCCGGCGTCGGCCGGCACGATCGCTGGCGCCCGATGGGCCCCATCGTCGGCTGGGTCGAGAAAGGCAAGTAAGCCGCCGCGGCCCGCCGCGCCGCGCGCGTCAAAATCCCCGCACGATGCGCGTGGCCGCCTCGTCCACGCTCATGCCCGTCATATCCGCCGCTGCTGCGAGCGCGTCGGCGCGACGGCCGCCCAGCGTCAGGGCGGGCGCGATCTCCGCCAAAGGCGCGAGCACGAAGGCGCGTTCATGGGCGCGCGGATGCGGCAGGGTGAGCCTGTCGTCGCCGCAGCGCAGGTCCGCGAAGGCGATCACGTCGAGATCGAGCGTGCGCGGCCCCCAGCGCTGCGCGCGCAGCCGGCCCGCCCGGCGCTCCAGATCGAGGCACAGATCGAGCAAGGCGCGGGGCGACAGGCGCGTCTCCACGAGCGCGGCCATGTTGAGGAAATCGGGCTGGTCGGTCTTGCCCCAGGGCGGCGTGCGCCAGACGCGCGAGCGGGCGAGCACGCGCGCCGCGCCGCCCGCCTCCATCTGCGCAAGCGCTTGCGCGAAAGCGCGCGCGGGCTCGCCGATATTGCCGCCCAGCGCAAGCGCGGCGCAGCCCGCAGGCAGGCTCACGCCAGATCCGCGCGCGCAAGCCGCAGATCGACGCCCACCGCCGACAGACGTTCGGGGATCGGCGGCTTCAGCTTGCGCACGCGCACATGCACGGCCTCCACGCGGGCGAAGCGCACGAGCAGGCCGCGCGCCAGCGCCGCCGCCGCCGCCTCCACGAGCTTGTAGCGGTTCTCGACGAACAGCGTGCGCGTGGCTTGCACCACGGCGGCGTAATCGATGGCGTGATGCAGATCGTCGCTGTCGGCTTCGCGCGCGATGTCGGCCTCAAGCTCGATGTCCACCGTGAACGGCTGGCCGAACTTCTCCTCATGCGCGTGCCAGCCGTGATAGGCGTGCACCTCCAGCTGTTCGATGACGACGCGACCCTTCATGCTCATGCGACGCGCCCCTCGATGGCGGAAAGAACGGCGAGACCCTGCGCATGGGCCGCCACGTCATGCGCGCGCACGACGTCGGCGCCTTGCAGCGCGCCGTAAAGATGGGCGGCGAGCGAACCCGCCACGCGTTCGGCGGCGACCGTCTGGCCCGTCGCCGCGCCGATGCAGCGCTTGCGCGAGACGCCCAGCAGGACCGGCAGGCCGAACAGCGCGCGCAATTCGCCGATGCGGCGGATCAGCTCAAAACTCTGCGCATGGCTGCGCGCGAAGCCGACGCCGGGATCGATGACGATCTTGTCGCGCGCCACGCCGGCGGCGAGCGCGAGATCCACCGAGCGGCGCAGGAAGGCGACGCAATCGGCGAAAATGTCGATGGCGGGATCCTCCGCCGCGCGATTGTGCATGAGCACGCAATGCACGCCCGCCTGCGCGACCACGCGCGCCATGTCGGGATCGCGCTGGAAGCCCCACACATCATTGACGACGCTGGCGCCGTTCTCGATGGCGCGGGCGGCCACCTGCGCCTTCATCGTGTCGATGGAGATCGGCAGGCCGGTGGAGGCCGCCAGCGCGCGCACCACGGGCAGGACGCGCGCCATTTCCTCCTGCGCGCTCACGGGCTGCGCGCCGGGGCGGGTCGATTCGCCGCCCACGTCGAGAAGATGCGCGCCCTCCGCCGCCAGCCGCTCGCCATGGGCAACCGCGCGGCCGGCGTCGAAATGCAGCCCGCCGTCGGAGAAGGAATCCGGCGTCACATTGACGACGCCCATGAGCCGCGCGGTCGGCCCCAACGTCAGCGCGACGCCCGCCAAGGGAGCCGAATCGCGCGCCGCGTTTTGCGCCTCCACTTGCGCGGGGCGCGGCGTCACGTCGCGCGCGGCCTGCGCCGGATCGACGGGCGCCTCGCGCTTGTCCTCGTCGAGCGCCTGCATCACGCCGCGCACGCCGCGTCCCAGAGCGAACATATATTTGTCGAACATGGCCCGCCTCGCCTCAGCGGGGGAACGGCCAGCGCGCGCTTGCGTCGCCGACCTGCCCGCGATGACGCATATAGGCGTCGGCGAGCGCCACGGCCATCATCGCCTCGCCCACCGGCACGGCGCGGATGCCCACGCACGGATCGTGGCGGCCCTTCGTGCGGATGTCCACCTCCGCGCCGAAGCGATCCACGGAGCGGCGCGGCGTGAGGATGGAGGACGTCGGCTTCACCGCGAACCGCGCGACGATGGGCTGGCCCGTCGACAGGCCGCCCACGATTCCCCCGGCGTGGTTGGAGAGGAAGACCGGCCCGCCGTCGTTTCCCGCGCGCATTTCGTCGGCGTTCTCCTCGCCCGTGAGCGCGGCCGCCGCCATGCCGTCGCCGATCTCCACGCCCTTCACGGCGTTGATCGACATGAGGGCCGAGGCCAGCTCCGCGTCGAGCTTGCCATAGAGCGGCGCGCCCCAACCGGCGGGCGCGCCCTCCGCGACGATTTCAATCACCGCGCCGCAGGACGAACCGGCCTTGCGCACGCCGTCGAGATAATCGGCGAAACGCGCCGCCGCGCCCGCATCGGGGCAGAAGAACGGATTGCGCTCGACCTCCGCCCAATCCCAGGCGGCGCGGTCGATCTTGTGCGGGCCCATCTGCACCAGCGCGGCGCGGATCGTCACGCCGGGAATGATCTTGCGCGCCACGGCGCCGGCGGCCACGCGCATCGCGGTCTCGCGCGCGGAGGAGCGCCCGCCGCCGCGGTGATCGCGCAGGCCGTATTTTTCGTCATAGACGTAATCGGCGTGGCCGGGACGATATTGGTGGCGGATCTCGCCGTAATCCTTCGAGCGCTGGTCGACGTTCTCGATGATGAGGCCGATGGAGGTTCCCGTCGTCACCTGCTTGCCGCTGGCTTCGTCTATCATCACGCCGGAGACGATGCGCACCTGATCGGGCTCCTGGCGCTGCGTGGTGAAACGCGACTGGCCGGGGCGGCGCTTGTCGAGATAGACCTGAATGTCGGCCTCGCTCAGGTCGAGCAGCGGCGGGCAGCCGTCGACCACGCAGCCGATCAGCGGGCCATGGCTTTCGCCGAAGGTCGTGAAGCGAAACAGGTGGCCGAAAGTGTTGTGGGACATGGCTCGATCCGCGAACGCGCGCCCGCAAGCGCGAGGCCTGTTTGATAGGGGCGGCGGGGGCGCCGGTCAAATCAGGCCGCCGCCCGCCCTGCGGCCTCGCCCGCGCCCGCCGCCTCGACCAGCGGGTCTTTGGGCGCGTAGGGCTCGGCCGGCGCGCCGATCCATTGCGAATTGGCGGGAATCGACTCGCCCTTCATCACCACGGTGAGCGGACCAAGGCGCGCCCAATCGCCCACGCTCGTGTCGTAGAGTACCGTGGAGCCCGCGCCCACGGTGACGCCCCGGCCCAGATGGACGCGGCCCACCTTCATCACCCGGTCTTCGTAAAGATGGGTCTGCAGGGCGGAGAGCGAGTTGATGGCGCAATAATCGTCGATGCGCACGCAATCGAATTCGGTGACGTCGGTGGAATCCATCCACACGCCCCGCCCCGTTCGCACGCCGAACAGGCGCAGCGTCCACGGCAGGAACGGCGTGCCGCGCAGATGATCCAGCAGCACCTTGCCCGCAAGGCCCCAATAGAGCACCGCCACGGCCTCCGTGCGCATGGCCCAGAACGACCACATGGGCTTCACCACGGGCTCATAGCGGCCCATCGTGATCCATTTCACCGCGACCACGACAAGCGTCATGAACAGCGAGATCGCCAGCGACAGAAGGAGGAACCACGCGGCGGCGACCCCATAGCGGCCCGCGAGCAGCGAGGGCGCCATCACCTCCACGGCCAGCGTGCCGCAGGTGACGAAGAGCATAGTCGGCAACGAAATATGCACGGCCTCGAAGGCGGCGCGCAAAAACTTCTTCCACGGCGGCGGCTCATAGGTCCAGTTCGCGCCCAGCCCCTCGAATTTCTGGCGCACGGGAAGCTTGATGGGCGGCGAGCCGAACCAGGTGTCGCCGGGCGACAGGTCGGCGTTCTTGGGCGGCTTCGACTTGATGCCGATCAGCGCGCCGGCGGGAATCTCCGCGCCCAGCGGCACGACGGCGTCGTTGCCCACGAAGACGCGCGCGCCCGTGCGCACCTGATCGAGCGTCATATAGCCGCGGCGCACGTCCTCGTCGCCGAGGACCACTTCGTCGGCGATGAAATTCTTCTCGCCGATCTCCACGAGGTCGTAGCGGCCGGCGAGATTGGTGGAGATTTCGGCGTCCTTGCCGATGCGCGCGCCCATGAGGCGATACCAATTGCGCATGTAGACGGTAGCGTAGAGCGAGGACAGCGTCTCCAGCGTGATCTCGGTCGCCAGCGCCACGGTCCATTTGCGCATATAAAACCACGAATGGATGGAATAGGCGCCGCTGCGCACGCGCGGCAGCACGCTCCAGCGGATCGCGGCGATGAAGCACACGGTGAAAATCACCAGCGCGAAGGACATGGGCCAGGCCATCAGCGGCAGCGAGGCGAGATAGAGCGAGCGGTCCACGACGCCGATCGCCTCGTCCACGCGGTCGAACACCCAGAAGGCGGGGAAAATCGGCAACAGGCCGAGGCCCGGCACGATGAGCAGCATGGCGAAATAGAAGGCGAGCCCGGCCGCGCGCGCCAAGCCGCCCGCGCGCGCCTGCGCCGGCAGGTCCTGCAGGTCCACCATGCCGATCTTCTTGCCCGGCGAACCGTCCCATGTCTCGCCCGCGCCCACGCGCGTATGCGCGGGGATGGAGGTGAGATCGCGCAATTCCGCGCTTGCGCCGATCTCCACATCGCCCTCGATGACGCAGGACGTGCCCACATAGGCGTCGGCGCCGATGCGGATGGGCGCGATGATCAGCTCCCCGCCCTCCACATGGGCGTTGGAGAGTTTCACCTTGCCGCCGATACAGGCGCAATCGCCGATCGTCACGAGATCGGCGGCGCCCACGTCGAGGTCGCCGATCACCACGTCCTTGCCGATCTTCGCGCCCATGGCGCGCAGATAGAGCGGCAGGATCGGCGAGCCCTGAAACCATTTCATATGCGCCAGGCCGACGCATCGCTGCACCAGCCACAGCCGGAAGTAATACACGCCCCACAAAGGATAGCGGCCCGGCTTCACACGCCCGATCACCAGCCATTTGATGGCGATCGTGAGCAGGATGGTGGTGACGTTGATGATGACATAGACGCCGATCAGCATGGCGGCGTCCTGCCAGAACGTCGCCTCGGGATCGCTCAGCAGCATGTAGCTGATGAAGACGCCGAGCCATTGCGCCGTGAGCAGGCCGATGATGAACGGCAGGCAGAGCGCCTGCGCGAGGCCGCACAACACGCGGCGCAGCAAGGGCGGGGGCGCGAAGGCGAGATCGCGCGGCGGGCCGAGGTCGAGCGTGCGCCCTTCCAGAAGGCCCGCCATGGCGCGCAGGCTGCGCGCGGCGTAAACGTCCTGCAGCGTGAGCGAGGCGAGCGCCGGCGTCTGGCGCACGAGCCCGAGGAACCGCGCGGCCAGCAGCGAATGGCCGCCCAGATCGGTGAAGAAATCCGCGTCGAAGGGAATCGCCTGCGGCGGCAGGACGGCCTTGGCCGCGGCGAGCAGTTTCGCCTCCGTCTCGCTGCGCGGATCCTCCTGCGCCTCGTCGGCCTCCTTGGGCGCGGCGAGCGCGCGCGCCTTCAGATCCTTGCGGTCGACCTTGCCCGACGACAGGCGCGGCAGCGCGTCGAGCGTCTCGAAACGCGCCGGCGTCATATAGACGGGCAGCGTCTCGCGCAATTGCGCGCGCAGCGCCTTGGGTTCGAGATCGGCCTGCGCGCCATTGTCTTTCGTGATGAAGGCGACGAGCTGGTCCAGACCGTCGTCGTTGCGCAACACGACGGCCGCCTGCGCCACGCCGGGCAAAGCCGACAGGCGCGCCTCGATTTCGCCCAGCTCCACGCGGAAGCCGCGGATCTTCACCTGATCGTCGATGCGGCCGCGAAACAGCAGCTCGCCCCGGTCGTCCAGCGCCACCGCGTCGCCCGACCGATAGAGCACGGGATCGGACCCGTCGGAGGCGAAGGGATTGGCGATGAATTTCTCGCCCGTCAGATCCTGCCGGCCCAGATAGCCCATCGCGACGCCGGGCCCGCCGATCAGCAATTCGCCTTCCTGTCCGGGGCCTACAAGATTGAGCGCCTCGTCCACGACATAGCAGGTGTAATTGGGAATGGGCCCGCCGATGGTGATCGGTTCGCCCGCGCGCACCTGCGACAGGGTGGCGACGACGGTCGTCTCTGTCGGCCCGTAGGAATTGAAGATCTTGCGGTGGGGCGCGCACCAGCGGCTGGCGAGCGAGGCGGGGCAGGCTTCGCCGCCCAGAATGATGATGCGCAGGCCGGCCACGTCGCGCGTGAGGAGCGAGAGCAGCGTGGGCACCGTGTCGAGCACGGTGACGCCGGCTTCGTCCAGCACGTCGGGCAGCCTGTCGGCGTCGCCCATGATGGCGGGCGTGGCGATGAACAATTGCGCGCCCGCCAGATAAGGCGCCCAGATCTCCTCCATCGAGAGATCGAAGGCGACGGAGGCGCCCTGAAACACCACGTCGCTCGCCTCGAGCCCATAGACCTCCACGGCGGCGCGCAGGAAATGGCAGATATTGGCGCCGGTGATGACGATGCCCTTGGGCTTTCCCGTCGAGCCCGACGTATAGATCATATAGGCGGGATGATCGGGCGTGCAGCCCAGCGCGCGCGCGTTCACCTCGCTGGCGTCGGCGGGATCGACGAGCGTCTCCGCCAGCAATACGGGGCATGGCGAGGCGCCCGGCTCATGATCGGACGCGCGCGCGACATGATCGGGCCCCACGAGCAGCGCTTTCGCTTGGCAATCCATCAGGCATTCGCGCACGCGCTCCACGGGCGCGTCGGCGTCGAACGGGAGCCATGCCGCGCCGGTCTTCGCAATGGCGATCTGGGCGATCAGCAGATCGGGGCCGCGCGCCATCCAAAGGCCCACGACGACGCCCGGCCCGGCGCCGCGCCGGCGCAGCCCGCGCGCGAGCGCGTTCGCCCGCTCGTCCACCTGCGCATAGGTGAGGCGCACGGGTCCGCACACGAGGCAGGTCGCCTGCGCATGGTCGCGCGCGCTCGCCTCGAAAATCTCCGCCAGCAATTCGTCGCGCGCCAGGTCGGGGCGCACAGGCCCGCGCAAGCCGGGAAGCGCGCGCGCGGAATCTGAACAGGGCTCGTCTTGCGAGGCGATATCCGCGGATTCAGTCATCGCGGCGGCGTCCCCTCGCGCCAGGCGCGCGCGAAGGCGCAGGCAAAGGCGCGCGCAAAAGCGCTCGCAAAGGCTGACGCAAAAGCGGTTGCAAAGGCGTGCGGCACCTCAACGAACGGCTCCTCCCTGTGGTCGTTCGAAGCCACGGTCTTCATTGAAAGGATACCATAACAGGCGAAGCCCGTCTTCTAGCGCACGCGCCTGAACTGTTGATGAACGTGGCCTCGC
>Ga0315899_10006642_pt1 | contig 12478 bp, 5 predicted proteins | sample LakEriMetagenome_2_FD_203518 | JGI IMG/M metagenome (GOLD analysis project Ga0315899, IMG submission 203518) | Freshwater fungal communities from buoy surface, Lake Erie, Ohio, United States - Buoy 4 MA112 | ecosystem: Environmental > Aquatic > Freshwater > Lake | place: USA: Lake Erie, Ohio... | reverse complement strand
AGGAGGACGATGAGTTTCGCTACCCTCTGGGACAAGCTGATTTGGATTCGATGCTTAATCCGGTGGTGATTCGTTACCAGGAAGACCTAGAGACAGGGGACAAGAAGGAAATACGTAATGTTGAGTCGCTGACTTCACGAGACGTGGTTGCTTATAAAATCAAGGAAGACTGGATTTTTGATAAGCAACGATCCGAACGTTATGTGCGAATCATAGGTATTGCCCCAGTGGTAAACCGTTACACAGAAAGTGGTGAAGTGAAGGGTACCAAGGAATTGTTCTGGCTATATTATCCCGAGTGTAGATACATTTTCAATAACTACGATGTATTCAACATGCATAACGGTGCGCAGGAAATGACTTTTGATCAATTGTTCCAGATGCGCATGTTTCAGGGATATATTGTGAAGGAAGACAACGTTTACAACCGCGGTATTTCACCTACATGGAAAGGTGTAGATGCTCTAATGGAGAGCGAACGAATCAAGAACGATTTGTTCGTGCTCGAGCACGACTTATGGCATTATTAAGATGTTGCATTCATAAATAAAAACGCCTCTCCAAACGGAGAGGCGTTTTTGTTTCTAACCTCAACGCAAAAAGCCCTTTACGAGTCGTACTTTTGCGGCCGATTTTACCATGGTTACCGTAGGCAATTTGACTATTCATTTTGGTTCGCGAGAATTGTTTTCGCGTATCGGATTTTTTATTGGTCCACGTGATCGCATTGGACTGGTTGGGAAAAACGGAGCCGGAAAATCGACATTACTTAAAACGCTTGCGGGGCTTCAACTTCCCAACGAAGGAAGTATTGCGCTGGCGAATGGAACCACTGTAGGTTACCTGGCGCAAGAAATGAAACACAGCGAACACGCCACTGTTTACGAAGAGGCTGCAACAGCATTTCGGGAGGTCCAGCAAATGAAGCAACGACTGGAAGAGTTAACGGTTGCAATCACGGATCATCACGACTACACAAGCGATGATTATGCACGCAAACTGGATGAGCTTGAAGAGGTTTCGCATCGATTGGAAGTACTTGGTAGTGGAAACCTGGAAGAAAAAATAGAGAAAGTATTGAAAGGTCTAGGTTTTCGATCGGAAGATATGGATCGAAAAATGGCCGAGTTTAGTGGTGGTTGGAAGATGCGAGTAGAGTTGGGAAAGATTTTGCTGCAAAATCCGGACTTATTGTTGCTCGATGAGCCCACCAATCACTTGGATATTGAGAGCATTGAATGGCTTGAAGAATTTTTGAAGGATTATGCCGGAGCAATTGTTCTCATCTCTCACGACCGCACGTTTCTTGATAATGTGACCATCCGCACCATCGAAATTACGAAGGGTAAAGTCTATGACTATAAGTTTTCCTATAGTAAGTACATTGTGCAGCGCCAAGATGAAGTTGAACGCCAGGAGGCGGCTGCCAAGAATCAGCAGAAGTATATAGAAGACACGCAAAAGCTGATTGATAAATTTCGAGCGAAGAAGGATAAAGCAGCCTTTGCACAAACTCTTATTAGAAAGTTGGAGAAGCTTGATCGTATCGAAGTAGATGATATTGATTCAACCAAGGTGCGTATAAGTTTTCCGCCTGCACCGCACGCCGGAAAAGTTATTTTAGAAGGAAAGGCTCTAGGCAAGGCGTATAGCGAAAATCGCTTGTTTAATGGAGTGGATATTTTGATAGCTCGCGGAGAAAAAATTGCACTGGTAGGAAAAAATGGCGTTGGCAAGAGCACTCTCATACGCATGATTATGCGCAAGGAGCAACATGACGGCGAGTTTACTCCTGGTTATAGTGTTAGTGTTGGATATTATGCCCAAAATCAAAGCGACGAATTGGACGGTAACAAAACAGTTTTTGAGACCATCGATGATGAGGCGGTAGGCGATGTGCGCAAGAGCGTTCGTTCCATGCTGGGTGCCTTTTTGTTTAGTGGTGATGATGTCGACAAAAAGGTCAAAGTGCTAAGTGGTGGCGAAAAAGCACGTTTGGCGCTTTGTAAACTGTTACTTCAACCCTATAACTTTTTGGTACTCGACGAACCTACCAATCACCTTGATCTCGCTTCGAAGGAAGTGCTAAAACAAGCTTTGGTTCGATACGATGGTACCTTGCTTGTGGTAAGCCACGACCGCGATTTTTTGCACGGTCTCACCAATATTGTGTACGAGATAAAACCGGATCGAATGCGCATTTGGCCCGGTGATGTGCTCGATTTCCTCAAGGAGAAAAAGGCCGAAAGCATCGCAATGTTTGAGAAGAATAAACAGGTGCAATCGGTGACACGCACCGCAGCTGTAATTACTCAGAGCAAGTCAGACGAAATCGTTGACGTATTATCTCGCGAAGAGCAACGCGATCGAGACAAGCAAAAAAAGAAACTGGAGTCACAACTGCAGAAATGCGAGCGTGAGATTGAGCGAATCGAAGCTCAGATAGCTGCAATGGATGAAGAGATAGCACAATTAGATTATACTGACGTTGCAGCCTCCAAGCAGAAACTCGATGCTTATGCAGCGCTCAAATCCCAATTGGATGAAGTAATGAAGCAGTGGGAAGAAACCGGAAATGAGCTCTCCGGTTTCTAACCATTACGCAATTTTCTCGTATTGAACTTTAGGCGTCTTGTCCGTGACAGGCCTTGTATTTTTTTCCACTACCGCATGGGCATGGGTCATTTCGCCCGATACGAACTTCTGCTTTTACCGGTTCTATTTTAGGTGGAGGACCCTGCGGCATGGGCATCTGCTGCTGGCCTGCCGAAGGCTGGCTCACCGCAACGCGCTGCTGTAAATTCAGACTTTCAGCCTTCTGTGTATTAACGCGTGCCGCTTCAGGAGCTTTGGGTGCAGCGGCTTGTCTGACCTGACCTTGTTGCCCTTGAGGAAGCTTGGCGTGCATTAAGAAGTTTGTTAATTCGCTGTTTACCTTGGCAATGAGGTTTTTGAACAGGTTGTAACTCTCGAGTTTATAAATAAGTAAGGGATCTTTTTGTTCATGAGAGGCGAATTGCACATTGCTACGTAAATCATCCATGTCGCGCAGGTGTTCTTTCCAGCTTTGATCTATCATGGCAAGCGTGATTCCTTTTTCAAGGGCATCAACCAATTCAGCGCATTGGGTTTGGTAGGCTTTTTCGAGGTTAACTGCAACTTGAATCGTTTTGCGTGAATCGCTGAAAGGCACGGCTATGTTCGTGAAACCTTGGGTATTATTTTCAAACACATTCTTGATGACCGGCAATGCCTCACGCTTGATTTCGTCGACACGTAATTTATATCGGTGTTCTACGACACGGTAGGTCTTGTCAATCAAATCATCCAATTTGATACTCCCAAACTCTTCTTGGCTCACAGCGGGCTCGATACCGAAATGGCGTAATACGTCCATTTTATAGCCTGAATAATTTTTATCGGGCAGATTTTGTTCGACAGTGCTTGCGGCCAAATCATACAGCATATTGTCGATATCAAGTTTCAGACGCTCGCCAAAAAGGGCATGTTTGCGGCGCTTATATATTACTTCGCGCTGTGTGTTCATCACATCGTCGTACTCAAGCAGTCGCTTGCGAATACCGAAGTTGTTTTCTTCAACCTTTTTTTGAGCTCGCTCGATACTAGAGGTAATCATGCTGTGTTGAATCACCTCGCCTTCTTTCAAACCTAGACGATCCATCATTTTAGCAATTCGATCACTGCCAAATAATCGCATCAGATCATCTTCGAGGGAAACATAGAATTGAGATGAACCTGGGTCGCCTTGGCGGCCTGAACGCCCGCGGAGCTGTCGGTCCACACGGCGCGAGTCATGACGTTCGGTGCCTATGATGGCCAAACCACCGGCCGCTTTTACCTCTGGAGTAAGTTTGATATCGGTACCGCGTCCTGCCATATTAGTAGCGATGGTAACCGTACCCGAGCGACCTGCCATGGCAACAATATCGGCTTCTTTCTGGTGCAATTTGGCGTTCAATACCTGGTGGTCGATGTTGCGAAGGCGAAGCATCTTAGACAGCAATTCGCTTACTTCAACAGTGGTAGTACCCACCAGCACGGGGCGGCCTGCAGCGCGCAGTTCCGCAATTTCATCGATAACGGCATTGTACTTTTCACGCTTAGTCTTATACACCTTGTCTTCCATGTCCTTGCGGGAAATGGGTCGGTTGGTTGGAATCACCATAACATCCAACTTATAGATACTCCATAATTCACCTGCTTCGGTTTCTGCGGTGCCCGTCATACCGGCCAGTTTATGGTACATGCGGAAGTAGTTCTGCAGCGTGATGGTGGCGTAGGTTTGTGTAGCTGCTTCAACGCGCACATTTTCTTTCGCTTCAATCGCTTGGTGTAAACCATCGGAGTATCGGCGGCCTTCCATGATACGACCCGTTTGCTCATCCACGATTTTTACCTTGTTGTCCATCAATACATAGTCTACATCTTTTTCAAAAAGTGCATAGGCCTTGAGCAGTTGGTTGATGGTATGGATGCGTTCGCTTTTGATGCTGTAATCGCGCATCAAATTATCTTTAGCCTTCAGTTTGTCTTCGTCCGTTTTTCCGCTGTTTTCGATTTCGGCGATTTCAGATCCGATATCGGGCAACAGGAAGAATCGTTCGTCTTCCATGTTTTTGGAGATGAGCTGAATGCCTTTTTCGGTTAGTTCTATCTGGTTGTGTTTTTCGTCGATTACGAAGAAAAGTTCTGCATCCACCTTGTGCATATCGCGCTGGTTGTCCTGCAGATATTGTCCCTCCGTTTTCAGCAAATGTGCTTTGACACCATCCTCGCTGAGGAATTTGATGAGCGCTTTGTTTTTAGGAAGACCGCGGTAAGCGCGATAGAGTGCAAGCGATCCATCTGTAAGGTCTTCTTTGGAAGGAGATCCGGCTTCGGGGCTAAGTTTCTTTTTGGCCAGTGTCAGGAAATCGGTTGAAGCAGCTTTCTGAGCATTCATCAGTAGTTGCACCTTAGGCTTCAGGGCGTCAAATTCCTGGTCGTCACCTTTTGGAGTAGGTCCTGAAATGATGAGTGGTGTGCGCGCCTCGTCTATTAATACGCTATCCACCTCGTCGACAATTGCGAAGTGGTGTTTGCGCTGCACGAGTTGAATGGCTTCAACGGCCATATTGTCGCGCAGATAGTCGAAACCGAATTCATTGTTGGTGCCGAAAGTAATGTCGGCACGGTAAGCGTTGCGACGTGCAGCGCTATTGGGTTGGTGCTTGTCGATGCAGTCGACGGATAGACCATGAAATTCATAAAGCGGCCCCATCCATTCCGAGTCGCGCTTGGACAAGTAGTCGTTTACGGTTACGACGTGAACGCCCCGACCGGCGAGAGCATTCAGAAATACAGGAAGCGTTGCCACCAGTGTTTTTCCCTCACCTGTTGCCATTTCGGCCACGTTGCCGCGATGCAGGGCAATACCGCCAATGAGCTGAACGTCGTAATGCACCATATCCCACGTGGTGCGGTTTCCAGCGGCCATCCAGTTGTTTTTCCAGATTGCTGTATCGCCTTCAATATGTATATAATCTTTCGCTGTAACGGTGGCCAGTTGCCGATCGAAATCCGTTGCCTTAACGCTGATTTCTGGGTTTTCTTTGAGTCGGCGAGCAGTTTCACGCACGATTGCGAAAGTTTCCGGCAGAATTTCAGTGAGCACCTCTTCGATTTGTCGATTGATGTCTTTTTCCAGTTTATCGACCTGGGTGTAGATGGTTTCTTTTTGCTCGAGCTCTGTTCCGGGAAGTGCCTCTGCCTGAATTTTCAGCTGTGAAATTTCTTCCTCTGTTGCAGCGGTTTTATCCTGAATGCGTTGTTTCAAACTTAGCGATCGGCTGCGAAGCTCATCGTTGGTGATGCCGGTAAGCGTAAGACCGATTTGCTTAATCTGCTCGACCACAGGGTTGATATCCTTGAGATCCTGTTGGGTTTTATCACCCACCAGTTTTTTGAGAATCTTATTAATAGCTCCAATCATATTCTATAGTATAACCTCGTTCTTTAATAGAACGGACGCAAATTTAGCACGTCACGCGGCGCGGCGCAGTGAAAAATAGTGCCATGGGCCATTGGGCTGACAGCCTGTCGCTGTAGCTAATGGTTGATTTTCATGGCGGAGCGTTGTCATGTTAAAAAGTAGAGCCTGTTGTCAATTGTTTCTTGTTGGCTTTCACGGGAATTTGGGTAACCTTTGACAGCGTCGAACCGGAGGACCTCTCAACAACCTAACTGACTGAGATTCCAAGGGAAAGATTGCCTAATAATTTACCTTTTTAACGTTAACCGACACCAAATTGCCTTTTATGGAATCAGTGGCTGAAATAGCATTGCAAGAAAATATGATCTTAAACGCAGAAGAACCTATTCTCCGAGAGAATCCTGATCGATTTGTTTTGTTCCCAATAGTTCATCATGATATATGGCATTTTTACAAAAAAAGTCAAGCTAATTTTTGGACAGCAGAGGAAATCGATCTGGAGGCTGACTTGGTAGATTGGAATACCAAACTTACCAGTGATGAGCGTCATTTCATTAAACATGTGTTGGCGTTTTTTGCTGCCAGTGATGGCATCGTTAATGAAAATCTTGCTGAGAACTTTGTGCGCGAGGTACAATACACCGAGGCGAAGTTTTTCTACGGATTCCAGATTATGATGGAAAACATTCACAGCGAAACGTATTCGTTGCTGATTGACACGTATATCAAAGACACAAAAGATAAGAACTATCTTTTCAAGGCTATAGATACTTTGGATTGTGTGCGTAAAAAGGCCGATTGGGCGTTGCGTTGGATTAAGAACGGCACATTTGCTGAGCGCCTGGTGGCATTTGCTGCGGTGGAGGGGATTTTCTTCAGTGGCTCCTTTTGCAGTATTTTTTGGCTGAAGAAGCGCGGCTTGATGCCGGGCTTAACCTTTTCTAATGAGCTGATCAGTCGCGACGAAGGATTGCATTGCGATTTTGCTTGTTTGCTTTACAACAAGCACATCATCAACAAACTTCCTAAGCAGCGTATCCAGGAAATTATTACCAATGCTGTGGAGATTGAGAAGGAGTTTATCATCGATGCTTTGCCTGTGAAGTTGATAGGTATGAATAGCGACTTGATGGCTCAGTACATTGAATTTGTTGCCGATCGCCTGTTGGCTGAATTAGGCAACGATCGCGTCTACAACAAGAGCAATCCGTTCGACTTCATGGAAATGATTTCCCTTCAAGGGAAGACCAACTTCTTCGAGAAGCGTGTGGGTGATTATCAGAAGGCGGGCGTGATGGCTGATAAAGAGAAGCAGACCTTCTCGCTGGATGAGGATTTTTAGGAAGGATTGCAGCTCTCTTACTTAAAAAAACGAGAGCATACAAAATAAGTTTTCACATTTTATCGATGTGAATAATTACACCGGGATTCTTAAAAACAACGCCCGTTGATTTTTTGAGAATTCAATACCTAAACACGTTTATTGCACTCTCGTTTCAGAACGGTCGGTTGCCGATGTGATTGCTGTTGTGAAAGGATAGTTACCTCAGGCAAAAACTGAGGAGTTAACCACGCCCACCTCAGGTGGGCGCCTGAAAGGTCGGGGAGCTTTTTGGGCGAAAGTTGGAAATCCCTGCTACAAACAACTCAAAAAAAACCTGCTATATGTTCGTTGTAAAAAGAGATGGTCATAAGGAAACGGTGAAGTTCGACAAGATCACCGCTCGCATTGCCAAGCTGTGCTATGGTTTGAATCCGATTGTAGACTCAGTTAAGGTAGCCATGAAGGTTATCGAAGGAGTGTATGACGGGGTTACCACCAGTGAGCTCGACAATTTGGCGGCAGAGATTGCGGCTACCAACACCGCCACACATCCCGATTATGCATTGCTTGCATCGCGAATTGCTGTGAGCAACCTACACAAAAACACTAAGAAGTCGTTCAGTCAGGTCATGACCGATTTATACTATTACGTCGACCCTAAGACCGGCGCTAATGCCGGTCTGATTGCCGACGATGTATATAAAGTGATTATCGATAACGCGCCTATTTTGGATAGCACGATAATCTATGATCGCGACTTCAATTTTGATTACTTCGGATTCAAAACGCTTGAGCGTTCATACTTATTAAAGATAAACGGCAAGGTCGCCGAGCGTCCGCAGCAATTATTTATGCGTGTTGCTGTGGGTATTCACAAAGAGGATATCACAGAGGCTATCAAAACCTACAACATGCTCAGTGAAGGTTGGTTTACACATGCTACACCTACACTGTTCAATGCAGGTACACCCAAGCCTCAGATGAGTTCATGCTTCTTGTTGCAAATGCAAAGCGATAGCATCGAGGGTATTTACAATACACTAAAGCAAACTGCCCTTATATCACAGAGTGCCGGTGGTATCGGTCTTAGTATTCATAACGTTCGTGCGAAGGGCTCTTATATCAAGGGAACCAATGGTACCAGCAATGGTATCGTACCCATGTTGAAAGTGTTCAACGATACAGCACGCTATGTGGATCAGGGTGGTGGTAAGCGCAAAGGTTCATTTGCTATTTACCTCGAGCCATGGCATGCAGATGTATACGATTTTCTCGATTTGAAAAAGAATCATGGAAAAGAAGAAGCTCGTGCACGCGATTTATTCTATGCGCTTTGGATCCCGGATTTGTTTATGCAGCGCGTGAAAGAAGACGGCGAATGGACCTTGATGTGCCCCAATGAATGTCCGGGACTTTCAGACACCTGGGGTTCGGAGTTTGAAGCGCTTTACACGAAGTACGAAACAGAAGGTCGTGGTCGTCAAACCATCAAGGCTCAAGACCTGTGGTTCAAGATTCTTGAATCGCAAATTGAGACCGGCACACCTTACATGCTCTATAAAGACGCAGCCAACAGCAAGAGCAACCAGAAGAACCTGGGAACCATCAAGAGTTCCAATCTGTGCACAGAAATCATGGAGTATACCGCTCCCGATGAAATTGCTGTGTGCAACCTCGGTTCAATTGCGTTGCCTAAGTTTGTGAAAGACGGAAAATTCGATCATCACAAACTATTTGATGTTGCCTACCAGCTCACCATTAATCTGAATAAAATCATTGATGGTAACTACTATCCGGTGCCTGAAACTAAGAAGAGCAACATGCGTCACCGCCCAATTGGTATCGGTGTGCAGGGCTTGGCGGATGCGTTCATTCTGATGCGCTTCCCATTTGATGGCCCTGAAGCTCGTCAGCTTAACAAGGAAGTTTTTGAAACCATTTATTATGCCGCTGCAACTGCCTCGAAGGATTTGGCAAAGCTTAGCGGACCATACGAAACATTCGCAGGCTCACCTGCAAGTCAAGGTATCCTGCAGTTCGATATGTGGGATGTAGCTCCAACATCACGATGGGAGTGGGATGTGTTGAAAGAGGAAATCAAGACGCACGGAATGCGCAACTCTTTGTTGCTGGCACCTATGCCTACCGCCAGCACTGCCCAGATATTGGGCAACAACGAATGCTTCGAACCCTACACAAGTAACATCTATACGCGCCGCGTATTGGCAGGTGAGTATATCATCGTGAATAAGCATTTGCTGCGTGATTTGGTGAACCTCGGCTTGTGGAATGAAGACCTCAAGAACAAGTTGATTTCGGCCAATGGTTCTGTGCAAAATATTGAAGAGATTCCGGCCAATTTGAAGGCGCTTTACAAAACTGCATGGGAGCTTTCGCAAAAGGCCATTATCGAGATGGCTGCCGATCGCGGAGCGTATATCTGTCAAAGCCAGTCGCTCAATGTGTTTATGGAGAATCCAAACTTCGGTAAACTTTCATCCATGCACTTCTATGCGTGGGAGCGCGGTTTGAAAACCGGCATGTACTATTTACGCACGAAGGCAGCAACAGATGCCATCAAGTTTACCGTTGATAAGAAATACAAAACAGAAACTATTCCGGCACAGGCTGAATCGGCCATGGCTATCGCTTCTGCAGCTGCTTACGCTGTGGAGCCAGCAATGGTAGAGCCGCAAGCAGCCCAAATGACCATCGACATGCCGGCATCAGCAGGAATGAGCGCAGAGGAAATTGCCCGCAATCAGGCGGCTATTTCTTGCTCGCTCGATAACCCGGATGCCTGCGAAATGTGCAGTGGTTAAAACCGAATGTCGCACATCCTGAATTGTGAACTGAATTCATGAGTGCAATGAACGGTTGATTTATGATCTACCCCGGAGGAAACTCCGGGGTTTTTTTAATTTATTTCATCGCCGCGAAGCGCTCTGAAATGCTTGCGGGCTTCGACAACATATAAACTGGATGGAAAATCCGTAATCAGCTTTTCGAATAAAGTCATGGCTTTCGCATTGTCCTTATAGACTTGTTCCTGAAGCAGTGCAAGTTTGAACAAAGCATCATCAGCAGTTATATCGGCAAAATGAAGGTCAACAACATTTTGATACAGATCACGTGCTAGGTCGAATTTTGCCTGCTTCATGTAAATGGAAGCCTTCAGCATTTTGATTTCGTCGGTGAGTGTATGCGCAGGATATTCAGTTAAGATAGAATCCAAAGTCGTAATGCACTCACTGTATCGGTTTTGATAAGCCAATAAATCGGCCCTTGCATACATCATCATAGGAGCAGTAGTGGTATCCATGTTGAAGTTGTCGGTAATCAGTAAAGAAAGGTCGATGGCGTCATTTGAAATCAGTTTAGAAGTTGAAGCTTTAAGTGCATCGAGCTGGCCTTGTGCCCATTCGAAATCGCCGGTATAGTATGAAATGCGGGCATTGCGAAACTTGGCCTCATTGCCCAATATATCATCTTTGAAATCAAGTTCAACCTGAGAAAAAAGAAGAGAAGCATCCCAAATGTCACTATTGAAAACCTGCACGTCGCCAAGTTCTAGTTTGCAAATTGCTTGTGTTTTATTGAAGATGCCCGGCAGAGTAATGGCTTCGCGCAATAATTCCACAGCTTCCGCAGATTTCTTGAGATGAAATGCCTGGATATGTGCAAGCTCTTTCATCATGATGGCTGTTTCATGGGTTTTACCTAGTTCGTGCAACGCGGCGGCATAATCTATTTCAAGGGCAGCATAAAGTGCAGAATCGCTTCCGGGTTTTTGGGCAAGCTCTTCTTTGGATACTTGAAGTTTTTCAATGCGAGCAGTGATGTAATAGCTTGATGCAGGGCCTTTTTCAATAACGGCTTGATAGGCTTTTCGAGCTGTTTCGAAATCACCATTATTGAGAGCTAGTTGAGCTAAATTAATTAGGCGACTTCCATTTTCATTTTGAAGCTTATCGAGTGCAATAGATTGCACCAATGCGGAAGCGAAATCTTTTTTCTGCATAAAAAGCCAGGCAAGCATTTCCGCAAAAATTGTTTTATCCGGTGATTTTTGCGCGCGCTTGAGCAGAGCGGTTTTCAGCATGTCGAGATTTTCTTTGCTCTCTTCCAAGTTGAGCAGGCGATTAAAGGAGTTTTGAACGGTTTGCAGGTAATGAGGTTCCTGATCTATCAGATCAAGAAACGCTTCTGTCATACCGGCAAGGTCACCTAAGTTGCCTTTCATATTGGCCACTTCATATGTGAAGTTATAGCCCTCCTTCGATTGTGTTCGGCCTTTCTCGTATACTTTGAGCGCAAATTCATATTCATTGATGAGTCCAAATTCATTGGCCAATCGTTGAATATTAGATCGCGTGGGCTCAACGCGTTTAACCGCTTCATCAAATTGCTCGACTGCTTTTTCCGGCATGTTGAACTTACGGTATAAGTCTCCAAGCTTTACATATCCCACTCCGTCTTTTGCATCGTCCTTGATTTTTTTCTTGGCCATTTTTTCGGCCTCTTCGAATTCACGAAGTTCAATTAGCGTGTTCAGGTAATTATTGAACACTTTGGATGTCTTGTTGGTCTTGTAGATTTTTTCGTAGTATAGTTTTGCCTGCTCAAACATTCCTTGACTGTAGTAGTAGTCGGCCAGCTCCATTTCTGTTTCTTGCGCTGAGGCACAGAAACACATAAGAAACATTCCAATAAGGAAAAGCCACTGTTTTATCATGGTTGTTTGCGTTGGGGTATCGATTCTTTCCATGCAAGAATGGAGTCGTTGATGAGAATCCACTCGTTGTACACGGCATGTTGTCTTTGAATCCATTCGTTGATTTTAGAGTGCCATTGTTGTTGTTTATTCGTTAGGCTTAGCACAATAGAATCGGCATATTGTTCGGAAATTTCTCTATTCAATCGGTCGTGTGTAGCTCGGTCGGCCAGAGTGTTTCGGAATGCATATAATTCGTTTTCCAACTGGTCTTTGCGATAATGCAACGAATCCTTCCATTGTTCCAGGGTTGCTGCTTTACTGCGGAAATCTCCGAAGCGTAAAAGCGTTTGAGCCATTGGTTGGCTAATGATTCCTTTAAAATTGTTTTGAATGTATTTCAGCTGACGCGTAATTGAGTCGGTAATTTGAAGCGACCCTGAATCGA
>Ga0315899_10006639_pt1 | contig 12482 bp, 15 predicted proteins | sample LakEriMetagenome_2_FD_203518 | JGI IMG/M metagenome (GOLD analysis project Ga0315899, IMG submission 203518) | Freshwater fungal communities from buoy surface, Lake Erie, Ohio, United States - Buoy 4 MA112 | ecosystem: Environmental > Aquatic > Freshwater > Lake | place: USA: Lake Erie, Ohio... | reverse complement strand
TGTGGCGCTCGCCGGCGGTGCAGAGTCGGCGGTGGAGCTCGCGAACTCCCGCTACCACCTCGAGGCGCCGGGCGCGACCTTCGCAGGCCGCGACGTGTTCGCGCCGGTCGCAGGCCACCTGTGCGCGGGCGTCCCGCTGTCGGAGATGGGTCCCGAGATCGATCCTGCGGGCATCCTGCCCGGCGTGGTGCCGCTGCCACGTGATGTTGACGGTGCGCTGCACTGCGAGGTCACGTGGGTCGACCGGTTCGGCAACTGCCAGCTCAACGTCACTGCCGAGGAGGCCGCCGCGCTCGGGCCGGTCCTACGCGTCGTGATCGGCGCCGAGGATCCCGCTCGCGCGATCGAGCGCTCCGCCACGGTGGTGGGCTCGTACTCAGCGATCGGCGGCGGGCTCGGACTCGTCATCGACTCGTACGGCATGCTCTCGATCGCAGCCGACCGCAGCTCGGCGGCCGCCGAGACGGGCCTCGGCGCGGGCGCCCTGGTGGTGCTGTCGTCCGGCACAGTCCCTGCAACGCCCGTGCAGATTGGCCGTGGGCCGCGGGCGTAGGCTCCGCTCGTGCGCCCCGCCACAACGCTCGCGATCGGACTGCTCTTCGCAGCGATCCTCGTCGCCGGGCTGATCTCGCTCCTCGGCGCGGGATGAACCTCGCCGCCATCGTCGACGGCTACCCCGACCCGCGCAACTCGACGATCAGGCACTGATCGCGAACGGCTGCTGGCGTGTTGCCCGCTCCGCGAACCCGGTCAGCGTGAGGTGTGCCGCATCAGTGCCACTCGGCGGCACGGGCAAGGTAGTGCGATGCGCGCTGTCGTGACTGCCCGCCGCCCGCGGCGAGGAAACCCGCGAACAGCACCACGACGCCGGCGAGCAGGGTGACGACGAATGCGCGGTCGTCCCCGAGACGTCCGGCGAGTGAGCCGCTGAGCGACAGCACCACGGTTCCCGCGGCGATCAGCAGGTTGGCGAACACCAGCCGGCGCGGCGCCAGCGTGCTTCGTGTGCCCCTGGTGGGCAGCGACGCCGAACGGCCACGCAACAGGCGCACGACCGACCACCCGGCGCCGACGAAGATCACCAGTGCCGCGACGCCGGAGCCCGACGCGGCGAGGATCCGTGGAAGTACGCCGAAGACGTCTCGGCCGCGGGGGAGGTCGTCCGGGTTGATGGAACCGGCAAGGGGTGTCACGACAAGCACGCCGGCGGCGAACATCGACGCGAGTGCGAGCGCACGCGAGACAGGGTCGCCGATGCGCCGTCCCGCGAGCAGGTAGATGGTGCCGAGCGACAGCCACGCCACGTTCAGGACGGCTCCTGCGAGGAAGAACGTCCGGAACACGGGGCCGTTCCAGCCCGCGGCGGTCCCCCACCAGAGCGCGAACGATCCGAGCGCGAAGAGTGCCATTGCGGTGCACCACGCGCCATCGTGCGGCTGGCGCCGGCGGAGCCATCGGTCGAGCGCCGACAGCGAGAACGCCGTGGCGATAAGCGCCGCTGCTGCGGCGAGTGCGGCGTCGAGCGACGCGCTCATCGTGACGACGACTTCGTGAAAACCTGCACGAGCCCGTACCCTATGGGGCGTGCCCGCAAACGGCCCAGTCGCGCGGCGCGAGGCACGGCGCCGCATTCCGGAAGCCGCGCTGTCGCGCCTGCCGGTCTACCTGCAGATCCTCACGGATCTGAAGGGCCGGTCGGTCGAGCGCCTTTCGAGTGACGAGCTCGCCGAGCACGCGGGTGTGAACGCCGCGAAGGTGCGCAAGGACCTGTCGTACCTCGGCAGCTACGGCACTCGCGGGGTGGGCTACGACGTCTCATACCTCGTGTACCAGATCAGCCGTGAGCTCGGGCTCCACCAGGACTGGAACGTCGTCATCGTCGGTGCAGGCAACCTCGGACGCGCACTCGCCAACTTCCACGGCTTCTCGTCGCGGGGCTTTCCGGTCGCGGGCATCGTGGACGTCGACCGCGACAAGGTGGGCCGCAGGATTGCGGGGGTCGAGGTACGGCACGTCGACGACCTCCGTGACATCGTGCGCTCCTGCGCCGTGAGCATTGGGGTGATCGCGACGCCGGCAGAGGCAGCGCAGGGCGCCGCGGACCAGCTCGTGGGGGCGGGCGTGCGTTCGATCCTCAACTTCGCCTCAACGGTCCTGACCATCCCCGATGCGATCTCCGTTCGTTCCGTCGATCTCGGCGCGGAGCTGCAGATCCTCGGGTACTACGAGCAACAGAGCCGCGGTGGGGCCGAGGCCGCACCCGGCGTGAGGACGTCGGCGCGCCCACGGACGAGCCCGGCCCCCTGAGCCCTCGGCACGCGTGCGCTACTTCCTCAGCATCCGGCCGTGGGCGGCCCTCGGCCTTCTCGCTGCAGCGGCAATGGCGGTGTCCATCGCATTGCTCGGCGTGCGCAGCCTCGCGCCAGCTATCGATTCTGCGCCCGAGCGCCGTGACGTCGAGGTCATCGCCGCCGTTGCGTCGGTCGAGGCCGATGAGGGGTGGCGCGTCGCCGACTCCCGGTCGTCGGGCTCGGCACGTCTCGTGCTCGATGACGGCCGCACGATGCTCATTGCCGATGGCACGCTGGGTCAGAACGACTGCACGGCGCTCGACCAGCCGTTCGGGTGTGTGCTGCTCGCCGACGCGCTCGGTGGAGCGATCGTGTGGTTCGCGCTGGTGACCGCCGATCCCGCGGATGGCCAGCGCTTCCTGACGCTTCCGGCGCTCGTCGACATGCTGGAAGGCGGCGATCTCGGAGTCCTGCCGAACGGCTGGGTGGTTCCCCTCGGCACCGGGGTGGTGCGCACGTGCGAAGAGGACACGGTGTCACTACGCGACTTCATCAACCGCTTTCCGCCAGACCGTGCCGTGACGGTGCTCGACCTGATGAAGGACGCCGTCGTTGAGGTGCGCTGTTCTGGCGGCGACGACGCGACGGGCTAGGCGCGGGGCGCGAGTCGGGCGATTGCCGATGCCGCGCGATATGCGGCCTCAGCGGGTCCGATCTCGTCGGGACGCAACAGGTTCGCCATGATCCGCAGCACCCACTCCATCAGCGTGTGCGAACGGATGCCAACGCGAGACAACTCGCGCATCAGCGCGGGCCGGCCGATCACGCGCGCGAACAGTCGCGCAACGCGGAAGTACTGCCCGTACTCGTCCTGCAGCAGCGACGGATAGCGGTCGAGCGCTGCGTCGTCGCCACCGGCGAGCGCCTCGGCCAATACCATCGCGGCGATTCTCGAGGTCTCGTATGCGTAGTCGATGCCCTCGCCGTTGAAGGGGTTGACGCTGCCTGCGGCGTCGCCCACGACGACGTAGCCGAGCCCCGTCTTTGGCCCCACCGAGCCGCCCATCGGGATCTTGCCGCTCGTCGCGCGGCACTCCGGCTTCCCAGGGTCAATGCCCCAGCGGTCTGCGATCATGTGCGCGTACGCGTCAAGCACCGTCGAGGTGTTGACGTCGCGGAATCGCTTGAAGGTCGACAGCAATCCGACGCCGACGTTGATCGTCCCATCGCCGACCGGGAAGATCCAGCCGTAGCCGGGCATTGAGTTGCCGTGCCGGTCCTTCACGTCGAGCGCCGACTCGATCCACGGCTCGTTGTGCCGCGGGCTCGTCCAGTACGTGCGGATTGCGGTGCCGTAGGGCCACTCACGGTTGCGCGCCGTGCCGAGCGCGCGGCCGAACCGGCTGTTTGCGCCATCGGCCACGACGACATACTTCGCGCGAACCTCGGTAGTGGCACCTGACTCAACGTCGCGGATCGTCGCGCCGGCGAGGCGCGGGCCATCCATCAGCGGCTCGGTCACTTCGTGCCCCTCGCGGAGATCTGCGCCGGCGGCGACGGCGCGACGGGCAACCATGTGGTCGAGTTCGCGCCGTCGCACGACGTACCCGTGCCTCGGATAGACGGGATGCGTCGGCCACTGCAGCTCAAGCTCGCGACCGTGCGCCGTCGCGCGAAGTCCGTCGTAGCGGTGGAAGCGGGAGAGCTCGTCGCCGAGACCCATGTCCTCGAGTTGCTTCACCGCGCGCGGAGTGAGGCCGTCTCCGCAGGTCTTGTCCCGTGGAAAGTGCTTCTTTTCCGCGACCAGCACCCGGACACCGTGCTCGGCAAGCCAGTACGCAGCCGCAGCCCCCGCGGGTCCGCATCCGACGACGAGGACGTCAGCGTCTTCTCGTGCGGTTGCCATGGGAATCAGCGTACGGTCGAGCGCCAGTGCGGCGCAGTGTCGTGCTGGATCTGGCTGGGATCAGCGAGCAGAGGCTCGCGCCGTGGTCCCCACCTCGCGGGGCGGCGCGGGCATCAACGCGGAGAAGTCCGTGTGAACCTTTTCGAACGACGTCGTACCCGACTCGAGTGCGGCGAAGATCTCCGAATCGGGCGAGCACCAGCGTTCGTACTCCGCCGCCCACTGCTCGGAGGCCGGATCGGCACCGGCGATCTCGTAGCGCACGTGGCACACCACGCCGAGGATCTCGTACTCGGTGAGTGCGCCGCCGGCGGTCTGCCCCTGCATCGGCATCGGGTTGCCGTTGTACGACAGCGGCGCGTGCGCGCCACCCTCGCGGTCGGGATCGCCGTACACGGGGATCTCCGCAGAGACGAACGCTTGGCTGCCGACGTAGACGAAATTCAGCATGTCCTCAATGTGAGGGAAGGTCGCAAGCACCTCTCCCTCGTGGAGAATCCGGCCGGCGCCGCCCTGTCCGGCGGCACCGTGACAGCCCGCGCACGATCCGTAGACCTCTGCTCCAATGGCCATCGGCCCCTCGACGACCTCGTCCTTCGGCTGTAGCGCCAGCACATAGAGAAATGCCCACATCGGGAGGAGGCTCAACGTCGCCATCGCCCAGAACGGGATCTTCTTGCGCGTCTTCGCGCTCGCGATGTAGTCGGGGTCGGGAACCGCCGCCTTCGGGGCAGGTGCAGCGGCGGGCTGCGCGGGTGTCGCGCGCGGCGTGACGGCGGGTGCGGCGGCACCAGATGACGGCGCGGCGGCGTCGCCCGACAACTCCTGCTTGCGGGCCTGGGAGCGCTTCAGCAGGTGCTCGGGAATCTCGGTCACTGGATCGTCCTCGTGTGGGGTGCGTCGTGCGGGCAGCGACGAGCGCAGGTCGGGTCGGCTACGAACATACCGTTCACCGACACACTAGGCGGTGGGTCCGTTCGCACCGGAGTCTCAGGTACGCACGAGTGCACGAATACCGCAGCGCTTGGTCGCATTTGCGGAGTGGCGACTAGTCTCAACGACGCGCCTCCGGCGCACGAGGAAGGAACCCCTCCAGGACCAACATGACCGCGACGACTCTTGCCGTTGACGTGCTCCGCTGGCCGGGCATGAATCAGGCGTTCATCTTTTCGTTCGTGCTGACGGTCGCGATGGCGCTTGTGGTGATTCCAATCGGGAAGCGCCGCCCCGTCGACCGCAAGGCGACGTGGGGCGAGGCCATGTTCGGTGCCGCCTACGTGTTCGCGGTGATGTTCATTGCCTTTGGCGTCGTGCCCCACCAGTGGATCGACCACGCTGACAAGGAGCTCGGCTGGCGCAAGGACAAGATCATCTTCGGCCCGTTCGACGCGCTCAAGCCACAGGCGCTCGGAGGGCAGTTCCCGTTCACGATCAGTTACGAAGCGCTTCGCGACATCATCGTGATCGTCATCCACGCCGTGTTCATCGGCATGATGCTGTACCTCTTCTCCTGGTGGCAGAAGCGCGGTCAGGTCAAGCCCAAGCAGATCGAGACGTCCACGTACGGGCGTCCGCTGGTGAAGCGGGGCTAGCGGTGGCAAAGACCGACGCAAATCCGCCGATGCCGGAATGGTCGGCCGAGTACCAGCTGGTCGAGGTCGACGCCGACTACCTGTCAAAGGCCGTCAAGCCCAAGCAGTTCATCCACATCGACCAGAGCGAATGCATTATGTGCGAGGGCTGCGTCGACATCTGTCCGTGGAAGTGCATCCACATGGTGACGCCGGAGGCGATTGCCGAGGCGGAGGGCACCGAGCAGCCTGGTGCGGATCCGTCCGACCAGGTCGTGTTCATCATCGACGACGACGTCTGCACGCGGTGTGCGCTGTGCGTCGACCGTTGTCCAACGGGCGTGATCATCCTTGGCAAGGTCGGCTCGGCGCCGGCCACGGGCGAGGCCCACATGCGGACGCCGAACCACGGCTACGCCTACGGAATGCGCTTCTAGGACTGGAGACGACGGAGACACCATGGCACGCACACTTGAAGAGAAGCCCCGCGTCAGCGTGAAGGAGCGCCTCGCCAAGCTCGGCGAGTCGGTCCAGGGCGGGCAGGTTTGGAACTCAATTTTCCGTCCGGGCTCGATCTTCCGCAAGGGCTACACCGACTCGCCGCGCAACCGGTCGTACGTCGTGATGAACTCGGTGCTGTACCACCTGCACCCGGTAAAGGTAAAGCGGCATGCCGTCAAGGTGAGCTACACCCTCTGCCTCGGCGGACTCAGCTTCTTCCTCTTCATCCTGCTCACGGTGACCGGCATCTTCCTGATGTTCTTCTACCGGCCCACGGCAGCAGACGCCTGGCAGGACATCCAGTCGCTGCAGACCTCAGTCACGTTCGGCCTGATGGTGCGCAACATGCACCGGTGGGGCGCCCACCTGATGGTGCTCAGCGTGTTCCTCCACATGGCGCGCGTCTTCTACCACGGTGCGTACAAGGCGCCCCGCGAGTTCAACTGGGTTGTCGGCGTCATTCTGTTGACGCTGACCCTGCTGCTCTCCTTTACGGGCTACCTGCTGCCATGGGACCAGCTCGCGCTGTGGGCCGTCGCCGTCGGCACCAACATGATGGGCTACTCGCCTGTCATCGGTGAGCAGGTGCGCTTTGTGCTCCTCGGCGGCGTCGAGATCGGCCCGGAGACGCTGCTCCGTTGGTACGTGTTGCACGTGTTGTTGTTCCCGTTCGTAACCGTCATCTTCCTTGCGATCCACTTCTGGCGGGTCCGCAAGGACGGTGGCATCTCCGGACCGCTGTGATCGAAAGGACGGACGGACGATGACTGAGATTCCCGAGCACCTCCTCAAGCGGGCCCAGGCCGCGCGCGAGAAGGCTGCGGGTCAGGGAGACGCGCCGGGTGGCGACACGTCGCGCATCCCGTCCGACCTCCTCGAGCGCAGCAAGGCTGCGGGTGCCATGGCCGCGGTTGTTCCGGCTGGTCCGGCGACCTCGCTGCCCGTCGGCACCGGCCCTGGCGGCCACACCCAGCGGCTGCTCACCGTCGTCAAGGCGGGGTCGATTCAGGATGTCAAGGCCGAGCCGGTCGACAAGGTCCACACCTGGCCGCACCTCCTGTCGATCGAGTTCGTCGCGGCCCTCGCCTGCACGGCGTTCACATTCATGTTCTCGTGGTTCGTCAACGCTCCGCTGCTGCAAGCCGCAAACTTCAACCAGACGCCGAACCCGTCCAAGGCGCCGTGGTATTTCCTCGGCCTCCAGGAGCTGCTGACGATGTTCCACCCGATGATTGCGGGGGTGACCATTCCCGGCATGGGCCTGATTGCGCTGATCTTCGCGCCCTACGTGGACCGCAATCCGTCCAACAAGCCTGAGGACCGGAAGTTCATGACCAGCATGATGACGGTGTTCCTCATGTTCTGGGCGATCCTGGTCATCATCGGGTCGTTCTTCCGAGGACCCGGATTCAACTTCATCTTCCCCTGGCGGGACGGGATCTTTTTCGAGCTGTGACCATGAACTCCTCCACCATCATCGCTATCGCCGTCGCCGTCCTGCTTGTCGCAGGGCTCGGCGTGGTTCTTACATCTGTCCGCCGCAATTCGGTCAGGGGTATGGGTGCGCTCTCACGAGAGACCGCTCGCCGCGACCGTGCCGGTCGCAAGAGCCGGCGTGCCGCAACCCGCGCCGCCGAAGAGACCGCGTCAGTTGCCGTCGTGGCCGCGCCGAGCGCCGAGCTCGCCCCGTGGTCACCGCCGGACCCCGAGGCGATCGGCGTTTCGCGTCGGCAGTTCCTCAACCGCGCCTCGGTCACGCTGATGGGCGCCAGCCTCGGCGCATTCGGCGCCGCGGTCGTGGGCTTCCTTTGGAAGGGTGCGTCGGGCGGCTTCGGTTCGAAGATCACCATCGGTACTCGCGACAGCGTCATCGCACAAATCCGCTCTGGCAAGGGTTTCTTCTACGTTCCCGAGGCCAGGGCCTGGATCACCGAGTACCCAGCCGAGAGCCTCGCAAAGGCGAAGGCGATCTATGGCTCGCAGTCGTCGGTGTATGGCGGCATGGAGGCGGGCATCGTCGCGCTCTACCAGAAGTGCCCGCATCTCGGTTGCCGAGTGCCCGAGTGCTCGAGTTCGCAGTGGTTCGAGTGCCCCTGCCACGGTTCGCAGTACAACCGGGTTGGCGAGAAGAAGGGCGGACCGGCTCCGCGCGGCATGGATCGCTTTGGCGTGTCGATCAGCAACGGTTCGGTCGTCGTCGACACTGGAGCCGTGTTCGGCGGTCCGCCGATCGGCGTGAACACCACCGGCCAGGAGGCCGAGGGTCCGCACTGCGTCGGCGCAGCGGGGGAGCACTAGGACATGGTCGCCAGCATCACCACGACGATCGCTTGGATCGTCCTCATCGTTGTCACGCTGGGCTGGGCCGTCTACGGCCTCGCCAGCATTCGGCAGGGCAAGCGCGAGGCGGGGGCCGAGATTCGGCTCGCCGCAAACCGCAAGCCCTACTACGACGACGATGAACTAGAGGGTCGCAAGCTCGAGCGCACACAGCTCCTCGGCGTCGCGTTCCTTGCGGTCATCACGATCGTGCTGCCGTTGTACTGGATTCTCGAGCCGGGTCGTCAGTCCGGCGCCGAGACGATGTGGGAGCACCAGTTCGAGGGGTGGGGCGGTCGCTTGTTCGCTTCCACCGCCGACGGTGGCTACAACTGCGCGGGCTGCCATGGCGGCATGAACGGTGCGGGTGGTGCTGCGGCCTACTCGGTCGCCGATCCGACGACCGGCGAGGTGAAGGCGGTCGACTGGAAGGCGCCGGCCGTCAACACGATCTTCTACCGCTTCAGTGAGGAGGAGGTCCGCTTCATCCTCCAGTACGGCCGCCCGTTCTCGCCGATGTCCCCGTGGGGACTGGAGGGAGGCGGTCCGCTGAACAGCCAGCAGTTGCAGACCCTCCTTGACTACATGCACAGCGTTCAGATTCCGCGCGAGAACTGCTCGGTCGAGGGTGCCGATGCACGTTCATGTGAGGGCGGGCACCTGCCGAAGGAGATGCAAGACGCGATCCAAGCCGAGGCCGAGCGCCTGGTCGAGGCCGGCACCTATGCCACGGTTGGTGAGGCGCTCTTCAACCTCGACCTCGCAGGCGGCGGCTACTCGTGCGCGCGCTGCCACACAAAGGGTTGGTCGTATGGCGAGCCCGAAATCACTGGTGGTGGCGCGATCGGTCCGAACCTCACAGGTGGTTCCGCCGTGCGCCAGTTCCCGAACCAGAGCGACATGATCGCGTTCATCAAGGGCGGCAGCGAATACGGCAAGCGCTACGGAGCGCAGGGTCAGGGCAGCGGCCGCATGCCGGCATTCGGCGCGATGCTGACCGACGAGCAGATCACCGCAATCGTGGAATACGTGAGGGGCCTCTGATGTTGTCCGCGCTGCTCGGTGTGTCATGGGAGCCCGAGCTCCGTGGAATCGTCGTCGTCCTCGTGATGGTCGTCGTGCTCATCGGAGGCTCGTACTTGATCGTCGGCACCAACATCGGTGCTCGCCTCGGTCTGCTGGTCATCTTGGGCGGGTTTTTCGGCTGGATGGCCACGATGGGTGCAATTTGGTGGGTGTATGGCATCGGCCTGAAGGGTCCCGAGCCTTCGTGGAGGCCGGCGGAACCGATCACGATCGTGCGCGATGCAGCCTTCCTCTCTGATGCGGGCATCCTGTCCGGCGCCTCACAACCTGCGTCGGGTGACGACGTTTCCAGGAAGTGTGCTCAGGCGGAAGAGAACATCTGTGCCGCGCTGGTAGGCGACGGCTGGCAGGTGTTGGACGAGGCAGACCCGCAGCGCGGGCAGGCGGTCGCCGCATCGGACGCGATCATCCAGAACCTCGCCGAGGAGTTCTCAGCCGGCGAGTACCTGTCGGTGAACGTCTACGACCGCGGTGGCGAGCGCTATCCGCTCGTCACTGAGTCGATTGATTTCTTCGCGTTCTTCCACAAGCCGCGCTATGCAGTGGTGGAGGTCGTTCCCGTGGTGCCGCAGCGCACCGAGCCCGGCCGAGCCCCGGCCCGCGCTGAGGCGGACGAGACCAAGCCGCACCGCTACATCTACATGGTGCGCGACCTTGGTGCGAAGCGGCAGCCCGCGATCCTGATCACGCTCGGGTCGACGCTGATCTTTCTGATCCTCTGCTGGCTGATGCATCGCCGCGAGCTCGCGGTGCGGGCCAACGTCGGCGGGGACGGGACGCTTGCGCGCTCCTCGCGCGCGTAGCGTCGTCGGCAATGGGCCAGTACTTGCCGATCGTTGTGCTCGCCGTGCTGGCGGTGGTGTTCGGCGTGCTCAGCCTGCTCGCGTCGGTGCTGCTCGCTCCGCGACGGCCGAATGATGCGAAGAGCGCGCCGTATGAGTGCGGCATCGTTCCGGGCAAGGAACCGCCCGAGCGCTTCCCTGTCAGCTTCTACGTGATCGCGATGCTGTTCATCATGTTCGACATTGAGATCATCTTCGCGTACCCCTATGCGCTTGAGAGCCGCACTCTTGGCACGTACGGCTTCATCGAGATGCTCTCGTTCAGCGCGATCTTTTTCGTCGCGTTCGTCTATGCGGTCGCGCGAGGTGCGCTCGACTGGGGCCCCGTCAAGCGCGATGTCGCCGTTGCTCCGGTTGCTGCGCAGCCCGGTACCGGCGTCAAGGTTGTCGGCCTCGAGGGTCGAGAGGAGTCCGTGTCGTGGGCTTGATCGGCGCGGTCCGCGAGGACGGCCTCGGCGGCCTGCAGCACAATTTCATTACGGCGCGCATCGAGGACCTCGTGATCTGGTCGAGGTCGCGCTCCAGTTGGCCGGCGACGTTCGGTCTCGCCTGCTGTGCGATCGAGATGATGGCGACAGGTACCGCGCACTACGACCTCGGTCGCTTCGGAATGGAGGTCTTCCGTGCCTCCCCGCGGCAGGCCGACATCATGATTGTCGCGGGGCGCGTGAGCCAAAAGATGGCGCCGGTACTGCGTCAGGTGTACGACCAGATGATGGAACCCAAGTGGGTCATCAGCATGGGCGTGTGTGCCAGTAGCGGCGGCATGTTCAACAACTACGCGATCGTGCAGGGCGTCGACCAGATCGTGCCGGTGGACGTGTACGCGCCCGGCTGCCCGCCCACGCCCGAGACGCTTATCCACGCGATCGAGACGCTCCATCAGCTGATTGAGGACGGCGAGATCATGCGCCGCCGCACGGCGACCGGTACCGGCGCCGAGGTGCGCGTGCAGGAGATCCCCGCCGGCACGTCCGTGCCCGTCGTGCTCGGTGTGAAGTGAGTACCGCGGTGTCCGAACTGCACGGCTGCCCCCTCGTCGAGTCGCTTGGACAGCAGGTGCTGTTCGTGCCGCGCGACCGCTGGGCTGTGGTGTTGGGAGCCCTCCGTGGCGAGGGCTGGGAGATGTGCGCGGACCTGACCGCAGTGGATTACCTGCAGCACCCGGGGAGATCGCTCCCCGAGGGCATCGTCGCCGAACGCTTCGAAGTGGTGGCAAACCTCCTGTCGGTGTCGGGCCGCGGACGGATGCGCGCGCGCACGCAGGTGCCTGAGACGGATGCGACGCTCGCATCGGTGTTTGGGCTGTATCCCGGCACGGAGGCAATGGAGCGCGAGGTCTGGGACATGTTCGGTATCGCGTTCGACGGCCACCCCGATCTCACGCGCATCCTGATGCCGGAGGACTGGGACGGACACCCGTTGCGCAAGGACTTCTCGCAGGGTCGTATCCCGGTGCAGTTCAAGGGGGCACCGTCGTGACCGCGCTTGATGATCGTCAGCCCGCGGCGGCCCACACGGGCGAAGGCGGCCAGGAGATGGATCTCCGGCGCGAGTCGACGCCCGACGAATTGTTCCGCGAGGTGGGTGCGGTCCTGCGGATGAGCGAGTCCGAGGTGGCCGCCATGCAGGGTGAGATCTCCGACGACGAGACGATGATCATCAACATGGGTCCGTCGCACCCCAGCACGCACGGCGTGCTGAGGCTGATGCTCGAGCTCAAAGGCGAGACCGTCCTGCGCTGCAAGCCGGTCATCGGCTACCTGCACACGGGCATGGAAAAGACAGGTGAGTCGCTGTCCTACCTGCAGGGTGGAACGAACGTGACCCGCATGGACTACGCGTCGCCCCTCAACAACGAGCTCGTGTTCTCGCTCGCGACCGAGAAGCTGCTCGGCATCGACGGGGACATCCCCGAGCGCGCGACGTGGATGCGGATGCTGCTGTCCGAGATGAACCGGATGAG
>Ga0315899_10006638_pt1 | contig 12482 bp, 15 predicted proteins | sample LakEriMetagenome_2_FD_203518 | JGI IMG/M metagenome (GOLD analysis project Ga0315899, IMG submission 203518) | Freshwater fungal communities from buoy surface, Lake Erie, Ohio, United States - Buoy 4 MA112 | ecosystem: Environmental > Aquatic > Freshwater > Lake | place: USA: Lake Erie, Ohio... | reverse complement strand
AAGAAGAAGGACTTGGAGACCGAGATCGCAAACTGCCAGAAACGGTTGGACAAGTGCCACGACGGCCTCAAGCAGTACAGGGAGCACGATGAGTATGTCAAGGAAAGCAAGCAGAAGATTGCGACGTGGGTTCAGGAGAGGGACAAGGTTGATGGTAAAATCAAGCACTATTTGGAGGAATCCACCGAGGAACTCAAAACGCAGAAGCGTCACCACGAGAAGGCGCTGCAAGACAACGATAGCGCAATGCGCAAGTACAGAGACGAGGTTCGCCCCCTCCTTATTTGACGCCCTCCTTGTGTCAAGCCATTCTTGCCTGCAGTCCGCGTGTCTTCTTGCATGCTGGCCATTGCCCGGTTCTAGTCTTAGTGTTAGTATTAGTGTATGTGCATAAGAGGTAGGTAAGTTCGCTCACGCTGCCCCCTGGGCGATGTCGCAGGTGGAGAAGTCGAAGGCGGCGGTAGATGAGTGCAGTGAGACCTTGAGCGGGTACGAGACCCAACACAGCAGGCTGCAGGCGACGCAGGACGTCATGAAGGGGCAGGAGGGGGAGCGCTCCAAACTGGCCAACAGGATTGCCGACACCTATGGCATGGACAAGGCCCTTGTGGTGAGCCTGCATCACCACCGCGGGCGGGGAGCGTAGAACTCATTTATTAGCAATATGCAAGCGCAAAGTAACCTGTAAGTTAGTGACTCCGGTGCCTCTACGCCGCCGTTTAGCCGCTTGGCGTGCCATTGCTTGTCTGCAGTGACGCAGAAAGGCAGCATGGTGGCACTTTCTGGCACTTTCTCTTTCGTGGCACTTTGACTTTCTCGTTGGAGAAAGTGGAGTTTCGCGGGTTTAGGATTTAGGGATTAAGGTTTAGGCGCTGGAGAAGCTGAAAAAGCCAGAGCTACACGCAAACACTCGACTTTGAGCGCAGCGTGCTGATGTGATAATGGTGTGATGGTTGTGCATGACGCAGCCGGTGCCCTTCGAAAGGGCGCCGTCGATCTTTTGCCGCGAGCTCACGAACAAGTACGAGGCCAAGAAAAAAGACGGGGACACTCGCAAAAGAGCCAACCAACGGGCACTTGATGCCATCCAGGTCTATACTGCCACGAGCAAAGGCCTGTGTGCAGATCCCGCTCGCGTGTGCCGCACGTGCGCATGGGGGTCGGAGGGAGATGTACGGTGTTGTTTGATCTCCTGTGATTGGCAGGAGGAGGTGGTTAAAGCCTCGTCGGAGCATGACCGGGAGCAGCAAGCGATTGAGCTCAGGAAGAAGCTTATCAAGGACAAGGTGGCTGAAATTGCACGGGTGGAGCGGTCAATCCAAGAGCTCAGTTATGACGAGGATGAGCTACCGAAGCTCGAGGAGAAGAAGGAGCAGCTCAAGAGGTACACACACATGCATGTGTGTGTATGTGTACACACACACACACACACACACACACACACACACACACATACACACGCAAATAGGGACATGTCTGGTCTCGGGAGGAGCCCCGAGACCATTCAGGTGGAGATCGATAGCAAGACAGCGCCGCGGCAGCGCGCCACCGAGAAACGCAACAAACTCCAGGAGGAAATGAAGTACGCCATCTGCTTGTTGTTTGTTTTGCTGCGCACGAGCTTGTGCACAGATGCTCCTATTTGTCTCGGAAACCTTTGCCACCTCCGTGGTGGCTCGCGCTCGAGCTGAGTGTGCAAATGTAATCGGCAGGGCGCGGCAGGCAGACCAGGAAAAGATTGCATTCGTCAAGAGAGACAAACAGGTACCCCTTCACGGTTTGTGGTTGAGAATTTCGTTGTGGCATTCTGTGCCCACTCTGCCCTCGCTGTCGCTGTGGCCGCTTGCTGAATCGCCCCCTGCGGGGTGTTTGTGTCGCAGGAGCTTGAGACGCTCAAGAAGGACTTGGAGGAGAAGATGGATCAGCATGGTGCTCTGCAGACTCTCCTGGGCTACAGGCCGAAGCTTGATGAAGCGGCCCTCGTGACAGGTTGCCTCCATTCTGCCCTTGCCTCGACTCCTCGGACTACATCCGCTCGTACTGATTCGAAGTGGGACATGCTGCAGATACAGTCAAGCAGGAGCTGGAGGAGAGCAGGATAGAGCTCAAAGATGCGACGGAGGAGCACCTGAAAGCCAAAACGGAGGTAGGACGCATTGATCGTCTGTTGCAGAGCAAAGCAGAGGAGAGGGAGCGGCTGAACAAGCAAATGAAAGACCTGATTGCAGAAGCCAAAGCGACGAAAGTAGGCGGCGCAGAGGTGAAAGGACTGGTCGAAGCTGTGGAGGGAGCGCTGGGCGCAGCATCGTTTGACGCGCTGATTGCAGGCCTGGAGCAGAAAAAAGAGAAAAAGCAAAAGGCTGAATCGTTCGCGAGTTCGATGAAGAATTGTGTGGGGCTGTTTGAGGATCATCAAGCAAAGAACCACACCTGCCCGCTTTGCGATAGGGCGATCTCTCCGGGCTCAGACGTACTCAGGACATTTGAGAGCAAATTGAGCGAGTTTTTGGCGGACTTCGACCATAGTGATTCGAAGCAAAAGATTGTGGCGTTTGAGAAGCAAATAGTTGCACTGCAGCAAGCCCGCGACAAAAAGGCTCAAGCAGGCACAGTCCAGGCCCAAGCGCAAGAGCTTGCGGTCCAGGAGGATGACCTGAAGCAGGAGCGCGAGAGGGCTGAGCGGCAGCTAGAGGACGCTGATGACAAGCAGAGGCGGGCGCAAGAGCGCTATGACAAGACGGAGAACGTCAATGACTTCCTACGGCAGCTCGATCTGGCGAATTTGGATCGCCTCAAGCAAAAGATCGCGCAGGCGGAGGCAGAGCTCTCCAGCCGCGATCTGAAACAGGTTGGGGACTCGGCTGTGTCCCAGCTGCTTACGCCCTGTGCAAGGAGAGAGCGTGCTGCGTCTTGTGGAACTGGCACGCAACGAGCCTCACCGTAGCAGAAGTAGGCTTGGGCGACTAATCTCACTGTCTTGGCAGAGAGATATTTTAGACCTTGAACAAGAGCACAGCGCTGCTGAGAAGCAGGCACAGGACCTGGAGATCGAGATTCAGAAACTGTGGAATGAGAAGACCACCATGGTCGATGAACTCCAGAAGAGGACGAGGTAAATGTCTTCCACCACCACTTTCTCTCGAGTCCACCAGGACAGACCTGGCAGGCCGGATCAAGAGACAGGCGGAGAGGCATCTTTGCTGGCTCGACAGAGGCCGATATATACATACATACGCCCACACCCACAGAGAGAGAGAGAAAGACGGACAGAGAGAGAGAGAGAGAGAGAGAGAGAGAGAGAGAGAGAGAGAGAGAGAGGAGAGATGTATGTATCTTTGTATGTATGTACATACATGTTACGTCCTAACTAATCCGCCCATTCCGATGTGTGTAGGCTCTACAATGACGTAAGGGACAAGGTGAACGCATGTGAGCGCAAGAAGGAAAGCCATGACGAGAAGAGCAGACACAAGGATGAGATCAAGCGCGAAATGGAAAAGCTCGAGCAAGAGAATAGGAACCGCATTCAGCAGGTACCTAAACCCTATATCCTAACCCATATACTCTCAACCCTGAACCCTGAAGCGGATTCAGCAGATGTGTGTCCTTGCCTGTGCTCCTTGTGCGGAGCGCTCCAACCGCCAACCACTGTGTGCGCGAACACACGCCGCATCAAGCGCCGGATGCGCGCAGTGCTGAACCTATGGAATTTTTGTTTGTTGGGCGAACAGCTCCCGGAGCTGGACAAGAAGAGAGAGGACAGCAAGGCCAAGATTCTCAGGCAGCGCAAGGAATATGAGGGAGAGGATCGGCAAAATGATCTTGATATCACCGAAATGTGGCAGCAAATGGCAAAGCTGCAGGACTACGAAAATAAGGTCTCGCGCTCCCTGGCTCTGTTACGCGTTGCTGTCTATGTTTTCGCCAGACCTGTGTGTGTGTGTGCGTGTGCGTGTGTGTGTGCACATGTGTGTGTGTGTAAGTTTGTATGTACATACACACGCACTGACAGAAAGCACATACATAAAACATATATATACAGAGAGAGAGAAACATACATTCATACATTATGTGTATTTATAGATTGCCGAGTTCAAGCAGCAGAAGCTGGACAAGGAGGAGCAGAGGCTAAAAGGTCTCATTGACCAGACCAAGGCAAAGCTGCAAGATGCCAAAGACAAACACACCACTGCCAAGGACCGCGCAGGGCAAATAGGTCAGAGAGAACTCGAGAGCGCAAGCGAGTGAGAGACCAGAATGTATACACGCTAACACAAGGATGTATACACGCAAACACAAGAGTGTATACACGCAAACACAAGAATGTATACACGCTAACACACTCATTCATAGCGAGGCAGAGACAAGAAAAAAGGTAGCGCGAAGGGCAAAAGTTAGGCGATGGGCAGAGAGAGACAGAGCGCCGCGGCGATGCAGAGGCACAGACAGGGGAGACAGACAGAGAGGGGTTTGGGTGGGCAACTTGGTGCACACACATTCTCTCGTCCGAGCGTCAAGTCATGCATCTCTGCACATACGTATGATGTATACACAGCGGATACGTCGTGCATCGCGCAGCTTGTGCGCGAGATAGAGGACAATCTGAGCTGGAGAGACTACCGGGACAAAATAAAGACCCTGGAAGACGAGATGAAGGACCGGGGTGAGGAACTTGACCAACTTCCATCCAAGAAGGTATATTGGATGCGAGTTGCGTCCTGCACGCATGCCCTCCAGTCTCTCTGATCCTCTTCGGTGCACAGGAGCTGAGGGACCTTGCCACGCAGTATGAAGCGCAGGTGGTGGACAAGAACAATGAAGTGCAGCGCATGGAGGGTAAGCTGCAGTCGCTCCAGCAGCAGGTCTACAAGGCCTAAACCCTACACCCTACACCCTAAAACCGCAGTTGCTGCAACAGCAGGTCTCACAAGGCTTAGACCCCACACCCTACACCCTAAACCCTAACGCTGCAGTCGCTCCAACAGCAGGTCCATTGCTTTTCTTTCATTTGGACAGGCGTGCGTGCGCACGCAAGTCACCATGTCAGAACCGCGCACGCAGCAGTGTTCTTGCTGAGCGTTTGCCAGGACTGTTTTGTTGCGCGATGGCCTGAGCGGTAACCGGATGAGGTGGCGTGTGGAGCAGATCAAGGACCTGGAAAAGAAGCTGAAGGAGAAGGAATACGTGGACATCGACACGAAGTACAGGAAAACTCAAATCGGCATCGAAACCAAAAAGGGGGCAAGCAAGGATCTTGACAAGTCGTCTTCCCTGCCCGTCATTCACTCGCCCTTCCCTCTCCCGATCCCACCGCCACTCTCCACTGCCATCCTCCGATCCCGGCCCCCTCCCCCACATGCCTTGCAGTCGCGTCATCACCTCTGAATGATGCTGCGGGCGTGGTTTCCGAGATAAAGGATCCCATTTGACGCGGACATGATTTTCCAAGGAAAAAAAAAATCCTTGAGAAACTAGCAGCACCTCGGACTTTGCGAATACAGTAGTGCTGCTTGTTTCTGAAGATCCGTCCTCATGGATGTGAGAAGCCCTAAACCCTGATTCCGTGGGAGCGCATGAGCAGGTACTACGCGGCGCTGGACAAAGCGCTGATGCGCTTCCACGAGATGAAGATGGAGGAGATCAACAAGTACGTCAAGGAGTATTGGCAGACAACCTACAAAGGCGATGACATTGAGACCATCGAGATCAAGGCCGACCTGGAGAATCAGGCGAACCGCCGCTCCCACAACTACCGCCTCGTGATGCGCCATCGCCACATGTCCGAGCTTGATATGCGTGGGAGATGTTCGGCGGGGCAGAAGGTCCTCGCATCGCTGGTGGTGCGCCTGGCGTTGGCAGAGACCTTTTGTCACAACTGCGGTGTGCTGGCGCTGGACGAGCCCACGTCCAATCTGGACGAGCAAAACATTGGGGGTTTCACCGAGGCGCTCTCACGTATTGTTAACGATCGCAAGCAGGCCAAGAATAATGGTTTCCAGCTTATCGTCATTTCGCACGACAACGAATTCATCGACAATCTTGCGCGCCTCACTGAAGTGCCTACTTACTTCCGCCTGAAAAAGGATCCCCGGACGCAGTACTCAATCATCACCGAACACGACGTCCAAGATATCGGGTGATCGCTTGCTCCAGGCAGCAGCGATGTGGTGAAAAATAGAGTCGATGGGGTGCAGCCCCGCAGGAGGACGATCACCCCCGTGAGAGCTTTATTGGGAACTACTCAACAGTTCCCAATAATGCCCTCGCTCGTGCGCGCGCGCGCGCTTACTCTCTGGCGGGACAGGGCAATGCTGATTTATACACAACCCGAACTGAATTAGGGGCCCTTCTTTAACAAAACAATAAACATAAGCAAATACGGAACAAGAACCAGCGCGTATGCATGCACGCCGACAGCGCAACATGCCCTCTAGCCTCTAAGTGTCTTTCGCTTTCAAAAAGCCACGGATGTCAGCATCTTGCCCCTTCCCCCTCCCCGCCCCTGCCCCTACCGCCCCTCCCCCTCTTCCTCCCCCACGCCCTCTCCCGCGCCCACGCCCGCGCCCGCCGCCACCCGCGCTAGCTGCGCGAGGCGGAGGCGGCGGCTTGACATTGCCTGACGCATCGAGGCGGTATTCTTGCTTGGTGAACACTCTTGTGGTCTGCCCGCCTGGCAGTTGAATGCTGTCATACCCGCCCGCGTCGTTAAATTGAGACGCAAGGCGGCGCATCTGCAGCACCGCCTCCACGCTCGCTTCACGCTCAGCAGCCAGTGCCGTCACTACCCTGTGCGGATACGTCACACCGAGTATCACACCCGCAGCAGAAAGCTCATGCGCCGCTGCTTTCCAGGGGGTGTGCAGGAACTTGTTGCTCAGGCCCGCGAGCTCGGGACACCAGCGACGCGTGTAAGCACCGGAGGGATCCTGCGAAGCATTTTCGGGGGACAAGACGAAGTTCCATTGGTCGATGCCGGAGCGGCCAGCGTTTTGCCACATCATCGCGTTGATAGCGCTGTGTGTGTGTGTGTGTGTGTGTGTGTGTGTGTGTGTGTGTGTGTGTGTGTGTGTGTGTGTGTGTGTGTGTGTGTGTGTGTGTGTGTGTGTGTGTGTGTGTGTGTGTGTGTCCTATGTACAGCCCCTATATGGATAGCGCTGTGTGTTATGCACGCGCAGAGAGAGCCAATTTAGATTGTAAGCACATATGCATGTAAAGGCATGTGCATGCATGCACACGTGCATGCATGGATATGAAAACATACACCGAGAGACGTATGTATAAATACAGACGATGCATGCACGTAGATGCACACACACACGTACACACACACTCTTACTCTCTCTCTCTCACACACACAAACACCTATCAGCGTCGATGAGCGTGTCCGAAAACCACTTTTCGCCCTCCACCCAGTTCACCCTCAAATACTCGACAAGAAAAGAGGCCACAACCATACGCACTGACTGGCACATCCACCCCGTCGCATACAGCTCGCGCATCCCGGCGTCGACAATCGGGTACCCCGTCTTTCCTTTTTGCCACGCTTTTAGCCGGCGCGCCGCCTCCTCTGGTGGAGACACCCACGCCGTCTGATCGTAGTGCTTGCGAATGCCCACACTCCGCATCCTAGGAAAGACACTGAGATGGTAGTAGGCGAGGTCGCGCCAGTGGAGGCGTCGGCCAAAGGTCTTGACCAGCTCTGCCGGTATACCGCTATCGCGAATAGCATGATAGAGATATCTAGGCGAGAGCGACCCAACGCGAAGGTGGCCACTGACACGAGCGGTTGCCGTCTCTAGATCCGCGCGGCTGCGGTCGCTCTCGTACCGCGCCATGCCCGCAGCCACGAACTTGTCAGCAGTAGCTATAGCAGCAGTTTCACCAGCAGGCCAGCGGTCCCGGATACCCGCGCCCCAGTCAATAATGTCTCCGCTCTTGCCAACTGGCATTCTCGCCAGCCCCAGCTCATGGATACTGGCGCTGGACGGCCAGTGCTGCGGCGCACGAGCGTTTGCGGGCGCAGGAACCGGGCGGGGAGGGATGCCGGTGGTCAAACACGCGCTGTCAAAAAAATTAAATGTAAATTCCTAGTGGATTTACTTTATACAGCCAGTACATACTGACTTTTGAGGATTTTTGGACCGGAGGAAGGGCATGAGCGTGCCCCAATGCCCGCCGTTGAAGCCCGTCTTTACTGGTACTGCCTCGGGCTCGTACAGCAGGGCTGCGCCGCGGAATTCGCAGCAGGAAACTAAGTGCTGTGAAAGAAGACGCTGGAGGTTGGAGGCCTTGCGACTGCCCGCTGGAGTCACGTCCCTGTTGTAGAACACTGCTGACGCCTTGATGTCTTTGCATAGAGCAAGCAATGCCTCAGGGGTCGATGTGCCGCAGCAGAGGATGAGGCGGAGGCCTTTTGCCTGTAGTTCACTCTCTAGGCTTTTGATTGCCTGTTCCAGATATACCTGCAGCGCGCGACCAGGCTCAAACTCGCCATCCTCTCCAGAACACCAAACAAACACAGGCACGACAGCGCCATGGCTGCACGCGGCTGCATACGCGGGGTTGTCGTTGAGGCGCAGATCGTGGTGTCCAAACAAAACGACTCCCGTCGCCGAGCCCTCCCCGAGCTGCAGCGCCTTGGAGGCAGAGGCGGCAGGAGCTCCGCCAGACAAGCGCAGACGTTTCGGCGCTTTGCTGCCTTCCTGCACCACGCCCTCAGCCTCCGCGGCGGCAGAGGCGAGTGTCGGAGCTGGGGCAGGGACGTCGGCGAGGAGGGAGCGCAGCAGGGCGGCGTCTTTGGTGACGCGCACGCCCGGGGCTTCGACGAGGATCTCGACACCAAAGTGCGCGTAGATGCGCAGAAGTTCGTTCGTGATGGCCTCGGCACCCTCGGGCCCCGAGAGATACTCGCTCGAGAGGAAGACGCCGTTCCAAGGCCGGAAACGCTGTTGCGCAATGAGTTGCTTTGTGGGGAGGAAGAGGGAACCAACGACGCGCCGCGGGCGCACTTCCTCTTCGAGCTCGCTCGTCAGCCACTGCAGGCTCCGCTCCAGCAGCGCGGAGTCGCTGCCGAATTGCAGCCACACGGTATCAACTTGGCGCGTGGCGAGTTTCTTTCTCAGACGCGTGCGCTCGAGTTCGGCTTGTGTGCGGTCTTCGTAATAGGGATTGAACGCCACCCCGACCTTGGTCAGGCCCTCCTCCGCGCTGCGTTCCCGCGCAAGCTTCTCGAGGCAGGCCACAGTATCGAGGGGGGTCTTGGGGCCTGACCCCGAGATTAGCAGCACCTCTGCGCGCTGCCCGTACCCCCGGGTGTCGAGCGCTTTCAAGTGCGCGGAGAAGCGACCAAAGGTCGCGTCCGCGCTCGCCTTGCTCTTGTTGTACTTTAAGGAATAGTGCACGCACACGCTGGCGTCCGGGGCTTCCGCAAGGCACGCGTCCAGCCACTCGAGCATTCGGTCGTCGTTGTTCTTGTTAACGAGCGAGAAGGCCGCAAAGCCCTCAGCAGAGAGAAACCTCACGCGCTCGCGCAGCTCGGCGTCGGACTTGAAGAAGAGCTCGATCCGCGGGCCAGTTTGGGACGATGCAGCCGCCGTCGCGGCGCAGCTCGCCCGCTTGGCCACCGCGCGAGCGGGGGGCATGCCACCACTATGCCGCGCGGGCACTATGCCAAACGCAGTCGCTGGCAGGAAGAGCGAAGCCGCCGCGAGTGCAGCCGCAGTAGCGTACAGACTCCGGTGACGGCACGCCCTGGTCGCGGGCCGGAAGAGAGATGCGGCCAGGTCACGCATGCGCCTTCGCGCCGCGCATCATGATGACGCCTTGGATGATTGAACCTGATGGGCGCGAATTGATGACACGAACGAATAGTTGGATGCGAAGCCCATCGCCGCTGTCCGCATACAAGTAGAACGTCAACTTTCTATGATGTGGACAGCGGCGATGGCCGCATGCGGCGCAACGCTGGCTTTTCTGCTGCTCGTGGCGCTCCAGCCGCGCGCGGTGTCGCTGCTTGCGCCTCGTGGCCCCGTGCGCGCCGCTCGCCCGGTGTGGCCCAGTCGGTTCGCGGCGAGGCAGGGGCGCGTGCAGATGCTGAGCGAGCCGGCGGGGGTCCCCGAGGGCGTCAAACCCGGGAAGGGTCCGGCGCCGTCGTGGGCAGACTCCACGGCCTGGGCGAGGGGCGAAATCAAGCCTGCCGGCATGGCGCCCGGGCCGTGGAAGACGACGTGGCGCGCGGTCAAGGACGAGGACCGACATCTGGGAGTCCCTTCAGTCAAGAGCACGACGCCGAAAATGCCAGGGAACCTTTTTTGAGCGCCGGGGTTTCGACCGACTGTCGGGGGGTCTTGCTTCAGAGGAGATGAAGACGAGACTAAAACTAGTGAACGCAAAAGAAAGGGAAGCGAAAGGTGACGAACCGGAACCTCAATGGCCTTTCCGCGCGCCGATGGTGTGGTGTGGGACCTCGACAGCATGGAACTTGAACAAAAACTGTGTATTCTCAACAAACTCTTCTTATCTCTGCACGCGGGAACCGTGACAGAGAATTGGTTTCTTTTGTTTTCCAATTAAACACTCAACACACACTGACTGGGAAGTTAGTTCTGACTGGGGAGTCCCAAGTGCTTGCGGCTTTAGCCGTTAGTGAGTTATCCGCGGCTTTGAAGTGATGGGGCTCTTCAAACAGCTCATGATATTTGGGAAAACTGGGCTGCAGGGCTTCCCACGCGGGTGACTCTTTCTCTCTGGGCCTTTAGCCGACAAGGGGCTACTAGGGTCCCCCTGTTCACAACATGGGATTCTGTAGCAGGCTCGGGGAGAGCCCCAATACCTGGAAACATTTCGGGCCGGAGCCGATCCAGGAATAATACTCAGTGTTCTCGTAGTCTCGTAGCGCAGTTGGTAGGCCGCCTGGGCAGCGATGGATTCTGGAAGGAGGATTACGGGTGGGGGGTCCGGGTACGCCGCCATTTTGGCGCACGCGGGAGGAGCTCTGTACGGTACGGAACTCGGCTCGGTGACCTTAAAGAGAGTTGGTTTATTTTGTTTTCCAATTAAACACTCAACACACACCCCACGGTCCCTGTCACTCAGTGTAATGGTCTCTGTCACGTTAGACGCACGCACACACTCACACCCTCGCCCTGGCTCTCACCTGCGGCGGTTGGCGGGATTCTTCATTAGTCCCTCATAAATCTGTAATCTGCCGCTGGGACATCGCGTATCGGAGTCTGTAACATCTGACGATGAAGAAAGGGCTCGACTTTTTGATCCAGTGCGAGTGGCCCGGGACCGTTGCATGCTGTCGCGGGCCTCAGGCCTTTGCCTCTTCCTCAGTCTCATTCCACGCGCAGAAGTTAGAGGCTTGACAAATTGCTCTGTCTCGTTCGAAAAGACACTCGCCATAGTGTTCATCCCAGTGTAACATCCATGCTGGCGACGGGAGAGAGCATCGAAAATGCGCCGTTGAGGGGGGAAAAACATGTGATATAGAGTTCCACGGTGGCGCCCGACATGTGGGCACGCCACCGCGGCGGGTGGTTAAATAAAAATCCAGACAGACAGTCCGTGAGAGACACTTTCCAAATGTTAGGACTCGGAGCAACTTAACTGACTCGGAGCCCGGCAGCCGAGAGTCCAAAGCGCGATTTTGACTCCTCCAACCCCGGTTGAAACTTACGTGCTCGCCAACTGTATTCGACCCTTATTGTGGCATACTATGGGTTGGTCTTCCATAAACCACCTCCTCTGTAGTGTGAGATTACTGAATTGAGTACCAATAATCAAGACACTCTCTGCCTCTGTTTTTGCTGAACAAATCCTCCTCCCCCACACCACCAGCCCCTACCTTCCGGCCCACACCATACTGACAGACACAAGAGGCAAGAGCCTTGGGCTCAACTCGTTATGGTGTTTCGTTCCTAAGAAACTCTCTCTCTCTCTCTCTCTCTCTCTCTCTCTCTCTCTCTCTCTCACTGGAAGGGGTTGACTTTGTTGTCCCACTTGTCGTTGAGGTCACGGATCATTTCTGCCTCCAACTGCTCGTCGATCGGGTTCACATAGGGGTCGGACTCCGTCACCTCTCCTAGGACCTTGAGCTGTGTGATGGTTGTATGTAACACGCACAGAGACAGAGAGAGGGAGCACGCGAGAAAGAGAGCGCGAGCGAGCGAGCGAGCGAGCGAGCGAGAGAGAGAGAGAGAGAGAGGTACACAGATGCACATACATCTATCAGCATTTGGATCTGTGTGCGGAAAGACTCACAGGCAGAGACAGAGACGCACACAAAAACACAACTGTTCGGGAATGAAATCAGTGTATATCATCATATGCATACACAAACACCTGTGGAGAGAGAGATAGAGAGAGGGAGAGAGGGAGAGGGAGAGAAGGGAGGCAGAGACCTGCTCGGGAATGAACTCAGTAGGCTTCTCGCTATTGAAGAGTGGCATTCGAATCTGAGAGAGAGAGGGGGGGAGGGA
>Ga0315899_10006637_pt1 | contig 12483 bp, 1 predicted proteins | sample LakEriMetagenome_2_FD_203518 | JGI IMG/M metagenome (GOLD analysis project Ga0315899, IMG submission 203518) | Freshwater fungal communities from buoy surface, Lake Erie, Ohio, United States - Buoy 4 MA112 | ecosystem: Environmental > Aquatic > Freshwater > Lake | place: USA: Lake Erie, Ohio... | reverse complement strand
TTCGTCATGCCGGAACTGTTCGTTTCGCTGTGGACGCCCCATGTTTTGTCTCCTTGTAGGGTTGAGTATACCCCAATCTTAACGCCCAAAGATAAACTGTCAAATGAAGTGGATGGCACCATTTGCTGCTACCAGTCGCAAACAATGGGGCTGGCTCCATTTGTTTTTTAGGTATTTGGTTAATCGGTTGTGTGTGTGTTCGCTTGTGGTTGAGAAGGAAGAAAGGGCTTGAGTTTTTCGGCGATGCCCCATTTTTCGGGATCGTTATAGATCGATTCGGGACGCTTGAGTCGTAGTTCAACAAACGGCTTGCGAATGTCAAATGTCTGCTCCTCGTCCGGTCGTAGTTTCGCAAATTCCCAGACGCCCTTCTCATCTGTACCTCCACTAAAACGCATTTCATTCGGGTCAAGATTACACTCTCGGATTGCAGCATTAAAGTCTAGGCACAAAACGTCATAAGTGTCCGTTATCCCGATCGGGTCATACCATCTCATGTTTCGGTATACTGCGAAAAAACTGTGTTCGAATTTACATTTCGGGTTCAAATCTACGCCGAACAGAATTAAAAGCTCCAGTGATTCAGTCTCGCGGGCAAGAGCAGCATGACCTAACGGCTCGTGCGGGTGATCCGTCGTATAGATATCTGCACCATATTCAATAAGTAGTTTTGAATTCATGGGCCGTGAAGCGTAGAACGATCTTATCAAAGCAGGATGCCCTTTCTGGCCGATTTTGGAGAGAGTCATTCCATGCGAAATCAGTTTCTCTAGCCAAAAAGAATCTTCCGATTCGATGGCATATGCTCCAATTCGCCGCCAACCCAATTCATGAAAGATGTATGTATCTGGGTTGGCTCCGCTATCAAGAAGAGTGGAAAAGGCTTCTTTCTTATTATCCGTAAATGCGTACTGTAGTCCCCTGTCCATCACATCGCGAGTAATTAGTGGTTTGCCAATGATTGTTTCGACGCGGTCCTGTTTTATTGCGTTGTACATCAAGAAGGCGCGAAACTCAAAAAACAAATAGGAGACAAGTAAACATGCAGCTATGAAAAGAAGGCACTTATTAAACCAATTGCACTCCCGGTAAAATCTCTTCAATAAATTCATGCTAGAACAATCTCCTCATTGCAGGAAGTACGTCCTTGCCATGCCGGTCCATCACATTGTAGCTGAGATGTTCTAACCAATACGTTGTACTAGGGGTCGAGTTTGGCATCCCCCATCCATATAGGCCAGCATCTTGAAGGGTGCTCAGAATATCCCCGCGAATTCGGTAGTTGGTTATGAGCCGAGCTTGCCTGCTCGAGTAGCTTGTTCCCGCCGCGTTAAACACAACCGCTGGAACGCCTGCTTCTATAGCAGCAGTAGTCGCCATACCCCCGCCAAGCGAATGTCCTGTTGCTACAAAGCTCAGTCCCATTTGTGACGCACGCCTTCTCGCATCCCAGATATCATGCTTGGCGCGTCGATATTGATAGGAGTCTCCGAAGATTTCAAGACCTTGGACAATGTTGTTCGCCCAGTCAAGCATCGAGTCTGTGCCTTGGTAGGCCATCACCCCTTCTCCTCGATTAGTGTTCGTATAGAAAATAGCTTTATAGCCGAATTCATTATTAATATAGAGAGAGGTCGATGACCAAGCATTTGATATTACCCCAGGATTACCTATGCCGATATCTCCGTACATCCCCATTGCGAGTGTTGCATATTCGAAATCCCATCTCGCTTGACCAGGAGTAGGAAGATGGAGCTGTTGATTGTTGATTTGAGACGGATAAGTAAATAGTGATATCAACCCTGCGGTACCACCAAAGAGTGCGGACATAAACCAAGCAACTTCAGTCCCAGCCTGTGCCGCGACTGCTCCAAAACTTGACGCACCCAAAAAGAGGAGGTACGCTGCCCCCACTCCGAGTGTCGCCCCTACCACGATTCCTCCAATCATTCCCGAAATTGTACCCTTACCATAATAACCAATAGTTCCACCGATGATGCCACCAATGACACCCATGGTCATGGTTACGTTCATTGTTGAAAATTCACCTGTCGGGTCGATGTTTTGGATTGGGTCGCCGTGGACGAAGGCGTATTTGTGGAAGCTTTGAGGATTGTTCTGGCTCCCGGCGAATGGATCTAGTCGCTCAAATCGGCCTTGAGATGGGTCGTACCATCGGGCTCGCATGTTGTACAAACCTGTCGCTTTCGAAAATGCTTCACCGTTGTAAAGCATGTTGGTTTGAATCGCGGTTACAGGAAGCAATATCCCTGTCGGGTTTAAGACGGCTAATATCTCGCCATACGCTGCATAAACGAACGCTTGCACCGGCGTAGCCTCTGGGCCGACCAGTGCTCGGACACTTCCATGCCCATCGTGAACAAACGTCACCGTAGATGTCTCGGTATTCGGTGACTCAGACCCGTCAACGTTATCGCTATCTAATCGCGATTGCGTTATCTCATCTAACCCGTAAACATAGGATAACCTGGTAAATTTTGTCTGCCCCCCGCTAACGCCAAAATCAGTAGTCGCACGATTCTCCAATATGACTTGGTCGTAACCAGTAAAGTTCATGGAATCGATGAGATATTTTGTGGTCGACAACTCGACCCAATCACTACTTTCTGAACCAACCTTCTCCAACCGTTTAGTGACTATGCGACTTCCATTTTGGTCGTATTGATAAAACTCTTTGGTTCCACCTACAAATGCACTGTTCGCGTCAAATTGATGGATAGCAACACTTGCCAACTTACCCTGGTAATCGTACTCCATTATGTGCGTTACCTTTCCTCCTCCTTTGGTTGTCTCCGATTTCTCGGTCTTTTGTGTACCGTTCCAGTCATAACTCGTTGATTTGATTAAATCTGACTCTTCTGGAACGAATTCGCCCACGATCGGAAATGCCACCGAATACTCGTATTCGGCGAGAACTCGATCATTCACATCGTAAGAATAGAGTTCGATGCGATCGTTTTGCGTTCCCACTCGATCCAACCTTCTTTCCATCCGGTTTCCGGTTGCGTCCATTACAAAACTCTCTGTTCTGTCGAGCGTATCATCGCTGCTGTCTAGTATCTCACGAACCAATCTTCCTGTTGGGTCATACTCCCAATCATAGCGATTTTCTTGGTGCGGATTGGATTGGATAGTTTGATTCCAAAATCTTTCAACGAGCGAAATTCGTTTACCATCAGGTCGGTAGTCGTAGCGAAACTCTGACAACTTTGGGTTGTCTGTCAAAGTTTGGTTGTTGCTATCGGATTTATAGTGCCTCATGCTCAAAAGTCTTCCCAGGATATCAAATTCGTATGCCTCAACGACATCATTTGGCATGCTGAGGTAGGATAGCCTTCCAAACGGATCGTAATGATACGTTGTCTTTTCTGGTTGGTTACCATCAATTGAAGCATTCGCGTCTAGCAATTCTCCATCTCTTGTTACCGTACTCACGGTTTGAAGACGACCGAGGTCATCGTGCTCGTATTCGATTCGAAGCAAGACGCGTCCAGCTTCATCTCCACCAACGGTCGCTAGTTTGTTCCCCAAAGGATCATATTCGTAAGATATGAATCCGGTTGGGCCCATCACCCGTGTTACCAAACCATTCGTATTAAATTCGGAGGTCCATGTTTGTCGTGATTCGACGACAACAGGTGTCCCATTTTTCGCCCCAAGGAATGTCTCATGGATTTGTTTTGTTATTCGACCATAAATGTCATATTCGAAGCTCAATCGCTCCCACTTTGTATTTGGAGGTAAATTGCCGTTAAATCCGCCTTCGACTCGATACTGGTTGTAGTCCGTTGCGTTGGCAAACCATTCTCGGGCCAGCAACCTGCCTTCCCCAATTTTGGTATCGTCGTAAATAGTTCGTTGATGGATACCTTCAAAGGAAACTCTGAGAATTACGCGATCCTTTGCATCGTAATCTATGGTCTCTTTTTCTTGCGAGGGAAGGGTTCTGGTCTTCATTAAGCCAGTGGCGGAATATGTAAATTCCGTTTTGCGTCCCAATGGATCAATGAGAGAAGCCATTAGCCCTTGAACATCGTAAGCATACTCGTAGGTAGGTGTTACTGTTTGGTTGTTCTGATTCGTATAGCTTGGCAGACTGCTTGAGGATAGGGTGCCAGAGGAATCGTAGTCGAATTGCTTTCTATTTCCCATTTGATCGATTTCGGAATCAAGCTTACCCAGAGCGTCGTACTCCGACTTGATCGAAGAACCATCCGGGAAAATGGATTCTACAAGATTACCCTCGGCGTTGAATCGTTGCGTAACCTCGTGCATCTTTGATCGATCGATGCTTACAATGAGACCGTTCACTGTTTCGATCTGAAGTATATTGCTTCGAATTTTAGTCATCTGCCCGTACTCGTTATTGATCACTTCGGAACGAGTCCGCACCATCAATCCTGGATACTCAGCCTCAAGGCCAACAGACTTGGAGGGCACAGGGTGACCAAGCGTAGCAGTTCTTCGATTTCTCGAATCATACTCATATTCTGTTATCTGGCCTCGCGTATTAACATCTTTGTGTAATCGCCCTAAATTGTCATAGATCTTTTTCGACTGACCAATCACCGAACCCGCAGCGTTCAAAAACGAATACACTCCGATGTCATTAGAAGAGATTCCGATCTCAACGTCGATTAAAGAGTTTACGCTAGCCACCCTCCCCAACGAGTCATATACATAAGAGGAACCCTCTACCTTTGGAGATAAAGCCATGCCGATGGGAACAGTGATTTCCGTCGGGAACTCCGAGGTCTTAACAAGTATTCGCCCAAGTGAATCGTAGGCTACTCTACTCGTCAACCAAGATGCATTACCTGAAGAATCGAAGACTTCTCGTCGGCTCTCGATAACTTGCCCATAGGCGTCGTATAACGTCTGTGTCCTGTTACCAAAGATGTTTTTGATCTCGGTTTCTCTACCGAGGCTATCAAAAGTCGTTTCGGAAACCGACGTTATTGTTCCTGCATGGATTAGCCTCGACGTGTAAATCGAGGGATTGTTTTCATCTGGCTCTATAGCAATCACGACTTTTTGACGACCCTCGCTTTTTCGGATTCGCCCTAAATTGTCGTACGAGATAGCCGATCCTGCAGTTCCCGAGTTCGCGTGATTTTCAAGAGCGTTTTCGGTCGAGTGTGTGACACGCCCTAGATCATCGTAGACGAACCTGCTTACATACCACTTTAGCTCGCCGAATTGATCTGTACGCTGAGACCGGTTCTCAACGACTGCGCCCGACCTATTATAGAGAGACTCCGATACAAATCCGTCGCCGTCGATAGTTCGCGAGGTTCGGCGCATAGCGTCTAGCTCGAAAGAAACCGATGACTGCGCGTTTCTTGCTCCGACACGTTGGTCATTCAAATTGTGGTCATTATTGATCGCGAGCAATCTTCTATTGTTAGCGTTTTCGGGGTCGACCCATTCGAACTCCGAGAGTGTGAGATTGCCATTGGAGTCATAGAAGTTAGACCGTGTTTTACCATCAGTATCCGTTAGTTTGGAAATTTCTCCGAATGTGTTGTAATCGATTTTTAAGACACCTCCCTGGGGGCCTTCATCGGATCCACCACTACCAAATCCGCTTCCTGAACCGTTGCCCTCGCCATCGAACGTATTGAAGCGACCTGATCGGATCTCAGTCGGCTTACCTTTAGAGTCGTAAGTGATGAATGATGTGGTTCCCTCAGAGGAGGATTGCATTGTCAAATTGAATTTGTCATCGTATTGGAAATAGGTGCTAATCCCTTCCGGTGAAACCGTAGACCTCGGTTCACCTGTACGACTATAGGTGTATCTCGTTTCATTTCCACGATAGTCGACCATCGAGGTTACTTGACCGAAACCATTGTAAGAGTATCGGATCGTTAGATCGTTCGCTTCTCCTGATTTTTTGTCGAGTGTACCGACAATCATGGTTTCCGTTGTGACTAATCCCTTATCTGGAAGGTTGTAGGTTCTATAAAACTGAGTGCCTGCTCTATCGATTGTTTTGATTGGATTGCCAAAGCTATCTAGAGTTACGATGGCGATCAATCCATCGTCGTTTCGAATTTCTTGTTCTCGTTTATTCGGATCGAATTTTAGTTGCGTTACCACTCCATTCACGTCTTCAATGGAGCTCAATCGTCCATAATGAACGGGTGATTGTTCGCCGTCACCATTCTGCCCATCGGAAGCCCCCTTAGTGAAATCGACACTGGCATAACGTGCTTTGACGACCGTAGATCCTAGTTGATTGACAATTCGGTCAAGATAATGTGCCGGTTCCGTATGGTAGTGAAACTGAACGGCATCTCCCATTCGATCGATAACGCGCACCAAGTTGCCTGCGTAATCGTATTCGTAACGAATGACGCTACCTCGCGGATCGGTGATAGCGACGATGCGTCCCTGAGTATCTCGATCAAATAGGATTGATCTTCCGGCACTAGAGATAACACCGTCTGGAGTAATGGTAATGGAGTTGTCATTTCGATCGATAACAGTCGAAGACAACCCTGTTCTCGCGTTGATTCGATAGGTTAATTTCTCGATAATTGACTTTGCATCGAGTACGTTTCCGAACTCGGAATGAGCTGGATTGAAAGTGGTACCAGATGCCGAAATGTACTCTTCCCCAACTTTGAGCAAACCATTAGCGGGAGAGGACAGAGTGAAGGTGTTGCCGGCATCAGGCTCAAACCATGCCTTCCAACTTAGAACTATGCCAAAGAGGGTTTGGTCGGGAATACCGCGGAACGTGAACCCTTGTTCGCTCCCGTCCGGTGTTGTAATGACAATGCGTGTTCCGTCGACAAAAGCCCGCAGTCCCTGGAGACCAGGTCCCCCCAAGGTTTCTCTGTCGACGCGCGACTTAACGGTTTTAACTTCCAAATTCCATCCGTAGCCAAAATCACCGATTTTACTTGCGTTAAGGGTGTCATACCTTCGTTGGATCACAATGGGGATCAATGCCGACGGAAGTGATAGATCCACGAAGTCTGTGGTAAAGTTGCCTAGTTTAAGTCGGCCAGTGACAGTTACTTGTGATTCTGTTGTTGTCTGATTGAAGGCACCATCGGTCGAAACGACGCGGATGATATACTCGCCGTTGGCAAGAATTGTCGGATCGAAAATGCCAATACTTTCATCTTGGATATTTGAGAGAGTCGAGCCGACAGGGGCTAAACGCTCGGCGAGCAATTGATAAGGTGTAGATTGATCAAGTGGTGCAAAAAATACACGCACCGTTTTCAGGTCATCATCATTATCGGTAACACTTAAGCGAATGGCTGATGGGGCTGTCAATACGCTTCCACGAATTGGCGAGTGAAGCACGTTTGAGGGAGCAAAGGAATTGGGGTTACGTACAAGAATCTCTCGGACTTTCGAACCCACGTTGCCGAATGCATCGACCGCGATAGCAGTCACTCGATATATGCCAGGTTCATCAAAAGTGAATCGCCCAAATCCAGAGTCATTCAGGCTGATTCGTTCGCCGTTAACTAGCAGACGCTTTGACGTGATGCGACCGAGATCGTGAGCACGCACCTCAAATCCCAGGCTTGTCCCAGGATCAAACGAAAAGTTATCCTTGTCGTTGCCGACAACTAAAAGATTGACAGTAGGGGCATTGTTGTCGGCTAATAAAGTCACGGTCCACTGTTGAATAATTGGTTGTTCAACTCTGTCATCTGTAAGAGCAACACGGAAAGTAAAGGACTTACCTGCATCCTCAATTTTGGAAGCCCAGCTTATCTGTCCTGAACGTTCATCCAAGGTGACTTGGGGTGGAACGGTTAGTAGACTGAAGACTAATCTGTCTCCATCCTTATCCTCAGCCCTCATGTCATACCGATAAACGTTACCGGCGATTAAAGAGACTTTCGGTTGAGATAGAAAAACCGGAGGATTGTTAGGAGCGAGGACAGGAAGCTTTGCGTTATAGCGTGCTACTTTACCTTTCTCATCCGTGGCAACGATGTTAATCGTTACTTCGGAACCAATATTGGAAGCAACAGGAGTCCAAGTGACTTCTCCAGTTTCGGAGTTGACCGTCATCCCTGGTATGGGATTTTCCAGACGATATGTGACTTCATCACCATCAGGATCTTTGGCAACGAATTTCTTTCGATAAGTTCTTCCAGCTTCCGCGAAACCTGGATTTACAGGATCAAAAACTGGCGGTGAATTCGGCCGTTCGGCATAAACGTCAATAAAGACTCTTTGAGTAGTGCCCGCTCCGAGGGTATCGACGGCTCGTATCTGGACTTGATAAGAGCCGATTTCCTTGGGGACCCATTTGAAAAGGCCCGTCTTTCGATCCAAGACCATTCCGCTTGGGGCAGAACCTACTATTACATATGAGACTTCATCAAAATCTGGATCGAATCCGATTACGTCATAAACATATTCTGTGTTAAGAACTGCGATACGTGGGGCCGTGCTTTCGATATTGGCTGGTCGATTTACCCCACGAACAGCAATGCTAAACTTCTGCCTATCGATACCGCCAAACGGATCGAATACGCTAATTTGAAAATGATGAGTTCCTATCTGATTGAGAGATGGAATCCAACGGAACAAACCTGATGAGGGATCGATTGTTGCTCCAGCAACTGGAAGGGAAGTCCCATCGCCAGCCGTTAGCTTCCAAATGAGAGTGTCCCGATCGGCGTCAGTTGCGATCGCTTGATACTCAATCGATTTGGCAACAACCGCATTTGGTCGAGGTATAGAGGATATGATGGGCGCAGAGTTGACACTTTCTTCCGTGACGTCAACAAAGTATGACTTGATGTCTTTCCCTCCACGACGATCGTTGACTTGCACTGTAAATGTATGCGGATTGGTTCCCGTAGTGACGTCATTTATCGAAGTATTCCATTTAAGAAAACCATTGGCAGTCAGTTCCATTCCATCGGGGCCGCTCAGTAATTTGTATGTAAGGTCGTCGTGGTCTGGATCAATGGAAATGAAATGATGAATGAGAGTTCGTTCTGCTTGAACCAACTGTCTTGGGGAGCTTACGATGGTTGGTAGCCGATTAGGTAAACTCGGGTCCGTGACTAACACTATTTCTCGCTTCGAGGCAATAGCCCCTGATTTGTCCCTGGCTTCAAATACAAGTTCGTAAACGCCCGAGGTATCTGGCAGCCAATTCAATAGACCGGTATCTCTATTAATTTGAGGGATAGAAAAACCATCGGACTGTTCTGATAGATTTCGCACTATTCTTAGACTATAGGTGACAGAGTCCTCGGGATTGGGATCCACTACAACCAGTGTTTGCTCATGTAACTGGTTTACCTCTAATTTTGATTTAATTGTCGAAACGAAGCGAGGAGGTGAGTTCGGTAAAACGGTAAGTGAAAATTTCTGCTTTGATTGTGCCCCTGACGAATCGGTAGCAGTGACGGTAAATTCGAATAGACCATGGTTAGTGGGTAACCAGTTTAGAATTCCAGTTTGAGGGGTGATTGTTGCACTGCTCGGGCCGGCTTGGAGAGAAAATGTTATCGGATCATCCTCTAAATCGAATGCTATGAGTTGATAGGCCCAATGGGAATCTTTCATTCCCGGACCGCGTGCTTGAGAGATGATCTCGGGAGCAGTGTTTCCATCTACGGGTTCAACAACTTCTAATGAGAATTGTTGAATCGTAGTCGCACCATGTTCATCCGTTGCGAACAGTTGGATTGCAAAAACGCCAGTTGATTGTGGTGACCAACTTAGCGTACTTCCGACAATAATGATACCAGAGTCCAACGATGATTGATCCAGAGACACTCGAACGAGGTCGCTATCAGCGTCGAATACATCGATTGGATATCGATACTCGCGACCTTTTATCGATTTGGTTTTGGGGTTAGATTTGATCTCAGGAGGAGTATTGTCGCCTACTTCCAATAGGAATTCTTGAACAGCTGTGCCGCCTTTTTTATCATCAGCAAGAATTTTTACGTGGTGCAATCCCTGTCCTGTTGATGAATAGGTCAGCAATCCAGAAGGTCCCATTTGCATGTTCTCGGGCGCATTCAGAAGTGAGAACTCGATCGAATCTCCATTGGGATCATTCGCGATTGGCTGGTACTTCCAATTGCTACCGGCTCCTATTTCTAAAATAGGCTGCGAATGGAAAACGGGTGGTAAATTTCCATTTTGTACGAACATTGAAAAGCTTTGGCTTGCGTTTCCGCCTCTTCCATCGTTAACGAGCAAAAGAACATCATGAATTCCTTGATCTTCGATTGATGGCCTCCAAGCAAGCTCGCCTGTATCGGGGTCAATGACCATTCCTTGAGGATGACTTAGCAAGCGAAACTCAAGCGGATCAAAGTCTGGATCAAAGGCATCTACGCGATAACGATATGTTTCGCCAACTACAGCTAACACGCTGGCTTCTGAAGCTATGGTGGGACTAGTGTTAAGACTAGCTCCTAGCGGAAGTACCGTAACTCGTATTGGCGCTTCTGCAACTCCGCCACGACCGTCAGTCACTCTGATATAAGCTTGATGCTGTCCGACATTCAAGTCTGACGTTTTCCAGTGGATCCTTCCGGTGCTAGAGGAAATCGTCAAACCGTCAAAAATTCTTTCGCGGTCTGCCATCGTACCTGAGATCGTGTATCTCAACTGATCTCCAATGTCAGGATCCTGGGCAGATACGTCGTATTGAAGCGTATTTCCTTGCATGACAAATAGATCGGGAATGGATTCTATAACCGGTTGGTGGTTGTCCTGGCGAATGTCTCCGATACTCATCGTCCAAGTTTGTGAATCCGTTGCGCCATACTCATCCGTTGCAATCAAGGTGAAGTTGTAAACGCCAGGGGCTGAGGGACGCCATCGAATCTTTCCTGAATTGGCATCGATAACCGCTCCATGTGTTTCCCCCGTAAGTTTAAAAGTGACCTTGTCGCCGTCCGGATCTATCGCATGTGAGTCGTATCGATAGCGATCGTTAATTGCGACCGGTATCGTACCGAGTAACTCAGACGTGCCTACACGCTCGAATTGAAGTTCAAATCGATGGGGTTGGCCGTCGCCCTTAAATTCTGCAGAAAATTCGGATCGTCCTTGGTTGGTGCCTAATACATTGCCGGAGAGATTGCGAAAGATGCTTTGAGAATCGTCCGATTGAAGAGACACGAGGATAGGAGCGGATCGGACCGCCGCCTCTATGGCCGTTGAAACGCCGTTTATCAACATTTCGTTCGCGCTTGAACCACATGTGTTGTCCCCATCAGAGTCTCCAGATCCGGGGCCACCACCGCCTATACCTGATTCCCCTTCACCCAAAGGATCGTTGGCATCTTCATTGTTATCAGCTCCGCAGGCAATCCGGAAATAAAGCGGTTCTCCAGGTAGGATCGGATCGTCAGCAATATTCGAATTGATAGGTGCATTGGATCGATTGATTGTTCCTGTCGCTAATGAGAATGCTTCTAATGTACGTCGTGGAACGTCATTGATATCTTTGTTCGTGCCCAGACCGACCACGAGCCCATGCTGTGCAAGTAAGGCGTCAATGGCTTGTTGGATCGATGCGCCTCTTCCGTTTGGGGTTTCCGGTCTGGAGGCACCCGTAAAGTTTTCCGTCGGAATTCGAATGCCTTGAAAACCTGTAACATGACTTGTATTGTCTGGTTGGTAACCGATCCCCGCATCTGTTGCTACTAAGATGATTGAGATTGCGCCATCGCGAAAGCCTGCGCCACCTCTCGTTCCTGGGCCGAACGGAACAAAGCTTTGCATGTCTGACTCGTCAGCTAAGCTTCTATTCGGATTTTTTAGAAAAGGAGGGACGTCGCCCGTAATTCCTGGAGCAACTTGAGTCCCGATTTGTCCCGATACCCCGCTCCCTGTGTTAAGACCGTTGGAGTCTCCGTCAAATCCAACGCCGGTCGCCGTTTGAAAAAGAGCTTCTACAAGACTTTCCGGAGTATCATTTCCGAACCCCGGAACATATCTATTTAAAGCTGCCGATATCGCATCCTCGAAGACCTCGTGAGATAACGGAAGAATCGGTTGGCTCAGAATAAATGGCCGATCAACAGGCGTTCCGAAGGGGGCAAGATTGTAGTCTTCGAATCTTCCTACGCCAAAACCGAAATCCACGTTTGGCAAGCTGGTTGTTACCTTATCGATGACTTCTGGAAACAAACTACCAAGCTGCGGTGCGGTTGATGCAAAACTACCCGTATCGTCAAAGAGAAGGAATATGTCGACCTTTGGAATATTGCTTTCCACAATAACGCTAACCGGAACGCGAGCTACTTCGTCAGCCTCGAGATCTAAATCGATCAAGCGGGGGGTAACTGTTCCGAATCCAGCACTTCCGATACTAGACAAATCGTATTCGACTTGAGGACGGGAAATAATGACCGGCGGTCGGTTGTTTGGATTGGGATTTACTTGAATCGTGAATGACTTTGTCGCTAAACCACCACGTCTGTCGCTAATTTCCAACTCAAC
>Ga0315899_10006635_pt1 | contig 12484 bp, 19 predicted proteins | sample LakEriMetagenome_2_FD_203518 | JGI IMG/M metagenome (GOLD analysis project Ga0315899, IMG submission 203518) | Freshwater fungal communities from buoy surface, Lake Erie, Ohio, United States - Buoy 4 MA112 | ecosystem: Environmental > Aquatic > Freshwater > Lake | place: USA: Lake Erie, Ohio... | reverse complement strand
AATGCGCAGGCACAGACACAAGGGAGCTTGGAGCAGTGAATGTCTGGCGCGCCGATCGTGCGGACCTCGTCCCGTGCCCCGCACGGGCACGCACGCTGCTCGCGCGGTAGGCCCGGGCCGGAGATGAACGGGGGGGGCACCATGCGGTTTGCCCGGAAGTCCTCGCCAGTGGTCCCGGCGGGGCGCGAGCTGCCGAGCTCCGGCTCCATCACCACCTTGAACGAGAGCGGGATACGCTCCTCCCCGAGGCGAGACGTGCTCCGTGACACCGACGCCATAGCAGTCCGTTGCGTGAGGTTCGTGGATTCATGTAAAATCCGGGATGTAAGGAACACAGAGGGGAAAAATAAATGCTATATTTCAAATCTGTGTAGAAAATGCATTTACAGCGAGCAACGGCCAGTATTGAAGCATAGAAGCACCTTTGTCTCCTGTGCAATGCTGCATGCCACAGTCTTAAAATGTGACAATTTTGTTTCTGTCTTGAACCAAGCACCATTACACCTAAACAAGAATTTCAATAATTCTTGCTATAACTCTCTGCCGGGCATCCATGTTCAATAGTGCCCTAAACAGTAGTTGTGAACTGCATTTTGGTACTACATACTGGATTACAGAACTCTTTCCCTCCAGGACCAACACCTACTGTTTTTCGTTTATTCATGATTCTTTTTTTCATTCCTCGTACGGGGGCCAGGGTGAGGCTTTGTCGCGGCACGGAGACTGGGTGCGCCAGGTGGCTGCAACAAATTGGCCGCAATGATGGCACCGGCGCGTGTACAATTTGCCGGCCTGGTCGATGGCGAGGTGGAGGCGTTCCGACGCGAGCCTGACCAGTGGGAAAGGAAAAGGAGAGAGAAGCACGACGAGCTCATCCGCAGCTGCAACGCCACGTGCCAGGCTCTTTGCGACGTCGTCTCCAAGGATGTGCTCAAGGTGAAAAAGAGTCAGCCGACCTTGGAGGCGGGCGCCTCCAAGTCCACCGTGGGCTTGATGCTCGACGGCTGCAAAATCGACAACATGCTGATCGGAGGCCCTGCACACAACTCGGGCGAGCTGGACAAGGGGGACCTGATCATCGCGGTTGACGACGTTCCCGTGACCCCGGACACTGTCCACCAGCGTTTGCTCGGAAAGGATGTGCCTGGAAGCTTTGTCGGCCTCACGGTGCAGAAGCCCGCGTCGGGAAATGTGCAATCTGTCAATCTTGTGCGCATGCCCGCAGCCGAGATTGCAGACAAGCGGCGGCTCTTTGAGCTATTCACAGCGCTCAAGACCAAGGCTAAGAATGCTGCGCATGGCCAGCAGGGAGGATCCGAGCAGAAACTTGGCATCGACACGTCGAAGGGTTTCGGGCAGCTGGTGGATGAGAGCATTGCGTTGTGGAGCAAGATGATTTTTGAGGAAGCTTGGCAAAAGCACCAGATTGTCCTGAATGCGAAGGACATTCAAGAGGAGGGCATGGAGATCGTCGGTACTCTCCAAGGAAATCTCGACAAGTTGCTAGAGTCCATGAAGGTATACGCATAGTGCGCGCGTGAGCGCGAATTCGTCAGTGCGTGTGATGAATCTTTGCGCTTGCACCTCGGACAGGCGGTGTTTGCGGTGATGGAGGATGCTCGTCGTGAGCATAGTATTAGCCGCGACAAGTACCAAATCTACGAGACTACGATTGCTGAGCTGCGAGCACAGCTCACTTCCAAAATTTCGGAGCTGCAACGGTGCTGCGAGGGCAAGGACAAATTGTTTGCCGAACTTGCAAAGACGCGCGGCGAGCATAGCATTATCGCCGACAAGTACCAAATCTACGAGACGATGATTGAAGAGCTTCGATCGCAGCTCGCTTCCAAAAAATTGGAGCTGCAACGGTGCTACGAGGACAAAGACGAATTGTTTGCCGACCTTGCAAAGACGCGCGGTAAGCTTGATCTCATCATGAACTCGCAGGGCGAAGGCGCAGGCGATTCCTCGCTCATCCAGCAGCTGCGCGAGCAGCGCGACAAGGCTGTGTCAGAGGCTGAAACTCTCAAGGGTCGATTGGGGGAGGCGATGAGGCTTTTGGAAGATGGGAAAGATGCATTATTGCGTGCTCAGACCGCCGAGCAACAGGCAAGGTGTACAACGGACCAAGTCGGTGGGCAGATAATTTTGTTGCGTGAGGAGACAGTCAAGGCGGTCTCGGAGATGCGGAAGGCGAAGATGGAAAGAGCAGAAGCAGTAGCCACGGTGGATAGACAGAAGGGGGAGCTCTTGGTGCTGAAAGAGCAAATAGCCGAGGAGGAGAAGGAGCGTATCAGACAGGGTGCCTATTTTGAAACGAATCGAGGGGACTTGGATCGGGCTCGAGGCGAAGCTTTGCAACTGCGTGAGGTGAATGAAGAACTTCGCACATGGAACGCTTCACTATCCTCGAGCCTACGCGAGGCCAAGGCAGAGCCTACTAAGTTGCAAGGGCAGGTTTCTTTCACATTTGTTAAGCCCTGTGCGATATCCAATCCATCTTCATAGTTTAGATTTCTGATTAGCAGCAGGGCAAGTCGCTTTGACATGCATCAAGCCCGTGTGATATTCAATTGTCCTCTGTTTGGACTTTTACTAGGTGTGGCACGTGCGTGTACTTACGTGTGTGCTTTGCTGTATCTCGCGCTCGCTTGATCGTCTGCCCCACCCACGTTTCCTTTTGCGTTCGCGCACCCTTTGAAGATCGACGAGCTCAAGAAGATGTTAGACTGGACTCGGGAGCAGCTGGTCAAGACACAAGGCGAAGTGGAAGCGCAGCGGCGCGAGCGCGACCATTTCAACGGGCAGCTTATAGAAATCAACAGCCGAATCGCCATGCATGTAAAGCAGGTCTTAGGCTTGGCCACACAAACTTTAAACTACAAAGTTTTAGAGGTTTCAATCACTTTATTTCCATGCGTGAACACCAGTAAACGCAAATTTGGGTGAGTGTTTTGCAGGCAGAGGAAAAGTCTGCAGAACGCGACGCGGCCAAGAGCGAAGCGGCAGAATACAGCATCCTGCTTGAGCGCGCTAAAGTTTTTGAGGTTTCGGCTCGTGATGAAATCAGGAATCAGACTAAGGTATGTGTTGTGTTGCACTGCATATCGTGGCGTTTCTTGTCGTGCGCGATCGCACACCACTCTGCTCAACAAGAAGAAGAAACGTGCCTGTAGTTGATTCTGTGAAAAAGTGTGCGCAAACACGACCACAGGCACAACGCAAAATACCAAATGATAGTATCTGAGGTGATGAGATACGACAGGCGACGAAGATCGCGGAGGCCGCAGCAGAACAACTACGTCGGGATCTTGCGAAAACCAATGCAGAAGTTGAGGAGATCAACAAGCTTAAGGGTCAGCTGCAACAGCTCAGAGATGATTTGGAGAGGAAGGGAGAGGAGATCAAAATTTTGACGAACGAGAAGGCGGCTTGCATTAAGGAGTCCCAAGAGTGTCAGGGCCAGTTAGTGGTGATCAGGCGCGTTTGTGAGTGAGTGAGTGTGTGTGTGTGTGTGTGTGTGTGTGTTTGTGTGTGTAAACACGAATTTGCAGGCATCAGCATACCCAGACCCATGTACAGCACATTGACGTGTGATCACACACTAGCAATTTGCAGAAAGGCCATTGATGGACACTTGAAAGAGGCTCAAGAACTCGCGGAAGCTAGAGATTCAGCCCTCGCTGCACATGCAAATGTACAGGGCGAGCTTCAAGGTATGGGAATTGTATATCCGTATGCGTTTGCATTTGTTTTCGTCTACAAAGATTGCTTACACGCGCATGTTTTTTTTTCACACGCCGAGAATTCGCATGATGCACACAAATCATGTATCCAAATAAATCCATGTAGGCATAACGGAGCTTAACGACCACTTGCAAGCATCTTTCAAAGAGAAAGAGGACAAGTTGTCAAATACCGAGGTTGCGCTGGCGAAAATTCGCGGGGAAAAGGTAAACGGATTCACGTTACTGCTCAGCCTGCTGGAATACATGACAGAGGAGATCATAGCATGATGATGCCGCAGTGTGCTGCATGCATGCGTCATGGATACTAATGTGTTCGCAAGCGCATGCGCAAACTTATGTACACGTGCACAAACAAACTCTTTCACACACGCGCACACACGAGCAAATCGTGCAGGACGAGTTCAAAACGCTGGTCCAGTTAATGCGCGAAAAAGATACTGCCAGGGAGGAAAAAATCAAAGAATTTGAACGCCAGAAAGAGGATAGCATAACATCTGTCTCGCAGCTTGAGGGACGCGTCGAGGCATATCGCTTACGCATCGAGCAGCTGGAGTCGGACATCAGTGACGAGCAAGTACAGAAGCAGGTATTGATCGCCCGTGTGTGTATTTGTGTGTGTATGCGCGCGCGCCTGCGTTCACGCACAGAAACGTATGTGAGTGCAAGGCTGGATATGTTACGTGTTTGTGTGGAAGGATAGTGTGCACGCAAGGAGGCCGTGATGCTCAGCACTCAGCTTGAGGAAATGAAGAAGGATGTCGACGACGTGCACCGCCGTCTCAAGGAATCAGAGGCCAACCGCGATCGTGCTCAGGTATCTCACGTCCTTTTCAGGCGTGAGTTGGGCAACCAGAGGGACTTGAATTGATCCTCCCACCTATGATTGCAAATTCTCTGCGCCTCCCGAGCGCCCATTTCTACCGCTGCCCCCCTTACCGTTGGTGATCGCGCTCACACTGCTTCGCGCCACAACATTTATTGACCCATCACAGGAGTCGGAAGAGCGGATTAGTACGCAGCTGACGGCGGAGAAAGCTCGTATTGCGGCGCTAGAACAAGCCGCCGGGGCGTTGGAAAGTGTGGTTGCTAAGTCTAAGACTGACAAAGATCAGGTGCTCATGGATAGCTCCCGCGAGCTCGTGCGTGTATGCATGTATGAATGTGTGCGCTTGGAGGCTGTGCATGTGTGTGAATGTGTGCGCTAGTAGGCAGTGTGTAAGTCTTAGCATGCATTTCACACACACAGGCCGTTGCTGATTTACTGAAGAGCAACGCGCAAGAGCGGATATCGTGTGCCTCCGTGAAGAAGCTGCAGGACGAGCTCAAGGCAGCTGAAGACAAAGTCACAGCCCAGCGGGGACTCTTGGCCACAGCTGAACAGGTGAAAGATTATATGAGCGGAAATCAATAATGGAGGACAATGAGTGTTGTGGTCGAGTAAAATGAGGTATTAATAGCTTCGGCTGAGCAGGATTTACTTGCCGTTCAGCGATCGCTACAGGAGTGCCAAGACACTGTCAGCACAAAGGTCAACTCATGTCCCTGTGTTTTGCGTTTTCAAATCACTTCGTCATGTCAACGCCTCTATGTGAGTCGCCGGTTATTGCTTTGTGCAGGAGCGATCAATCCGGGCATTGAGAGACGAGCTGGCGCTTACAACTACCCTTGTCCAAGACAAGGAAAAGCAGATCGCCACGCTCATGCAGGAGCTTGAGGAGGAGCAATCAACCAGGCTGCGCCAGAGCGCCAGCTCGTCCTTCACGATCAACAAGACTGAGGAAGAGCGCGATAAGATAAAGCGTGAACATGCATTGTGTGTTACTGAGGTCAGACCGCCGTGTGTCGTTGTCGTAGCATGCACCTACCTAAACCTTCATGAACAACAATATACATACACACGAAGGCATGCAGACAGGCACACACACAAACAAATGCACGCACAGACGCGCGCTCGCGCGGGCACACACATACACAATGCATTCCTCACAGCACACATTTGCATGCATGCTGAATTGAATCATTGTATACGATCATACTCACACATCCATGTTGACTATGTGTACGTGAGCACGTCTGTATGCGTGTATGTGTGCTTGGTCTTTCGCAGATCACTTCCCTCAAAACTCACATTGCCGAACTCCGTGACAAGTTGCACGCGGAGCGTGCTGTGCGAGGGGAGGTCGAGGTGAGTATTTTGATTGGAGTAGATGTTGGTCGGGAGCGTGCTCTAGAAAGTGTGTGTACGCTTTTGAGCTCACGCCTGCATGTGTATGACATAAAGTTTGCCTTGCGACATAAACCGCTGATATGTGCATGAGCGCATGCGTATACATTAGGTTGCACGAGATACGGTATCTCGGGAGCACGCGCACTGCGCAGAAAAATTCGCTGAACAGCAACGGGAGATAGCGACCCTTAAGCAGAGAATCAAGGAGCTCCAAGAATTGGTTTGTTCGTGTAACTGCTTTTGTGTGGTGGAAAGTGCGTAGGATGCACAATGCATGAATTTCCTTGTATACCATATCTGTGCCTACGCACTGCACACAAACCCACACCTGCACACACAAACCCTCGTGAGCGTGTATGCATGCATGTATTAGACTTCTGGACGACAGTTCTGTGGTGTGGGCTTGGCGGTGGAGGAACAAAAAAGGCAAGATGGATCGACATGGATGCGCATCAACAGGTGCTGTAGTCAAAGAAAATCGCTGATAATACTTCTTGTGAAAACGAGGGTGGCATGCGCGTGGTTGTGGATCGCATCTCACTCTGAATTGCTAACATCGACCACAGTTGTGCGATAATGCTCCAACCACCATAATTTCTGAATGTGTATATGTATAGCCTTGTTCCTGACGGCGGAGCACTAGAAACCGGCCTCATCAACGTTGGCGATGAGATTGTGTCTATTGATGGCGTTGAACCCAGCTCGTCACAGCATGTCATGGTGTGTTTGTGTGTGTGTGTGTGTGTGTGTGTGTTTGTGTGTTTGTTTGTATGTGTGCGTGTGTGAAGTATCCATGCGTGCACAACGAAACATTTCCAAGGGCCAGATACCGGCACAGATTCAGATACAAATACAGCAGTAGATCTGGCAAAGGTACAGATCCCGATGCAGACATCAAAATCACTACAAACGCACACACACACACACACACACACACACACACACACACACAAACACACACAAACACACACACACACATCCTGACTTGATGATCGGAAATCAAGGCGCTGGCACGGGGTTTAGCGGGCTCCGAGAGTACATTTGTCGTGAAACCCCAACACCAAGGCTCCATGATCACAGTTGTAGTGAAGCGGAAGCTCTTTGACCACAAAAGCAAGGTCAGCACGCGAATACCTTGCAGCTATTCCATGCTCAACAAGGGCCTACGTTGCCAACGGGAAGTTAAATTGCTGACACTCACTTACACCCGCGCTGTGCATACACATATCAGGTCGGTGTGGCTCTGGCAGCATTTCTAGGTGCTCGCTCGCGCTCGGAGGTTCAAACGGACTCACCGCGGACAGGAGGCTCAGCACCAGCAGGGTTTTCGGCGGCAATGTTCCCGCCACCAAGTCAAATGGGTGAAGATTTGCCGGCGAATCTTCTCCCATTTGACTTCCTCCTGCGGACAGGAGAGTCTACGGGTGGGAAAAGAGGGAGCTTGTCCGGGATAAAGGCAATGGAAGGAGGAAGGGATGGGAGCGGCAACTTTTCTAAAAGTATGGGGGCGTTGTTGCTATCTGCTGCCAAGAACGCAAGACAGACGTCCCCAGGACGTACTGCATCCTAGCCGCGCTAGCTAATCTAAATTTGCAATGTGCTAGAGGTATTTTTCGTCCATGCCCCGTGGGGTACTGCAGCGGTGCTAACTCGGAGAGGCAGCAAAAGGTTTGAGGAGGAATGACGGAAGCATGTAGTAAGGCGAGGATTGGGCGTCGTGACTGGCAGTCGCGACGTGCATGAGCTCACGCCTGGAAGGGTTGGAATGTATTTTAATGATCCATATGTGTACACCTGGTACCCTGACCAAGGGTACTGTAGACGCGAAAACACCACCAAGGCCAGGCCAAGAGTGAGAGCGAGTGGGCGAGCGCGCGCGAGAGAGAGTATGGTCAAAGTCAATTTTACGCGCACGAGATTAAGTTCAAAGTCATTTCACAGTTTACATAGTGACCCGAATATAGTTCTCACCTGCGATCTCCACACTTGATAAAAAAGGCATTGGCACAGTGCAGGGATTCTTTAATTCCCTCAGCGCCACAGAGATTCTTTACTTCATAAACCTCGTCAGCGCCAGATTTCCGGGAGTCTTCTGCCACTGAGCTTGAAGACAACCTTGCGGCCATACAGGTACGGCTTGACTTGGCCACCTTTCCAGGGCGCACGGGCACTGGGATCGTACTTTGGGTGTCGCTCCTCTGGAGCTGCCACACCCACCGTCCTTTGCTCGTGTCTTCCGTTGCTGATGCTACTTCCCACTCCGTTCCCACCAACGCCAGCATCTGGGCTGCGCGGGCGCCCCCCTCCTCCGCCTCCTTTCCCTTCACTCCCCACCTTAGCTTTCTTCTTACTTTGACTGTTATCTGGTGAGCGCCCAACACCTCCCACTTCCCCTGGTGACGCTCCAGCGCGCACCCCTGCCTCGCCCTCTTTCTTGCGCTTTTTCTTCTTCTTGGCAGCGTCGTTCTGCAGAAAAGCAATCAAATCAGGAGGTGTGTCCGAACAGGTGAACGAGTTCGACAGTCTCTCCGCGCTTCACAAACCCGCGCGCGCGCGCAAACACACACACACATGGACACAAACATCTCAATACCTCGTCCTCCTCTCTGTCAGCTTCTCGCATGTGCTTATCAAACTGCTTGTCTGTCATCTTCGAAAAATCGACCTTGTCTGTTCGCTCCACCTCACGCGACACTCGCTGCCCGCGCCCGAAGCCTAGATCCTGTCGATAGCTAACTCCATCCTCGTGCGTCATGAGGCGCAGCCGCGTGCGAGGTATGCTGACGTCCTCTTTCGTGCTATCAAGTTTCACAACAAATAGCGGGTTTTCAGCCGACGACGCTGAGACAACAATGCCAGTGTGCCCGTCATTAGCCCCAAGGTCTGCTGACGTGCTGTCCTGAAGGATGAGAACGTGGTCGTCGATGAAAATCGGGTCGCCCTGCAACAATTCGGAGTCAGGAAATAGCCCAGCCTCAGGGCGCATTCTGCCCCACAGGCTGCTGAGAGAAACTCGAGTAAAAATTCACAAAATAAAAAAATGACAACAGCAAACAACCCGCAAGGGGGTCCGTGACGTTGGCCCGGGACACACGCCAAGAACAACGGCAAACGATATGGAAAGAGACCTGCATCCATTGCGGGACCTCATGGTCTGCCATGAGCCGCGGTAGAGGCGTTTGCGCGCTCTTTCTATTTCTCTTTTCGGCTTCCTTCTTTTCGTCTTCGTCCATTTGATTAAACAGAATGATTTCCTCCGGCGTGCGCGCGATCAACTCGTTGATGTCCTCGTCGGTGTGAGCGTGTGCGCTGATTTCTCCGATGTCAGCCTCCTTTTTTAGCTTCTCCTTCAGAATCTCGTGACTTTCCGCAACATCAGTTCGCTGTGCCTCGCTCCCGTCAGTCACACACCAACACAAGCACACGTGCACGCGCTTGCACCTACGCCCACGCACACGCACACGGGCAGACCTGATTGAACTTGCCAGCTTCGATGGCCAAGTCCTCGTTTTCAAGACGCGCCTTCGCCCTTTTGTTAACCTTCTCCTCCACGGTATTGGGGGTCACCAGGCGCAGCACCAAGGTTTGTTTGGTTTGCCCCAATCTATGCACTCGCGCCTTGGCTTGCTCATCCATCATCGGATTCCAGTCACTGTCGTAAATAATGACGGTGTCCGCTGACTGCAGATTGATGCCCTGCCCGCCGGCGCGTGTCGATAACATGAAGATGAAGTACTGTGAATCTGGTGCATTGAACCTGTTCCGTTGACTGTCAGGATACCATGGGTGCTTGCACCCGCATCACGCAACAGACACACTCGGACGCGTGCACTAATACTCTCTCTCTCACACACACACACACACTACACACACACACACAACACGCACTTGTCCATCATGGTCTTGCGGTCCTCAGAAGCAGTTTCGCCAGTGAGAACCAAGTAATGATATCGCCTCATGCAGCAGTACTCCACTAGAATCTTGTTGATGAGCTGCACCATTTGGCTGTAGATGAGCACCCGGTGCCCTCCTCGCTGCATGCCACTCCGGGTCAGAGGCACACGAAAATCTGCATGTGTTCATATACGCGCGCAAAAAAAAAAAACCACACACACTGACAGCGCCCGAGGCCACGACACTTGCTCGCTCGCACGCACAGCTACACGCCGGGGAAGAGCGGACACACACAGCAGCGGTAGAGAGGCAGAGAGCACATGCACGCCTGACCAAACGCACTGACCTGCAGTTTGGGCAGAATACGGTCCAAGATGGCCAACTTGCCGCAAGCGCGGATGAGGAATTCGTTCCCCGTTCCCAACTTGTACTCGTCAAACAGGAAGGGATGGTTGCACACCTGCCGACACAACGGGCGGGTGGTCAATGGATTGGCGTGTGACGGTTCCAGGGAGTGTGTGGGCACCCCCGTTCAGCGCGAGGGCCGCAGCGGGCAGCGTAAGCAAATGGGTTGCGAATGCGAGACACGTGGTACGCAGGCAGGGAGGTATGGAAGGAAGGAGGGAGGGAGGAGAGGGGGACGGGCAGAATGCAAAATTGCACACGGAAGATGGCAAGACAGGTGATGGAGGGATGGAGCACCTTTTTGAGCTGGGCTTGGCGATTGGCAATCTTGGTCTGACTCGCGCCTCCGTCGGCACCCTGCCTCATGAGGAGATGGTTTTCCGTCTGGAGATAGAGGGTCTTCTGCAGCGCTGAAAGCTCGCACCTGTCATCCATTTGTTGATCAAAGTGAGCAAAGGTTTTAGGGTTTAGGATTTAGGGTTTAAACCCTGAAATCCTAAAACCAAAATAAACCCTAAACCCAAAGTGAGCAACAACATCTCAACCGGGTTGCCAATTCACGCCCGAAGGGGTTACGTCGCCACGTCACACCGCAGAGCTCAGCATCACATTGCGTCCAGTCAGGACCCCAGCCTGTGTCCCTCCTTTTCTAGAATCTGCCCCGCAGCCACCCCGCCCCTCCCTCACTTGCCCGCGCACTCTCGCGCGCACGCGCGCGCGCGCTCTCTCTCTCTGCACCAGATGATCTCCTCGCGAGTTTCGGGTAACTCCATGGTATCCTTGAGGTCCGCTTTGAGACGCCGTGTCATGAAGGGGCGCAGCACTGCATGCAGACACTTGATCAGAAATTCCTTCTCCTCGTCTACCACGTCATAGTCGGCGCCGTCGTCGGCGGTGCGGAATGGCTTGGCAAACCACTCCTCGAAGTCGTCGCTCGTCTCGAAGATTTCGGGCAGCAAGAAGTTCAGGAGGCTCCACAGCTCGTGGATCTCATTCTGCAGCGGCGTGCCCGAGAGAATGACTCTGTTTTTGGCCCTGTAGCCTGTCTTGCCCGTCAGCACTCCAAACAGCTTGCTCTCCCGATTTTTCAAGCGGTGCCCCTCATCCACGATGATGTGGGACCAATCGAGGCTCTTGAGGCGTTTGGCATCTTTCGCGTCCATTACCAGCTCGAACTGCACGATGAGAACATTGAAGTTCCCGTCCTTCATGTTGTCTTCAAACAGCCGCTTGCGCTCCGCGGGGCTACCCTTGTACACATACGTCGTGAGCGTGGGCGCCCATTTTTCGAACTCGCTTTGCCAGTTCGAAATAGTTGACAGCGGCGCAATTACCAAGTAGGGCCCGTTATTGTTCTTGTGCTCGACCAAGTAACAGATCATGCCGATCACCTGGATGGTCTTGCCGAGGCCCATTTCGTCAGCAAGAATGCCGCTCATGTTGTTATTATACAGGTTGATCAGCCAGTTCACCCCCTCGATCTGGTATGTTTTCAGTTTCAAGGTCCGGTCATTGCCCCCCACTAGACTCGACTGCTCGGTGATTTTCTCGTTGATGGGCAAATGGAATGTGTACTCGGTGGCGGCATTCTGGTCCATCTCTTTGCCCACACGCTCTGCCGATTCCGCTGTCTGGCGATTGATATTGGCACCAAGCTTCTCCATGTACCGATCCATGTCTTTGACCATCTGCTTCATTTTCTCATTCTTCGAATCTTGGATTTGTTTACGGTAGGCGTCGAAGTTGTTTGATTTTAGTGCCAAGAGACGATCTTTCTTCTCCTTGTCAATCAGTGCCTGCTTCTTGCGTTCCCGCTTCCCAAATTCCTTTCCAATATCTTTACAGAGCCGCTTCATCAGTTCGCGCCGGTCCTTAAAGTGCGAACGGAACGAGTCATGCGTTGACACAACGCTCTCGAGAAAGCGCGCATGTGCCTCTACCTTGCGTTTTCGCAATTCCTCCTCCTTCTTGACTCGCCAGAACTTGGGCGACTCCTCGTCTTCTGCACAGAAGTCATCCACCTCTCGCTGGATAAACCGCAGCGAACCCGGCCCTGGAAGGCCGGAGAGCGGGTGTGCTTCAGCAACTGATGCACGCAGTCGCCGTTGTATACTCCGCAGTCTCAATGACAAGAGCTCAATCCTGCCTTCCGTGTCCCCTTTGTGCCCACTGCTGCTCCCTGCCGCCGCACCTGCACATGCTGTTGAAC
>Ga0315899_10006632_pt1 | contig 12487 bp, 10 predicted proteins | sample LakEriMetagenome_2_FD_203518 | JGI IMG/M metagenome (GOLD analysis project Ga0315899, IMG submission 203518) | Freshwater fungal communities from buoy surface, Lake Erie, Ohio, United States - Buoy 4 MA112 | ecosystem: Environmental > Aquatic > Freshwater > Lake | place: USA: Lake Erie, Ohio... | reverse complement strand
TGCGGCCGAGAGCCACGCCTACTGATCACGCCTTGCGCGGCGTCTGGCCGCGCTTGGCGCTCCGGGAAGACCGGCCTAGGCTCCGCGGACCCATGACAAGGAAGTCCGCCATGAAATCCCTGTTCCTGTCCGCAGTCGTCGCCACCGGTGTCATCGCCCCGGCAGCCTTTACCCTGGCCGCCTGCACCCCGGCCGGGCAGACGTCAGAGGCCGAGGCCCCGAAGGCGCCGGTCACCGACATCACCCCGACGGCCGCCGCCGATATTCCCGAGGCGGTGCGCGCCGTGGTTCTGGCCGCACGCCCCGGCATGGTCATCTCCGAGGCCGAGCTGAAGGAGAGGGAAGGGCGGCGCTATTATGACGTCGAGGGCGCGCTGAACGGCGCGGAGATCGAACTGGACCTGCTGGAGACGCCGCAGGGCTGGAAGGTCGTCGAGATCCAGCGCGACATCGCCTGGGCGGATGCGCCCGCGGACGTGAAGGCCATGTTGCCCGACTACAGGCCGGTCCGGGTGATCGAGAGCACCCAGGCCGAGGACGGCGCCGTCATCTATGAACTGTTCGCCGAGGGCCAGCCTGCGACGCCGGCGGTCGAGGTCATGGTCAAGGACGGCAAGGCCGCGATCCTCAAGGAAGTCTGGCCGCATTAAAGGCCGTAGCGGTCGGCTTGCCGTTCCGGAATCGTCGTTGTTCCGCTTGACGGGAACAAATCGGCAACATAGAACATTACCAGAACTCACAGGGCGCCTTGGGGATAAAACCATGCCGAGACTGGTGCGTGACATGCTTTCGCTGGCTTCGTGCGGCGGCTTCGTGGTGATGGTCTGGACCCTGGCTTCCGTGGTCGGCCCGGTCTGAACCTGCTGAAGACGCCGAAGCGGACTCAGCGGACTCAACGGCCCCTGTTTTTAGGGGCCCTGTTTTTTCGGGACCCTGTTTTTCGGGGCCGGCAGCATGGGAGCCTTCGGTTCCTGTCCACAGCCGATGCAGGCGTGGCGCGGGTCGGTCCGGCTTTTTCGGTGTTCTGTCGCCTCGCCATGTGAGACTCGGGTCATGATGACGGCGGCAGTCGGGCCAAGGCCTGTTTTCCCGCCCGTGGAGGTCTCTTGAGCGCAGCGGTGAACAGTCAGGGCGCGGCGGCTTCCGGCGGCTTCGTCCATCTGCGTGTGCGCTCGGCCTATTCCCTGCTGGAAGGCGCGATCAAGGCGGGCAAGGTTCCGGCGCTGGCTCAGGCCGACGGTATGCCGGCCGTCGGGGTGGCGGACCGGGGCAATCTGTTCGGCGCGCTTGAATTTTCCGAGGCCGCCAGAGGCGCCGGGGTCCAGCCCATCGTCGCCTGCGCGCTGCCCGTCACCGGCATCGGGGGTCAGATCGCCGAACGCTGGGCCAAGGTTCCGACCGTCGTCCTGATCGCCCAGACCGAGGCCGGCTGGCTGAACCTTTCGGCCCTCTCGTCGGCCGCCTATCTGGATGTCGATCCGACCGATGAGCCGGGCGTGCCCTGGGCCCGCGTCGCCGAACTGTCCGAGGGCCTGATCCTGCTGTCCGGCGGCCCTGACGGACCGGTCGACCCCCTGTTCGTCCAGAGCCGGAATGCGGACGCGGAGGCGGCCCTCGCCGAGATGGCCCGGGTGTTCGGCGACCGCTTCTATGTCGAGCTGCAGCGCCACGGCCGGCCCGAGGAGGCTGCCGTCGAGGCCGGGCTGGTGGCCTTCGCCTATGACCGCGACGCGCCGCTGGTGGCCACCAATGACGTCCACTATGCGAAGCCGGAGCAGGCCAAGAGCCACGACGCCCTGCTGTGCATCGCCGACGGCGCCTTCACCGGCCAGGATGAGCGGCGGCGTATCACCGACCAGCACTGGTTCAAGGACGCCGCCGCCATGCGCCGGCTGTTCGCCGACCTGCCCGAGGCCTGCGACTCGACGCTGGAGATCGCCCGGCGCACGGCCTTCATGGTCGAGACGCGCCAGCCGATCCTGCCGCGCTTCGACACCGGCGCGGGGCGGACTGAGGGCGAGGAGCTGCTGCACCAGGCCCGCGAGGGGCTGAAGGCGCGCCTGACCCAGGTCGAGCCGGTGGCTCCGGCGGAGACCTATGTCGAGCGCCTCGAATGGGAGGTCGGGATCATCCAGCAGATGGGGTTCCCGGGCTACTTCCTGATCGTGTCGGACTTCATCAAATGGGCCAAGCTGAACGGCATCCCGGTGGGGCCGGGGCGGGGCTCCGGGGCCGGCTCGCTGGTGGCCTGGGCCCTGACCATCACCGACCTTGACCCGCTGCGCTTCGGCCTGCTGTTCGAGCGCTTCCTCAATCCGGAGCGGGTGTCGATGCCCGACTTCGACGTCGACTTCTGCCAGGAGCGCCGCGAGGAGGTGATCGCCTATGTGCAACAGCGCTACGGCCGGGACCGGGTGGCGCAGATCATCACCTTCGGCACCCTGCAGGCGCGCGCCGTGCTGCGGGACGTCGGCCGGGTGCTGCAGATGCCGCTGGGCCAGGTCGACCGGCTGGCCAAGATGGTGCCGGCCAACCCCGCCAATCCGGTGACCCTGGCCCAGGCCATCGACCTCGAGCCGCGCCTGAAGGAGGCGCGCGACGCCGAGCCGGCGGTGGCGCACCTGCTGTCCACGGCGCTGGAGCTGGAGGGGCTGTACCGCAACGCCTCGACTCACGCCGCCGGGGTGGTGATCGGCGACCGGCCGCTGGTCGAGCTGTGCCCGCTCTACAAGGACCCGCGCTCGGAGCTGCCGGCCACCCAGTTCAACATGAAGTGGGTCGAGCCGGCCGGGCTGGTGAAGTTCGACTTCCTCGGCCTGAAGACGCTCACCGTGCTGGAGCGCGCCCGCGCCTATCTGGAGCGGCGCGGGCTGGCGCCGGACTGGAACGGCCTGCCGCTGGACGATCCACGCACCTATGAGCTGATGGCCTCGGGCCAGACCGTCGGGGTGTTCCAGCTGGAATCCCAGGGCATGCGCGACACCCTGCGCAAGATGCGCTGCGGCTCGATCGAGGAGATCACCGCCCTGATCTCGCTCTACCGGCCCGGGCCGATGGAGATGATCGACACCTACATCGACCGGAAGTTCGGCCGGGCGGAGATCGACTATCTGCACCCCTCCCTGACCGAGGTGCTGAAGGAGACCTACGGCGTCATCATCTACCAGGAGCAGGTGATGCAGATCGCCCGGATCCTGGCCGGCTACAGCCTCGGCGAAGCCGACCTGCTGCGCCGGGCGATGGGCAAGAAGAAGAAGGAGGAGATGGACGTCCAGCGCGCCCGCTTCATCAAGGGGGCGTCGGAAAAGGGCGTGCCGGAGGCTCAGTCCGGCGGCATCTTCGACCTGGTGGCCAAGTTCGCCGGTTACGGCTTCAACAAGTCCCACGCCGCGGCCTATGCGTTGATCAGCTTCCAGACCGGCTGGCTCAAGGCCAATCATCCGGTCGAGTTCATGGCGGCGTCCATGAGCCTCGACCTGTCCAACACCGACAAGCTGGCGGTGTTCTACCAGGACGCCCGGCGGTTCGGGGTCAAGGTCATTGCGCCCGACGTCAACCGCGCTTCGGCCGACTTTGACGTCGCCTACGACGAGGCGGGCGAGGGGGCGGTGCTCTACGCGCTCGGCGCCATCCGCAACGTCGGGCTGGAGGCGATGCGCCATGTGGTCGAGGTGCGCCAGACCGGCGGGCCGTTCGCCGACATCTTCGACTTCCTCGAGCGGGTCGATCCGCGCGCGGTCAACAAGCGGGCGCTGGAGAACCTGGCCCGGGCCGGGGCCTTCGACTCGATCCATTCCAACCGCCGCCAGCTGGTCGAGCAGGCCGATGTGCTGATGGCCTATTGCCAAAGCGTGGCGGCCGAGCGGGCCTCGTCCCAGGTCAGCCTTTTCGGCGCTGACCAGGCCCATGCGGCGCGGCCGCGACTCAAGCCGGTCGAGCCCTGGGTCGGGCCGGAGCGGCTGGACGAGGAGCTTTCGGCGGTCGGATTCTACCTGTCGGGGCACCCGCTCGAGGACCTTGAGAGCCAGCTGCGGCGCAAGCGAGTGACGTTCGTCGCCGAGGCCGTGAGCCGGGCCGAGCAGGGTCATGAAGCCTTCCAGATGGCCGGGGTGATCCGCCGCAAGCAGGAGCGCACCAGCGCCCGCTCCGGCGAAAAGTTCGCCTTTGTCGCCTTCTCCGACCCGACGGGCGAGTTCGAGTGCCTGTTCACCCCGGACGCCCTGCGCCGCTGCCGCGACCTGCTGGAGCCGGGAGCGTCGGTGCTGGTCAAGGTGCGGGCCAAGGCGGCCGACGGTGAGGTTAGGTTCTTCGGCGACGATGTCAGCTGCATGGATACGGTGCTCGACGACACGGGTGCCAGCCTGCGGGTACATGTCTCGGCGCGCGGGACCGACCCGGACTCGATCCGCGCCCGGCTGGAGCGGGCGAAGGCCGAGGCCAAGGGCGGGACGGTTTCGCTGGTGGCCTCGCTGGACGGGCGGCGCGAGGTCGAGCTCAGGCTGCCAGGGCGGTACAGGCTGGACGGGGCCCTGCGCGGGGCGCTGAAGGCGGCACCCGGAGTGTTGATGCTGGAAGACGCCTGATCCAGGGCCCGCCCTTGCCAACGGGGCGGGCCGGGGTGCAGATGCCGGGGGCCCTGCGGCGCGCCCGGAGCGCCGTGCTGACCGGATCGGACATGGCTGGCCGAAACGCCGACACCGACGAGACCCGCTTCGGTCGCCGCGCTTCGAACGTGGCGGAGGCGGTCGCCACACTGCGGCGGGGCGAGCTGGTGCTGCTGCCGACCGAGACCGTCTACGGCCTTGCCGCAGACGCCGCGCGGCCCGAGGCCGTGGCGCGCATCTTCGAGGCCAAGGCCCGCCCGCGTTTCAATCCGCTGATCGCCCACGTCGCCGACGCTACAGCCGCCGAGCGGGTGGCGGTGTTCGACGCGCGCGCGCGCCGCCTCGCCGAGGCCTTCTGGCCTGGCCCGCTGACCCTTGTGCTGCCGGCGCGCCCCGATGGCGCGTGCGACCTCGCCCGCGCCGGGCTTGAGACGGTGGCTGTCCGCGTCCCGGGGCATGGTTTGGCCCGAGAACTTCTGGCGTCGTTCGGCGGGGCGGTCGTCGCGCCCTCGGCCAACCGCTCGGGTCGGCCCAGCCCCACCACCTTCGAGGACGCCATGGCCGAGACCGGTTCTGCGGTTGGCGCGGCGCTGGACGGCGGTCCCTGCGCTGTCGGCGTGGAGAGCGCCGTGGTCTCTGTGCTGGACGGCTGCGTCGCCCTGCTGCGGCCCGGCGCGGTGACCCGCGCGGAACTGGCGGCCATCGTCGGTCCACTGGCCGAGGTGGGGGAAGCGCACCGCTCGCCAGGCCGACTGGCGCGGCACTATGCCCCCGATGCACCGATCCGGCTGAACGCGACCGGCGCGCGCGACGGCGAGCTGTTTCTCGGCTTCGGGCCGGGTGTCGGCGACGCCGGCTGGAGCCTCAGCCCCACGGGCGACTTGCGCGAGGCCGCTGCCAACTTGTTCCGTCTGTTGCGCCGGGCCGACGCCGTCGCGCCTTCCGGGATTGCGGTGGCCCCGGTGCCCGAGTCGGGACTGGGTGAGGCGATCAACGACCGGCTGGCGCGCGCCGCCGGCAAGATCGGCTGAAACCGCGGCGGGGTCCGCGCCGTAGATGGAGACATGCCCATGCTCGATCGTCGCCGCCTGATCCTTGGCTCCGCCGCCCTGACTGTCGCCGCCTGCGGGCCCCAGTCGGCGGACGCGAATACCGCGCGCTTCGCCGCCGACCCGTTCCGACGTATCTCCGACGCCGAGTGGCGCCGCCGGCTGGGCGATCCGGCCTGGCGTGTGCTGCGCCACGAGGCCACCGAACGGCCCTACAGCTCGCCGCTCAACGACGAGACACGGCGCGGGACCTACGTCTGTCGCGGCTGCGAGCTGCCGCTGTTCCGCTGGGACTGGAAGTACGACAGCGGCACCGGCTGGCCCAGCTTCTGGCGGGTCATGGAGGCCAACATCGGGACCAAGATCGACTACCTGATCGGCATCCCGCGCCGCGAATATCACTGCGCCCGCTGCCTCGGGCACCAGGGCCACGTCTTCAACGACGGCCCGCGCCCGACCGGCCTGCGCTATTGCAACAACGGCCTCGCCCTGACCTTCCGTCCTGCATGAGCGTCGTTACCTGCCCCCCATCCGCGCCGCCTTGATGGCGCTCTCCATCGTCACCCCGAAGAAGATGGCACCGATGATCACGAGCAGGCCGAAGTCGAGGCCGGGAAACAGGAAGGGCACGGCGGCGGCGATCAGGATGCCGAGCGGAAACAGGCTGGACCAGACGGCCGCGCCCGGGGTGTCCGGATGGATCATGGGCGGCCGGCGGACCCCGGTGCGCCGGGTCCAGAAGGCGCTCAGCACGACATAGGCTACCGAACAGACGACGCCGAGGACGGGGTAGCGCAGGGGCTTGCCCTCTGGAGCGTTGATCGCCGCCGCGAGCACGAGAACGATCAGGGCGAGGCCGGTGGACAAGGCCAGCAGCTGGTTGGCATCGAGACGTTTCAAGACTTCACTTTCACATAACTCCCGGGAGCGGGCTCGAGCGGTGAAAGAGGCCCGGCCGACGGGTCCCGGGCGGGGACCTGCGCGCCCGAGCGGGCTGCCAGCCAGTCGGCCCAGTGTGGCCACCAGCTACCGGGATGCTCGATCGCACCGGCGCGCCAGGCGTCTAGGCTGTCGGGCAGGGCGGGATTGACCCAGTGCTGGTACTTCTGTGCCGACGGCGGATTGATCACCCCGGCGATGTGACCGGAGCCGGCCAGGGTCAGGGTCACCTCGGCGTTCGGGAAGGCGCGGGCCGAGCGATAGACCGAGCCCATCGGCGCGATGTGGTCCTCGCGACTGGCCTGGAAGTAGAGCGGGATGCGAACCTGGGTCAGGTCGATGCGCTCTCCGTTGATCTCGAACTCGCCCTGCGACAGGGCGTTGCCGCCGTAGAGGTTGCGCAGGTACTCAAGGTGCAGCCGCTTCGGCATCCGCGTCTGGTCGGCGTTCCAGAACAGCAGGTCAAAGGCCGGCGGCGACTTGCCCATCAGATAGTTGGAGACGAAGAACGACCAGACGAGATCGTTGGCGCGCAGGGCATTGAAAGTGTCGGCCATGGCTGCGCCGGGCAGGACCCCGCCCGCCGCATCCATCTGGCGCTCGATCTCGGCCAGCCAGTGTTGGTCGGTGAACAGCCGCAAGTCACCGGCTTCGGCGAAGTCATGCTGGGCTGCGAAGAAGGTCGCGGCGCTGATGCGGCGGTCGCCATGAGCGGCCATATGGGCCAGCGCGGCCCCCAGCAGCGTTCCGCCTATGCAGTAGCCGACAGCGTTCAGCCGGTCGCTGCCAGTCTGCTCCAGTACCTTTTCGACCGCGCGGTAGACGCCCTTGTGCAGATACTCCGCGAAGCCGAAGTCGGCCTTGTCCGTATCCGGATTGACCCACGAGCAGACGAAGACGGTGAAGCCGCGGGCCGACAGCCAGCGGATCATCGAGTTGTCCGGCTGCAGGTCCAGGATGTAGTACTTGTTGATCCAGGGCGGGAAGATCAGCAGCGGCAGAGCGAACTGGGTGTCGCTGGCCGCGTCAAACTGGATCAGCTCGAACAGCTCGTCACGCCATACCACCTGCCCCGGGGCGGTGGCCACGTTGCGGCCGACCTCAAAGCGTCCGTAGTCGGCCTGGCTGATCTTCAGCCGGCCTCCGCCGCGCTCCAGATCGGCGGCGAAGTTCTCCATGCCACGCACGAGGCTCTCGCCGCCGCTCTCCATCAGGGTCTTGAGAGCGGCGGGGTTGGAAGCGAGGAAGTTGGCTGGCGACAGGGCGTCGGTCAGCAGCTTGACGAAGAATTCGGCGCGTCGTCGCACGAGAGGATCGACGTCCTCGGCCTGGGCGACGAGGCCGTTCATCCAGTCTGCCGTTATCAGGTAGGACTGGCGCATCACATCGAACAGCGGTGTCTCGCTCCAGGCGGGATCCTTGAAGCGCTTGTCGGTGGGGCCGGGTTGCGGCGTCTCGCCGGCGGCGCGGCGTGCGGCCGAGGCCCAAAGGTCCATGTACCGGTTGAACAGGTCGGCCTGGGCCTGGAACAGGCGCTCTGGCCGTGCCGCCAGACTGGACATGACGGCGGTCATGGCGGGGGCGGCGTTGAACGGGTCCGGTGACAGGCTGCCGCGCTCCCCGCTGGTCATGGCGGCACCGGCGAGGGCACCTTGGGCGGTCATGGCGGCCCTGGCCAGATTCAGCGACAGGGTCTCGATAAGGCGGCGTTGCTCGGTGCCGAGCAGGTCGAACGGCGCGCCCTCCGACGGCTCGGGTGCCGCATCCGGCGCGGCTTCGGGGCGCGCTCCCGCCGATTCGGCCGGCTGCGCGTGTTGCGGCGTCGCACGACGCTTTACGGAGGTCGGGCGCCCCGACTTGCGCGGGGCGCGGGGAGTCTCTTCCGGAACGTCGGCGAGCGCCGTTTCGGGCACCGCGGCGCGCCGGGTCGAGGTCGGCCGGCCGGGCTTGCGCCCGCTTCGGGCGGGCCCCGGGGGGGTGCTGGAAGGGGGCTTCGGCGTTCTGGCCATGACGTCCTCCGTCGAAGGCGGTCGCACCCGCCCTTTCTGCCGTGACGATCATGGCATATGACCGGACCCGAGATGAACGCCCGTGTCGCAAAAATCCTTGTCACCGCCATCGCCGCCGCCGCGAGTGTCGCCGCCTGTGCCAGCCGGCCGGGCGATGCTGCTTCGGCACCGGACGCCCGTGTGAGCGGGATCGTCGAGGCCAACCGAACCTACCCGCGCTGGCGCGACTTCCCCGGGGTTCCGGCACCCCTGCCGGCGGACGCGACCTTGGCTGTCGCGGGAACCCGTCTCGACGCCGGCCGGACCGCCCTGGCTCGCGACGCCGCTGCGATCGACTGGACCCTGTCGGATCCCGACGCCTTCGCTGCTGTCACGCGTAGCAGGGTCGATGCGACAGGCGCGGCGGCGGTCACGCAGGAGACCGCCGAAAGTCTCGAGGTCTTCGCCGAGAGCTTGCGTGAGCGCGGTCGCGCGCCCCCCCCGATTTCCCGCCCACGGCAGCCCTGACGGGCCACGACCCTCAAACCGCGCAGTCGCCAGAACTGTCGGCATCCCAGGAGACCGCCATGGCCGATCCGGCCCTTTTCACCGCTCTGGCCGCAGATGCGGCCCTCGTCACCGAACTCGCCGCCATCGCCGCCTATCCCCAGATCGGGCGCGGCGACGAGAAGGCCGCCGACCAGGTTGCCGTCGACGCCATGCGCACGGCGCTGAACGCCCTGCCCATCGACGGCAAGGTCGTCATCGGCGAAGGCGAGCGCGACGAGGCACCGATGCTCTACATCGGCGAGAAGGTTGGCACGGGCACCGGTCCGGCCATCGACGTCGCGCTGGATCCGCTCGAGGGGACGACCCTGACGGCCAAGGCCATGGCCAACGCGCTCGCGGTGCTGGCCATGTCGCCGAGCGGCGGGCTCTTGCACGCGCCCGATACCTACATGGACAAGATCGCTGTCGGCCCGGGCTATGAGGCCGGCATCGTTGATCTGGACGCCGCGCCGCAGGACAACATCGGTGCCCTCGCCAGGGCGAAGGGCGTCAGCCCGGACCGCATCACGGCCTGCGTCATGGACCGGCCGCGCCACGTCGAGCTGATCGCGGCCCTGCGCCAGGTCGGCTGTCGCATCGTCCTGATCACCGATGGCGACGTCGCCGGCGTGATCCATACGGCCGAGCCGGAGACCGGCATCGACATCTACCTCGGCCAGGGTGGGGCACCCGAGGGCGTTCTGGCCTGTGCGGCGCTCAAGTGCGTCGGCGGCCAGTTCCAGGGGCGGCTGGTCTTCCGTAACGACGATGAGCGGGCCCGGGCCGAGCGCACCGGCGTCACCGACTTCCAGCGCAAGTACGACCTGCATGAGCTGGTGTCGAAGGACGCCGTCTTTGCGGCGACCGGTGTGACCAAGGGTGCCATGCTGGATGGAGTGCGGGTCGAGCGCGGACTTATCACTACCCACACTCTGGTCATGGATTCTGCCAGCCGGACGGTTCGGCGCATCCACATGACGCGGCCGGTCTGAGGCCATGGCTGACGGAGCTCCGCCACGTCCGGATGCGGCCTTTCTAGGGGTCGAGCGGTCGCTGAGCGGCCGGGCCTGGCGACGGCGGGACCCGGATCCCGCCGAGGTGCGCGCGCTGGTGCAGGGACACGGCCTGTCCGAGCCCCTCGCCCGCGTGCTGGCGGCCCGGGGCGTGGCGGCCGCGGGGGCCGTGGCCTTCTTGTCGCCGACCCTGCGGGAGTCGTTCCCCGATCCGTCGAGCTTCCTCGACATGGATGCGGCGGCGGCTGCGATCCTGGACGCCCACGCGACCGGGGCCAGCATCCATCTGTTCGCCGACTATGACGTCGACGGTGCCGCCAGCGCGGCCCTTCTGGTACGCTGGTTCCGGGCCCTGGGTCGGGAGGTGCCGGTCTATGTGCCCGACCGTCTGACCGAGGGCTATGGCCCGAGCGTTCCGGCCTTCGACCGGCTCAAGGCGGCGGGGGCCGAGCTAGTCATTACCGTCGACTGCGGTGCCGCCGCCAATGCCGCCGTGGCCCATGCCGCTGCCATCGGGATCAAGGTCGTGGTGATCGACCATCATCTGATGCGAGAGGACCCGCCGGCCTGCGCCGCCGTGGTTAATCCCAACCGGCCGGGCTGCGGTTCGGGGCAGGGCAACCTCGCAGCGGCCGGGGTCGTGTTCGTCCTGCTCGCCGCGCTGAACCGCGAAGGCCGCCGCCGAGGCCTGTTCGCCGACCGGCCCGAGCCGGACCTGCGCCAGTGGCTGGACCTCGCGGCACTGGGGGCGATCTGCGACGTCACCGCCCTGACAGGTTTCAACCGGACGCTGACGCGACTGGGCCTGGGCATGCTGGGCCAGTGGCGAACGCCGGGTCTGAAGGCGCTGATGGAGGTGGCCGGCGGCCTGCCAGATACGGTGGCTGCCAGCCATGTCGGCTTTGCTCTGGGGCCACGCATCAATGCGGCCGGGCGCATCGGCCGGGCTGATCTGGGCGCGCGGCTGCTCTCGACCGACGACCCGGCCGAGGCTGCGGCGCTGGCGCAGCAGCTCGACCAGCTCAACCGCGAGCGGCGCGAGGTCGAGGCTGCCGTGGCCGAGGCGGCGATGGCCCAGGTCGAGGCGCGCGGTGGTGTCGACAGCCGCTCGGTGATCCTGGTGGCCGGGGAGGGCTGGCATGCCGGCGTGGTCGGGGTCGTGGCCGGGCGCCTGCGCGAGCGCTGGCGCAAGCCGGTGATTGTGGCGGGCGTCGATCCGGTGGCGGGCGTGGCCAGGGGCTCCGGTCGCTCCCAGTCCGGGGTGAATCTCGGCGGGGCGGTGCAGGCAGCCTGGGAGGCCGGCTTGCTTCTGGCCGGCGGCGGGCACGCCATGGCCTGTGGCCTCACGGCGGCGCTGGACGCCCTGCCGGCGCTGGAGGCCTTCCTCGACGCTCGTCTCGCCGGTCAGCAGGCCGAGGCGCGGCAGGCCGATACGGTTGACATCGATGTGCTGGTCGAACCAGCGGCGGCGACGCGCGCGCTGCTCGACAGTTTCACCGCCATGCAGCCGTTCGGGCCCGGCAATCCGGAGCCGCTGTTCGCCTTCAGCGGTGTCACGGCGCGCGATCCGGCGTTGATGAATGGCGGCCACGTGCGCTGCCGCCTGACCGCGCCGGACGGCAGCGCCCTGCGCGCCGTCGGCTGGCGACTGGCTGATCAGCCGGGCGGCGAAGCCCTGCTGTCCGGGGCCGGCGGCCTCGCCGTTGCGGGGCGCCTGAAGCCTGACGACTGGAATGGTCGACGCGGCGTCCAGCTGGAGATCGAGGACGTCCACGATCCCCGCCGGGCCTGACTTCGCGGGGCGTCGGGCTCATCAACCAGCGCTCGAAAATGGCTCGAAGATTGCCGCTTGCGCCCTTCGGGATCGGCGGCTATATCGCCCGCTCCCGCGCCGTGGTCCCTTCGTCTATCGGTTAGGACGTCAGGTTTTCAACCTGAAAAGAGGGGTTCGATTCCCCTAGGGACTGCCATGCGGGGCTCCCCTGACAGAACCGTTCGGGACGGTGGTCCGGTCCACGACTCCAGCGCCCAGCGGAAGGCGCGCCGGTTCTTCCCGGCCATCGTCGCGCAATCAATCTGCGACACTCTTTCAGAAACTGACGTTTTTTGGACCTGCCGCCCCGTTGCGTAACTGTGATAAACACGTCTCGTCACGGAAAAACGGGGGGAGAGGATTAGTCAGTTGGATTCGCGAGAGACGGATGTGCAGCCGACGGTGCGCGTCAGCGGACACGTCAAGTGGTTCGATCCGGGGAAGGGCTACGGCTTTGTCGTACCGGACGACCCCGGGCAGACAGACACCAAGGATGTCCTGCTCCATATCAGCAGCCTGAGGGACATGGGCC
>Ga0315899_10006629_pt1 | contig 12488 bp, 9 predicted proteins | sample LakEriMetagenome_2_FD_203518 | JGI IMG/M metagenome (GOLD analysis project Ga0315899, IMG submission 203518) | Freshwater fungal communities from buoy surface, Lake Erie, Ohio, United States - Buoy 4 MA112 | ecosystem: Environmental > Aquatic > Freshwater > Lake | place: USA: Lake Erie, Ohio... | reverse complement strand
TGCTGTATTTTTTATGCAGCGCACTTAATTGATCTTGTGCGAGTGGATAAATTTGTTCAAGTCTTACAATCGCAATGTCTTGTCTATTTTCTTTTGCTTGCTTTTCTGCTAATTCAAAATAAATTTTGCCTGAGCAAAACAATATTTTTTTAACAGCCGCTGCATCTTGTACAAATTCATCATCCAATACTTCTTTAAAGCCACCTTCTAAAAAGGCTTCTACTTTACTGTATGTGCCAGGGTTACGTAGGTTTGCTTTTGGAGAAAAATTAATCATTGGCTTTCTAAAGTTCCATGTAAGCTGTCTGCGTAATGCATGGAATAAATTAGCCGCCGAAGTAATATTGGTTACTACGATGTTTAATTCGGCAGCCATTTGCAAGAAGCGCTCTAAACGTGCACTACTATGCTCAGGACCTTGCCCTTCATAACCATGCGGCAGTAACATTACAAGTCCATTTTGACGTTGCCATTTTTGCTCACCCGCCACAATAAACTGATCAATCATTGTTTGCGCGCCATTGCAGAAATCACCAAACTGTGCTTCCCAAATAACTAGTGCGTTAGGGTTTGCCATGGCATAACCATATTCAAAACCAAGTACACCATATTCACTTAACAATGAATTATAAATTCTAAACTTTTCTTGACCTTCTGTAAAATGATTGAGTCTGTTATGACCCTTATTAGTTTGCTCATCACGGATCACAGCATGACGGTGACTAAAGGTACCACGCTGCACGTCTTGCCCACTCATACGAACAATATTGCCATCAATAAGTAATGAACCATATGCCATTAATTCGGCAGTTGCCCAATCTACTTTTTGCTCGGCTTCCATGAGCTTGACTTTTTCCTGCAATAATTTTTCCACTTTTTTAAGTGGTTTAAAATCTTGAGGGAATTGCATCAAACGCTCAAACATTAAATTAAATCTTTCTTGGGTTACAGCAGTAACTGGTGAAGATTGAAAATCAGCATCTGTTGCCTTACCCATATTTTGCCAAGCAAGTTCTGGCGCTTGGTATTTGTATGGAAGTGGATGTTGCTTTACTTCGTCTAGGCGCTCTTGTAAATCTGCCCAGAACTTCTTTTCCATTTCTTTGGCAAGTGTTTGCGCTTCTGGCTCACCATTTTGGATTAAAAACTGCGTATAAGTTTCTCTCGGATTTTGATGTTTATCAATTAATGAATACAGTTGAGGTTGCGTATACTTAGGATCATCTCCCTCATTGTGTCCGTGTTTACGGTAACACACCATATCAATAAAAATATCCGAATTAAATTTTTGACGGTAACGTGTTGCAATTTCAGCACATTTAACAACCGCTTCTGCGTCATCACCATTTACGTGCAACACAGGCGCTTGCACCATGGCAGCAACCGATGTACAATAATCGGCACTTCTTGCATCATCAAAGTCTGTGGTAAACCCAATTTGGTTGTTGATTACAAAATGGATGGTACCACCTGTATGATAACCACGTAGGTTACTCATTTGAAGTACTTCATACACAATACCCTGTCCTGCAACAGAAGCATCGCCATGAATAAGTATAGGTAAGTATCTATCAAAAGCACTTTGATCTAGTACGTCTGCTTTTGCTCTCGCAAAACCAAGTACTACTGGATCTACCGCTTCAAGGTGTGAAGGGTTAGGTACTAATTTTAAATGAATCTTTTTCTGATCAGGTGTTGTAATTTCAGAACCATAACCCATATGGTATTTAACGTCGCCGCTACCCATGGTTTGATCGATGATTGCAGTTCCTTCAAACTCACTAAATATTTGCTCATAGGTTTTACCCATGATATTGGCGAGTACGTTTAAACGGCCACGGTGCGCCATACCAATCACTACCTCCTGCACATCATGTGAAGCAGCGGTATTAATGATTGCATCAAGTGCAGCAATTGTACTCTCTCCACCTTCTAATGAAAATCTTTTTTGACCAATATATTTGGTATGTAAAAACTTTTCAAAAATCACACCTTGATTTAATTTTTCAAGGATGTGTTTCTTTTTATCTAAATGAATAGGTGCTTTAAAGTTGGTTTCCATTTCTGCAATCAAAAACGAAACTTTTTCTTTACTGCTAATATATTTAAACTCTGCGCCAACACTTGACGTGTAGCAGGTTTGTAAATGCGTTAAAATGTTTTTTAAAGATGTAGCACCAAGTCCAACAAATTTTCCTGCTTGAAAAGTTTGTGACAAATCAGCATCTGATAAACTAAAATAAGATAAATCTAAATTGGCTTGTCTGTCTTTGCGCGGTCTGATCGGATTTGTTGTAGAAAGTAAGTGACCTCTATTTCTGTAACCTAAAATAAGGCGGTATACATTAATTTCTTTTTGCCAATCGATACCTGAACTACTCGTTGAATCAGCAGCTGCTGTAGAAGTTGCTGCACCAGTTCCAGCATGTCCATTAGAAACGGCAAAATCAAAGCCTTCAAAAAACTTTTTTAAGTCTGGATCAACAGAACTAGGATCTTGTACAAAAGCTTTATAGGTCTCTTCTATAAAAGCAGGATGCGAATTGGTTATATAAGAAAAATCCTTCATGTGATGGTCTTACGAGTCTTATTTATCAAATTTCCGAGCAAATATCGGTCATAAAAAGGAGAAAAAAAGGGGTAATTTCATTGAAAATTAACGAAATCGATGTTTTTTTTGAATAAAATTTCAAACTTTCAGGTCTAGGCCTTACCTTTGCCGTCCTGAAAAATAATTAGAACATGGCAAACCATTCAGCTACTAAAAAAGATATGAGACAAGCGGCTAAGCGTCGCGAGCGTAACCGTTACTATGGTAAAACTACCCGTAATGCAGTTCGTGAACTAAAAGCTGGCTCAGATACCAAAGCTTACACAGAAGGATTACCAAACGTCATTTCGATGATTGATAAACTTGCTAAGCGTGGTATTATCCACAAAAACAAAGCTGCAAACTTAAAGAGCAAATTAGCCAAAAAGGCTGTTGTTGCTGCATAAGTTAAACTGCAAGATAGATACTTATCAACTTTGATAGATATTATTAAAACCAACCCTGCGGGTTGGTTTTTTTTGTGCTCCTAATTTCAATTAACTTCGCTGCTATGACAGAAAAAATTCTTATCCTAGATTTTGGTAGCCAGTATACACAGTTAATCGCTAGAGCCGTTAGAGAGGCCAATGTGTATTGTGAAATCATCCCCTTTCATAAGTCTTTTACTTTTGAGCCCGGATTAAAAGGAATCATATTAAGTGGATCTCCATTTAGTGTGAATGAAGAAAACGCTCCTGTTGTAGACATTGCAAGCTTTATACAAAACGTTCCGGTACTCGGCGTTTGTTATGGCGCACAATTAACCGCTAAAACATTTGGTGGCACGGTTAATAAATCTAACAAAAGAGAATACGGCCGCGCGCACTTACAAATACAAGAACAAGATACCTTACTTGCCGGTGTAGATAATGGATCTCAAGTATGGATGAGCCATTCTGATTCTATTGTTGCTTTACCAGAAGGATTTCAAATTACCGCAACAACAGAAAGTATTCCAATTGCAGCATTTAAAAAAACAACCACAGATACACATCCTTTATTTGGATTACAATTTCATCCAGAAGTTTACCACTCTACTCAGGGTAAATTAATTATTAAAAACTTTTTGGTAAACACCTGTGGATGCAGCCAAAACTGGACTCCTGCTTCATTTGTGACAGAAACCGTTGCAAAATTAAAAGAGCAAATTGGAGACCGTCAAGTAATCATGGCACTTAGCGGTGGTGTTGATAGTACCGTTGCAGCAACGCTTATTAGTAAAGCCATTGGAAGCAGACTACATGGCATTTTTGTAGACAACGGCGTATTACGCCAAGGTGAGTTTGAGCAAGTGTTAGAGATGTACAAAGATCTTGGCCTGAATGTAACAGGCATCGATGCAAAAGAAAGATTCTACGCAGGCCTTCAAGATCAAACAGATCCGGAAGCTAAAAGAAAAGTAATTGGCAAATTATTTATTGATGTTTTCCAAGAAGAAGCCGCCAAAGTAAAAGACGTAAGTTTTTTAGGACAGGGCACTATTTATCCAGACGTTATTGAAAGCGTTAGCGTTCATGGACCTTCACAAACCATCAAGTCGCACCACAACGTTGGTGGCCTTCCAGATACCATGCACTTATCTTTAGTAGAACCACTTAGGTATTTATTCAAAGATGAAGTACGCAGAGTGGGTCTAGAACTTGGTATTCCTGCCGATATGATTAATAGACATCCTTTTCCAGGACCAGGACTTGCCATCAGAATACTTGGCGAAGTAAATGCTGAAAAAGTAGCTTTATTACAAGCAGCAGATGCCATTTATATCAATGCGTTAAAATCACATAATTTATATACCGAGGTTTGGCAGGCAGGTACTATTTTACTTCCCGTAAAAAGTGTGGGCGTAATGGGTGACGAAAGAACCTACGAGTTTACAGTTGCATTAAGAGCTGTCACCTCTGTTGATGGCATGACTGCCGATTGGGCGCATTTACCGTATTCATTTTTAGCGCATGTATCCAATGAAATTATCAATCAGGTAAGAGGCATTAATCGTGTGGTATATGATATTAGCAGCAAACCGCCTGCTACCATTGAGTGGGAGTAAAATAATATGTTATGAAAAGTAGCCTACCGTATACTACACTAATTGTTTTATTGTTATGCTGCTTTGCCAACACATATGCGCAAACTGCCAAGGCAGTTCAAGAACGCAAAACCATTGCTGTATTTATTCCACTAGAAATTGACGCTGCCTTTAATGGCCCCGACTATATTTTAGGCAATAATAATTTGCCAAAAACCATGCTGCCTGGGCTTGATTTTTACAACGGTGTTTTAATGGCTATCGACTCATTAAAAAAAACAAACACCTTAATTGATATCCGCATCATCGATACCAAACAAAAAAATAATTTACTAGCTACCCTACTTACTGATTCTAGTTTACAAAAAACGGCATTTATTATCAGTGCTGTTACCAATAAAGCTGATACTAAACTCATTGCCGACTTTGCGCTTGCACACCAAACACCCATGGTATCAGCTATTTTTCCGAACGATGCAGGCGTTACCAATAATCCGTTTTTTACTATCTTAAACCCAACACTAAAAACACAGTGCGAGGCTATTAGTAGCTATCTGCAAAATAACTTTGCAAAAAACACCATCTTGTATTGCAAGAAAAAAGGAGCCACCGAAGATTATATCCAAAGCATCATCGTAGATAGTAAAACTGCAAAATCCTTTTTAAACATTGAAGTACAGGATAGTATTTTCTTTTCAGACCTTGCCCCCTACCTAGATTCTACCAAGCAAAATATTTTGTTATGCGGCAGCCTCAAAGAAAGCTTTGGAAGTGCTCTTGTAAAAATACTGAGTGAAAATCCGGCCTATAAATCTACCGTTATTGGCATGCCAACCTGGGATGGCGACAAATCAGTCAATCTTCCAAATGTTGAAATCATCTACGCAAGCCCTTACTATTTTAATGGCAATGAAAAACTATTAAAACAATTAACTGCAGCGTATAAAGCTAAATACCTTGGTCGCCCAAGTGATCAGTTTTTTAAGGGCTATGAAACCCTGCTTTATTTTACAAATACATTATTATCAAACCCAATGCCCGTTTTTAATAGCTTTAAATTAATGCCAGTTTATAACAGCAGCATTAAAAGCCAGATAGACTACCAAGAAAATAAAAATCTATATTTTTTTAGAAAACAAAACGGCCAACTCAAATCAGCCAAAGCTAGCTCCTATTAGGCTTTAATGGATTTTTAGCTTTGAGTTTCATGTAATCCAAAAAGTAAATAAGCTTACACGTAATTTCATTGCCATGAGGCTGCTGAAACACAGCTCTTGCATTGGTCGTATAATTTTTATGCGACTCGTAAGGCAAATTAAAATCTGACCCTAACCAGTTTTTCCACCCTACAATAAACCTACTTCCGTAAGCAAAATCCCAGGTATAAAACATATCAATGTTAAAGACATTAAAGTTTTGATTTTTACCAGACACAAAAGGAATTTCAGTGATACCACCACTAGGTGTAACATTAAAGAAGGTTTCATATTCTACCTTACTCCAGTAATGTCTTGCACGCGCAGATAAATTCATGCGAGCATTAAAATTATAAATAGCGTTTACGATACTATTTACCGTGGTTACTTTTCGACGGCCCGCAATAGGTACCCCTGCAGCATTTCTAAAGGCATAACCATACTGCCCATTATCCTCATCACGTTTTAAATCAAGATCTAAACTAAAATGATCATTAAACCTATAACGCGGTGCAATATTTAAACTTATATAAGCGTCATCGTAAATGGGAGACTCCGCAAAACCTGCATTGTACCTGAAAAAAAACTGTTTTCTACTATCCGAACTTCCAGCTAAAGCAGCATACCAGTAACCCGTTCTTTTTATCATCACACCAGCCGTGCGCATTTCAAAATAATCATGCGTCCATTGAGGTTGCACGTTTAATGTTACAGATGCATCCCAGAAATTTTTGAAAAACCAAAAAGCCCTTGTTTGAATTTCAAAATTGGTGAACACATTGGGCTTATACAAAAAAGCCGGCTTTAGCGTTAAGGTATAACTAGATTGTAAAAAGTTTTTTGTTGGCTTAAACTGGTTGTAACTAATTCTAGCCATCCCAGAAAACTCATTTGGCGCCAATAAAAAACCCATATCGTTAGGATCATAAGTATCAGATTCAATATTGGTATGTAGTAAATATTGAATCTTACCGCTCACTTTAGCAAAAGCTAAAATATTTTTAAAGCCTGAGTAACTTTTTACACCAGAAATGGCACTCACCCTTCCATTCCAAATAAGTTGATGGGTATTGGTTTTATCAAATAAACTCGCATCAAGGCCGGTAACATTGGCGTTGCGAGATCCCCCACTGCGCCAAACATTGCTATTAGTTAATGTAATGGACGACCTACCAGCAAGCGCTTGATCCAACACTACTATATTATAATTGGTTAAAGGGCTGGTTTCATAATTTGTTTTAACACCAGTTGTTTTATCTAATATAGTTGCGGTTGTTGGCGCCACAAGTGCATTAAAAACACCAATCCCTAATTTCTTTTTATTTCTTCCTGAAAACTTTGTGGCATTGTATAATTGTGAAATGCCCGGATTTGAAACAATGGATAAATTACTATTATTGGCTACTTTACTATTAATTGCAGCATAACCATCGGGGGTCGCACCTATTCTTCTAGAATATAAAAGATTGGCTTTGTTAAAAAGTTCAATCCCTTCTGTAAAAAAGGGACGATTCTCTTGAAACTGCACTTCGTAGGGCGTTAAATTAAGTACTACATTGTCTGATACCACCTGACCAAAATCCGGAATTAACGTAGCGTCTAATGTAAAACTTTCGTTAACACCATATTTAACATCCATGCCTCCACTGCGCAAAAAAGTATTACTAGTAGTGCCATTTGCATAAGGCACCGTTCTTGATCCCGCAGACACATAAGGCAGTAATGACAACCTTAGTGGTGGTTCTATATTTTGAAGTCCTGTTATATCACCAAACTGATTGACATAACCATTTTGATTGGGATCAATTTTATTCCAATACGCATTTTCGTTACTTCCTCTGTCATAGCGTTCAAAATTTACACCCCAGTCTTGTATTTCTTTTTTAGAAAACCGAAGCGCTGCATAAGGTATTTTCATTTCTATCGACCATCCATTTTGATGCATCTGCACTTTACTTTCCCATACTGCATCCCATGAGTAATCGGAAGGTGGACCAAACTGGCTGCTCAAATTAGGAAGCAGTCTTGCATCGGATTGAACATTTCGGGTAGTTACTAAAAACTGAACTGCATTTTGATCATCATTGTAGGTATCAAAAAAAACAGCAAAATAATCTACGTCTTTGCGCTGCTCACCATCCCTCGCTGTTAATTGCTTTCTTATATTTTGTGGCTTGTTGTACAAAAAGGCACCCACATAAATAGCCTGATCGTCATACAAAATAGAAACCCTACTATTATTGGATGCAGCAGCACCCAATTGAGGACTAATTTGTATAAAATTAATGGCAGAATCAGATTGGGCCCATATAAGCTCATCGAGTGCTCCATCAATTTTAATAGCTGTATTGATTTTAAGGGCTCCAATTTTTTTAGGTTGCGCAAAGCCATACATCACTGCTACCATCAAAAGAAGAACTATAATTATTTTGCGCATATATATAAAATGGGGCAAAAATAGACGAATCTACCTTTGCCCCATTAAAAAAAGTACCAATGGTTAAAATAAAGAAACTAAAGGACCTAGTTTAATTGAGTTTGCTTTTTAGCGTACTTACCTGCTCTTGCAAATTATTAACCATGCCTGCAAGCTGGTTTACATCCCATCTAGGCACGGCACTGGCTTTTTGCAAAATATATACCGCCTTCCATACTTCTAATACATCCTCTGCATTTACATGGTATGGCTCGTACTGAGGGTTGTCGCTAATGAGTGTTAGGTTGTTCTTTTTTTCGTTGTCACGCACAATACGCTTGTACACCACGCCTTCGCTTTTTGAAAGTACTACGTAAGTGTTGCTATTTTTAACCTCATCAAAATTTTCTACTTTTTCCCCTACAATTACACTACCACTTGGGGTTGGCAACATACTATCCCCTACTATTTCAAAAGCACGGTACTGACCCGGTGCTAACATAGGAAGGGTAAAGGTGTTAAGCTCGTCTACAAATTCAGGATCGGCGTAGCCAGCTAAATAACCAGCAGCGGCTTTAACCGGCACAAAACTAATTTGAGCAGACTCGGCAATCATTTTTAATTGCCTGCGACTTTCGAGGTAAGAAACACCCTTTGGCGTAGAACCTGTAAGGTCTTGAAATAAGAAGTCCTCTAAACTGAGCTTGAACAAAGAACAAATGGCTTCCATCACCTCTAAACGAGGCTCTGCACGCTCTTCTTCGTAGGCGCCAACAAGGCTTCTTTTAATGTTTAGCTTATTTGCAAATTCTTCCTGGGTCCAACCACGCTGCTTGCGCAAGTGACGTAAATTTTTTCCGGCGTTTGACATAACTAATTGATTTAGCTGCAAAATACTAATATTTTTAGTATTACCAAATTTATTTTTAGTATTTTTCTATTTGTATCTTGCACCCATGGCAAAATCAGCAAAAATAAAGGAAATCCCTACCATATTAATAACCAACGACGATAGTGTAAGCGCTCCAGGCATTAAAGCCCTGGTAGAAGCCGTAAAAGGCCTAGGACGCATTGTAGTAGTGGCTCCAGATAAGCCCCAAAGTGGCATGGGACACGCCATTACTATTGGACACCCTTTGCGCCTACAAAAAGTGAATGTATTTGAAGGGGTGGAAACCTATAGCTGCAGTGGCACTCCAGTAGATTGTGTAAAGCTTGCGGTAGACGTTGTTTTGCATAAAAAGCCTACCATTTGCTTAAGTGGCATTAACCATGGGGCCAACCACTCTATTAATGTGATTTATTCTGGTACCATGTCGGCTGCACTCGAAGCTTCTATCGAAAGTATTCCTAGCATTGGATTTTCATTACTCGATTATAGCATCGACGCAGATTTTTCAGGAGCACAAAAATATGTACGCATCATTGTAGAAAAAATGCTTGCTGGTAAAACACTTGACAAACATTTATGCCTGAATGTAAATATCCCAGCAGTAGATGAAAAATTAATTAAAGGGATTAAAATTTGCAGACAAGCGTACGCCAAGTACGAAGAAAAATTTGACCAACGTAAAGATCCGCACGGTAAAAAATATTACTGGCTCACTGGCGAATTCAAAAATCTAGAATCAGGTAAAGACACCGATTCATGGGCACTTAAACACAACTATGTGAGCGTGGTGCCTGTGCAATTTGATCTTACACACTATGGTCTTAAAAAGACCCTAGAAACAAAATGGAAATTATGATATTAAAAAGAGACGACATAAAACTTGGCGTTATATTAGGTTGCTTAACACCTATTGCAGGACTTTTCGGTTATTACTTTTTTAAATTTAGCCGTTTTACCTTGGCCGAATTTTTTGAAGTACTGATACTGCAAAAGTCTTTACTAACAGCCATCGTAAGCCTTTGCCTAATTTGTAATGCCGTTGTGTTTACGCTTTATATCAATGCGCAAAAAGACAAAACGGCTAAGGGCGTATTTATTGCAACTTGTTTGTATGCATTAGCGTCCTTAGCCGTTAAGTGGTTTTTATAAATTTACTTTTTTCTTGGTGGTAATTTTGATTACACCGTCTTTTGCTTCTGGACCGTATTCTTTAATCACTGATTCGCCTTTTAATACTTGAACCGATTTGATTTGGTCTGGAGAAAGTGCATCCAGTTCTTTTTTTGTTTTTTTCTCCCCATCAACTAAAATCAAACCAGGTGTTGAACCAGATGGGCTTCCAGAAAAAGTGATGCCGCTTTTTTTACCATCACCTTTTGTCTCCTCAACTACAATACCGGCGCCATCAAAGCTCTTGGCCATAAGTTCAACATCTTTCAAATTATTAGACTTCAATAAAATTGTTTTGCCTTTTGCTTCAACGGTATCGGAAATAATTAGCACACGCTCTTCCAATACTTTCGAATTATCTGTTGGCACTCCCCTTAAAACAATCCTGCCATTTGCTGGAGCAGCATCACTTCCCCCTTTTTTTGTTGTGATTTGCACCACACCGCCTTTACCCTTTTCTCCAAAAACTGCAATAGCAGATGCATCTTTTAAAATATTAATTGACTCAATTTTATTTGGATCAATCACTTTCATTACAGACTCGGAAATAACTTCTCCATCTAAAATAAATAATGGCTTTTGACCATTACTTGATGCGCCTGCGCCGTCTATTTTAATAACAACTGATTTACTTTTTTCTTTAGAAGCTATTAAAGTATCTTCTGGTGAAATTTTATAGCCTTGAACAATCATCACTTTTTTAGTGGTGTCCATCATAGAAACTGGAGCTATCATTTTTTCTTCTTTTGCTCTAAAAGCAAACAATAGAACAACAATAGACAATAGTGGAAGTACATGAATACTATTTAGACGATTGGAGCCTGTTTTTTTTGATATATTACTCATTATTATCTTTATTTAATAGGTGAAAATAGTGAAAAAACAGTCAAAAATAAGACAAGTACTGGTCCTTCTGCCGTAAATTGCAAGAAGCCTATGAAGTACTATATTATTGCAGGGGAAGCCAGCGGAGACCTACACGGCAGTAACCTTATTAAAGAAATAAAAAAACTGGACCCTACCGCCAGCATCAAGGCCTGGGGTGGCGATTTAATGCAACAGGCGGGAGCCTCTCTAGTTAAGCATTACAGAGACCTGGCATTTATGGGCTTTTTAGAAGTGATTAAAAACCTACCCACCATTTTACAAAACATCCGTTTTTGCAAACAAGACATTGAAGCTTGGCAACCCGATGTACTCGTACTTGTAGACTATCCAGGATTTAATTTACGTATTGCAGAATGGGCTAAAAAAAATGGATTTAAAGTAGTCTATTATATTGCACCGCAGGTTTGGGCATGGAAAGAAAACAGGGTTAAAAAAATGAAACTATGCATCGATAAAATGTTTTGCATACTTCCTTTTGAAAAAGATTATTTCAAAAATAAATGGAATTGGGATGTTACCTATGTAGGCCATCCGCTCTTACGTGTGATAGAATCCTTTACAAGCACTACCCCACTTTCAACAGACAATAAAAAAGTAATTGCATTACTACCAGGTAGCAGAAAACAAGAAATCATTAAAATGTTACCGATCATGCTAAGTGTGACGCCGCATTTTCCGGGCTACACTTTTATGGTGGCACAAGCCCCAGGGCAAGACGCTCCATTTTACAACCGCTTTTTAATGGGATATTCCAATGTCACACTCATTAAAAACAGCACATACGACCTACTCACAATAGCCGATGCAGCGCTCGTAACTAGTGGTACCGCTACGCTTGAAACCGCACTATTTAAAGTTCCTGAAGTCGTGTGCTACAAAACCAGCAAATTCTCTTACCAAATTGCAAAGAGGTTGGTAAAAATTAAGTTCATCTCACTCGTGAACCTAATTATGGATAAAGAAATTGTTCGTGAAATTATTCAAGAAAACCTGACGGAGCAGCAATTAACAAATGCACTGCGTAATATCACAGAAAACGAGGAGCATAGAAAAGAGGTGATGAATAACTACCAGTCATTACATGCACTGCTCGCAGCAGGTGGCGAAGACGCTTCTGCAAAAGTGGCTAAAGAAATTGTAGCACTTGCAGGACCAAAACTATTTATTGATGAGGGGTAATATCAGCGACTTAAATAAAATAATAAGCACCGCCATCAAAAACATAAACAGCGAAATCCGGTTCATACCATGCATGTATTTCATCCATTGAGTACGCGGCTCATTGGGGTCTCTTTTTGAAATAAAAAGGT
>Ga0315899_10006628_pt1 | contig 12489 bp, 12 predicted proteins | sample LakEriMetagenome_2_FD_203518 | JGI IMG/M metagenome (GOLD analysis project Ga0315899, IMG submission 203518) | Freshwater fungal communities from buoy surface, Lake Erie, Ohio, United States - Buoy 4 MA112 | ecosystem: Environmental > Aquatic > Freshwater > Lake | place: USA: Lake Erie, Ohio... | reverse complement strand
AAATTATTTACATTCAACGTAGGAACTCAATTCTAATGAAAATTCGTAACACCGCCATCGTGGCAGCTCTTTTGTCCGCAACAGCCATCGCTGTTCCTGCAACGGCTCAGGTATCCGGCATTGCAACCGCTGAAACATCCGTCGCTATTGCCCGTACAAAGGCACTCGGTACAGCGTATCAGCAGATCGGCACGCAATACGCAGCCGTTGTCCAGCAGATGCAGACCAAGCGTCAGGAAATCAACAACATCAATGTTCAGCTTGATACCAATAAAGATAAAGAGCTGACGCAGGCTGAACTCGACGTTGCAATTAAGGCGAAAAACCCTTTGCTGACGCAGCTTGATGCCAAGCAAAAGGAAATCAATACGCTTCAAGAACCAATTATCTTGGCGCAGCTTTATGCCGTTGAGCAGGTTGCCTTGAAGTATGAAGCGGCGCAGCAGGCGGTTATTGCTGCAAAGAAGATCAGCGTCATTTTGGCACCGGATGCATTTGTTTGGGCACCTGAAGCCGTTGACGTTACGCCTGCAATTACCGCTGAATTGGATAAAGCTATTCCAGCAGCCGTAATCACACCACCTGCCGGCTATCGTCCGTCGCGTCAGATTGGCGCTTTGTATCAGCAAATTCAGCAGTTGTTTAACAACGCAGCGCAGGCGCAAGCCGCCCAGGCCGCTGCGGCTCAGCCACGTGCTGCCGCACCAGCAAACCCTGCAGCACAGCCTGAAAGCCGATAAGCGGAATGAGCGCAGCTGATTTTAGCAACTACGACGTCCGCCGGGTTATGTCAGTGCTGCCGCACCGCTACCCGATGTTGCTGGTTGACCGCGTTGAAGAGCTTGTCCCTGATGAGCGCATCAGCGCGATCAAAGCCGTAACGATCAATGAAGGGTTCTTTCAGGGACATTTCCCTGGACGGCCTATCATGCCCGGCGTGCTGATTGTCGAAGCGTTGGCCCAAGCGGCTGGCGTTTTGGCGATGGAAAGCCTCGGGTTGATTGGTTCGGGTAAGCTCGTATATTTCATGTCCATCGACAATGCGAAGTTCCGTGCACCCGTCGAGCCCGGCTGTCTCCTGCATCTGAATGTCGAATTTGTGCAAAAACGTCCGCGTGTCTGCAAATTTGCGGGGCGTGCGATGATGGGGGATCAGGTCGCTGCGGAAGCCGAATTCATGGCCATGATCGCGGATCCGCCAGCTTGATGACATTCGCGGATAATTGAATCTTGCTATAACAGGCGTCCACCGCTATGCGCGGCGCTTCCGAATTTAGGGCGTCCGGTCGGAAACCGGTCGCTGAACAAAGGAATTATATATGAAAGCCGACATTCACCCCGATTATCACATGATCAAGGTGCAGATGACCGATGGCACCGTCTTCGAAACACGCTCCACCTGGGGCAAGGAAGGCGATACGTTGGCTCTGGATATTGACCCGACTTCGCACCCAGCATGGACCGGTGGTTCGGGCCGTATGCTCGACACAGGCGGCCGCGTTGCGCAGTTCAACAAGCGCTTTGGTGGTCTTAGCCTCAAGAAATAAGATAATCAGCGTGCCGGGTTGACGCCCGGCATGTGATAATCTTAAGGCCAAAGTATAGGAACGCGCCTGCCTTAGTGGCGCTATGGCGACCGTAGCTCAGTTGGTTAGAGCGCTGGTTTGTGGTACCAGAGGTCGGGGGTTCAAGACCCCTCGGTCGCCCCATTTATTCCCCTGCATAATCTGAGTGACTTTCGCATTGCGTAATATTATTACGTCTATGCGTAATTTGATTCCGACGTTGTTGAAATGAATTCGTCCGCATTTGGGAGTGACGAGATGCCCGCTATTTGGGATTTGCCAGATTTTGACTCGCATGAAGCAGTTCATGTGTTTGATGACCGCGCAACGGGTCTCAAGGCCGTCATCGCGGTGCATTCGACCCATTTGGGGCCAGCAGCGGGCGGAACGCGTTTCTGGCATTATGCCGACTCACAGGCTGCCATCACCGACGCGCTCCGTTTATCGCGCGGGATGAGCTATAAGAACGCCATGGCAGGGCTTTCGGCCGGTGGTGGTAAAGCAGTCATTTTGGCCAATCCACAGCGGGCAAAGCCGCCAGAACTGCTTGAGGCGTTTGCGCGTGCGGTCGACTCGCTCGGCGGCAAATATATCACTGCGCAGGATGTTGGTATTTCCGAAGCGGACATGGTCGCCGTTTCCAAGGTCACCCCACATGTTGCCGGACTTCCTGACCAAGGTGGTGATCCTGGTCCATATACAGCGCGTGGCGTCTTTCTGGGCGTTAAGGCAGCGGTCAAGCATGCGCTTGGTACAGATGACCTTAATGGCGTCCATGTGGCCATTCAGGGCGTCGGCAGCGTCGGTGGCGGGCTCGCGCGTTATCTGGCGGAAGAGGGCGCCAAGCTGACCCTCGCAGATGTTGACGCGCAACGCGCTGCAGACCTCGCCCGTGAACTGGGTGGGCAAAGTGTTGCGGCCGATGCCATTATGATGGTGGAAGCCGATGTGTTCAGTCCTTGCGCGCTTGGTGCGGTACTGACCGAATCCAGCGTAGCAGCGCTCAAAGTGCGCGCCGTTGCCGGTGGTGCAAACAACCAGCTGGCGACTGGCCCTGAAGGTCGGATGCTCGCCGACCGCGGTATTTTATATGCGCCGGATTATGTCATTAACGCAGGCGGCATTATCAACGTACTGCGCCATATCGAAAATGCCGACGATGCCGAGATTAATCGGCGCATCGATGCCATTGCAGGCCGATTGGCGGCTATCTGGAATGAAAGTGATTCGACCGGCAAAACACCGGCTGAAGTCGCCGACAATATGGCGCAAAAGCTTATTGGCCGCTGATGCCAAATCCATTGGCGTAACGCTTTGGCGGTGCTAGATGCGTCGCCGACTTATGCATCGTTTCGCCAATCCTGCCCGTTTTTTGCGCATTGCAAAGCCACTCACGCCTTGGCTGTTGTGGATGGGCATCGCTTTGACGCTCGGGGCTTGCCTATGGGGGGCGTTCTTTACGCCAACTGAGCGCCTCATGGGCGATACCGTAAAGATTATATTCGTTCATGTGCCCGCCGCTTGGCTGGGTATGGGCGGATGGACGGGCATTGCCATTGCCAGCATCGTTCAGCTGGTCTGGCGCCATCCACTTGCTGGCGTGTCCGCGCGCGCAATTGCGGTTCCCGGCGCGACCTTTGCGGCGATTTGCCTTATCACTGGATCGATTTGGGGGCGGCCAACATGGGGCACATGGTGGGTCTGGGATGGCCGACTGACATCTATGCTGGTGCTGTTCTTCCTTTATCTTGGGTATATCGCGCTTTCGAACGCGTCGAGCGAGAAGGGCGATACGAGCCGCGTTGCCGCCGTTTTCGGCATCATCGGTGCCGTCAACATTCCGATCATCAACCGTTCGGTCATCTGGTGGGAAAGCCAGCACCAAAAGGCGAGCATCACCTTGGGCGGATCTTCCATTGATCAAGCCTATCTTGTGCCGCTTTTTGTGTCTGTTGCGGGCTTCAGCCTGTTGTTCGGCGCGTTGGTGTTGATGCGGATGCGCACTGCGCTGGCAGAAATGCGGATTGAGGCGCGTATGCGCCGTATGGCGGATTATTGATGCCGCACGCACCGTTCATTATCGCGTCGTTCGCTGTTACGGGCGTTGGCATTAGCTGGCTTGTAATCTCCAGCTATCTTGCCATGCGTCGCACAGAGGCATCGGCAGATGAATTGAGGCAACAGCCATGAAGCCCAAGCATCAACGCCTGTTGCTTGCCGTGATTGCGGTTTTTGCCCTGATAGGCGCTGGCCTGATCGCCGCAGCGGCATTGCGCGAAGAAGCGTCGTATTTTTACACGCCCACCACCTTGGCCAGCGCCAATGTTGCGCCGGGCAAGGCCATTCGCCTTGGCGGAATGGTGCAAAAGGGTTCAATCGTCCGCGCGCCCGATGGCGTTTCGATTATCTTTACGGTGCAGGACAAGGATAAAACGCAAAAGGTCGCCTATCGCGGTATTACGCCCGATCTGTTCGTTGAAGGGTCCGGCGTGGTTGCAGATGGCCGGCTTGGCCCCGACGGTATCTTTATAGCGGACAGTCTATTGGCCAAGCATGACGAAAATTATGTGCCCAAAGAACTGGCGGATATCGACATGACTTCCGCAGAACACACAAAGGACACGCTTTCAAAATGAAGGCTTTGACATAATGGCAGAGGCTGGACTTGCCGCTTTGTGGCTGGCCGCCGCAATGGCGCTGCTGCAGCTTGTGGGCGGCATGACATTGTTGCGCGGCGGCGCAGGGCAGCTTGTACCGCTCATTAAGCCTGCGGCTTATGTCCAAGGTGCCTTATGCGCCTTTGCGTTTCTTGCGCTGATGTGGCTGTTTTACGTAACCGACCTGTCGGTGTTGTTGGTCGCCAGCAATAGCCACATTGATAAACCACTGATTTTCAAACTTGCGGGCACATGGGGCAACCATGAGGGCTCAATGCTGCTGTGGGTCTCGGTTTTGTCGGTGTCCGGCGCTGCGATTGCGCTGTTGGAAAAGCGGATTGAGCCCAAAACGCTCAATGCCACGCTGGCGGTGCAGGCATTCATTGCCCTTGGCTTTTTTGCGTTCCTTTTGTTCGCATCTAACCCGTTTGAGCGCCTCGTCCCCGCGCCTGTTGAAGGGAATGGATTGAATCCATTGCTTCAGGACGTTGGCCTCGCATTCCATCCGCCGACTTTATATTTCGGTTATGTCGGGCTTTCGATCGCCTTCTCCTTTGCCGTGGGCGCATTGCTGACCAATCAGGTTGGGCCCGCCTTTGCACGTGCGATGCGGCCTTGGGTGTTGGCGGCGTGGATATTCCTGACCATCGGCATCACCGCGGGCAGCTATTGGGCGTATTATGAGCTTGGTTGGGGCGGCTGGTGGTTCTGGGACCCCGTTGAAAACGCATCACTGCTGCCGTGGCTGGCGGCGACTGCGCTTCTGCACTCGGTCAGCGTCCTTGCGACACGTAACGCTTTGCGCGCATGGACGATCATGCTGGCGCTCGTTGCATTTGCAATGTCGATGGCTGGGACGTTCTTGGTGCGGTCGGGCATTTTGACGAGCGTCCACGCCTTCGCTGTCGATCCGGAACGCGGGGCGTTCATCCTTGCCTTGATGTTGATTTACACCAGCCTTGCGTTTGTGATTTTTGCCTTGCGCATTGGTTCGGTCAAGCAAGGCGAGCCGTTTCAGCTCATCAGCCGCGAAGGCGGCATTGTGGCCAACAACATCTTCCTCAGTGTTATCCTTGCGGTGGTGCTCATCGGCACGCTTTACCCGCTGGCCGCAGAGGCGATGGGCGACAAGATTTCCGTTGGCCCGCCCTATTTCAACAAGGCAACGGTGCCAATTGCTGTTCTGTTGATGCTTGCCCTTTTGATTGGGCCGATGCTGCGCTGGCGCCGCGATGATCTCAAACGCCTAAAATATTGGCTTATCGGGGGCGCTGCAATTTTGTTGTGGAGCGGCATCGCCGTGTGGAAATTCGCGCCGGATGTTGGACTGTTCCCATTGCTTGGGATTGCCTTGTCCTTGGCACTGGCTGTCGCCGCGTGGCTGCCCTTACGCGGCCGCAAATTGCTGCGCACGCCATTACCTATATTCGGCATGGTCATCGCGCATTTCGGCATTGCCGTCAGCGTTTTCGGCATGGCGGCAGAGTCCGGATTTTCATCAGAAACATTGACCGCGCTTGCCCCGGGCGAAAGCGCAGAAATCGCGGGCTGGCAAGTGAAGCTCGACGACGTCAATCCTGTTGTCGGTGACAACTGGGTTGCAGTTGAGGGCCAGATGCAGGCGGTGAAAAATGGCGATGCCTTTGTGCTTCGTCCGCAATCACGGCAGTTTTTTAAGCCCGAAATGCAAACGAGCGAGGCGGCATTGCTGACGCGTTGGAATGGCCAACTTTATGCTGTAATCGCGCAGCCGGACCAAGAGGGCGATGGCCGCTGGCAGGTGCGCTTGTGGTGGAAACCCTTTGTATCGTTCATCTGGTATGGCGGACTGCTGATTGCGGTCGGTGGTATCATTGCGCTGCTTGGCCGTATGTTCCGGCGCGCGAAAAAGCCTGCTAAAAACAAGTGGCAAACGACATGAACCGGCCCTGGCTTCTGTGGATCCCGCTGGCGGTGGTCGCTTTTATTGGTGGTCTGGCCATTTACGGCCTGGCTGTGCCGAAAGACGAACAGGTGCATTCGGCGATGATTGGCCAAAAGCTGCCTGCATTTTCATTGCCCGCAGCAACGGCGGGAGTCGAAGGCTTGGCCAGCAGCGATATGGTCGATGGCAAGCCCCGTTTGCTGAACATTTTTGCCAGCTGGTGCATCCCGTGCAAGGCGGAAGCGCCCTATCTTGAAGCCTTGAAAAAGGCAGGTGTTGAAATTGACGCCATCGCCATCCGCGACAGACCCGAAGACGTTGCCGCATTCTTGAGCGAATTTGGCAACCCGTTCCGGCGGATTGGATCGGACAGCGAAATGGCTGTTCAGCTTAAGCTTGGATCGTCAGGGGTTCCGGAAACCTATGTCATCGGCGGTGACGGAACGATATTGTATCAGCATATCGGCGATATCCGGGCTGAACATGTCCCGATGCTGATTGAAAAAGTGAACGCCGCGAAATGAGAATGCTCGCGCTCATATGCCTTATGCTTGCAACACCCGTGTTCGCGCAAGGCAGCGGCCCGACGCCCGCATTGGCGAACCGTCAGCTGCCTGATCGCGCACAGGAAACGGCGGCAACCAAGTTGATGCACAGCTTGCGCTGCATTCAATGTCAGGGGCAATCTATCGCCGATAGTGACGCGCATATGGCAGGTACGATGCGCGCAGAGGTGCGGCAACAAATTGCAGCGGGGCAGAAGCCCGAGGCCATTCGTGGCTGGATGATCGCGCGCTACGGTGAATGGGTCAGCTTCGAACCTGATATGAAGGGGGTAGGGCTATTGCTTTGGCTCACGCCCTTATTGGTCCTGATTGCGGGCATATGGCTGGCGCGCGGACTATTCCGGAGGGGCGCATGAACGGTTGGTTTGCACTTGGCATTTTGGCGGTACTCAGCCTAGCCGTGCTCGTCTGGAATGTCCGATCGTCGAAAGGCTTGTGGCAGATTGCTGCGGCTGTCGTGCTATTGGGCATGACGGGATACGCGCTTCAGGGACGGCCCACGACACCATCGTCTCCTGCCAAGCCACTGGCCGCAAGCGAAGTTGCCGCGAACGAGCTCGTCGACATACGGGCCGACATGGACCAAAGCTTTGGCAGCGCAAAACGCTGGCTTGTTACCGCGGACTCATTTGCCAAGCAGGGCGATTACACGCTGTCGGCATCCTATATTCAGGCTGGTTTGCGTAAAGACCCCAACAACCCCGATCTGTGGTCCGCATTGGGTTTGCAGCTGATGCTCGCAAGCCAGGGCCAAATGTCGCCTCCGGCGCAATTGGCATTTGATAAGGCGCGGGCAATCCGGCCCAATTATCCTGCGCCGTATTATTTCGCGGGGCTAACGCGGCTCTTTGCCGGAGACCTTGATGGGGCCATTTTGCTCTGGGAAAAGACCGTGTCGCTCGCGACGCCGCAAGCCAAGTGGAAGGCACGTATTGAGTCGCAACTACAAGCGGCGAAGGCATTGCAGGCCCAGGCCGCTAATGCCCAAGCGGCAAATAAGGCTAAGTAGCTGATATAATTTATTTTTCATATCAATTGCCGGCATCATTGCTTTGTTGTGATGGGTTGGTGCCCATGCTAATGCGCGCGTCCTGACTGCTTCTAGAGGCAATCGGGGCAAACGCCGGGGAAACGAAATGGTTGGACCGCAAGCCGCAGACGATTTTGGTCATAGCGAACAAGATCACCATGCAAGTCATGCCCCAAAGGGGTCGCTGCTCGCCCTGTGCGTTGGCACAATTGGCGTTGTCTTTGGCGACATCGGGACCAGCCCGATTTATGCTTTCCGCGAAACATTCGCCGGACATCATCCCATCACCCCCGATCCGATGCACATTAATGGTGTGCTAAGTCTCGTTTTTTGGTCGATGATGATCGTTGTGACATTCAAATATGTCTTCACGATCATGAAAGCCGACAACAAGGGCGAGGGCGGAAGCCTTGCCCTTCTCGCGCTGATTAACCGGCAGACTGCGGGCGCAAAATGGACAGCGCCGTTCGTGATGCTGGGCGTTTTTGCAACCGCATTATTCTACGGCGATTCCATGATTACGCCGGCGATGTCGATCCTGTCGGCGGCGGAAGGTCTGAAATATGTCAACCAAGGCTTTAGTGCCTGGATCCTGCCGATATCGATCGTGATTATCGGTGGACTGTTTGCGTTCCAATCGCGCGGCACGGCCAAGGTTGGCGCATGGTTCGGGCCGATCATGCTGGTCTATTTCGCAACGCTTGCCGGTCTTGGCATTATGCATCTAACAAAGATGCCGCTGATCATTCTCGATGTTCTTAATCCGCTAAATGCGCTTTATTTTTTCTACGCCGATGGCTTTCGTGCGTTTGTCGCTATGGGCACTGTGGTGCTTGCCGTTACCGGAGCCGAGGCGCTCTATGCAGATATGGGGCATTTTGGACGGCGCCCAATCAAGTTCAGCTGGCTGTTCTTTGTTCTGCCGGCGTTGATGCTGAACTATATGGGGCAGGGGGCAATGATCCTGTCGATGACGCCTGAGGAAGCCCAGATGGCCATTCGTGACCCGTTCTTCCTGATGGTGCCGGACATCATTAGCACGCCCGTTATCATATTGACGATCATGGCCGCGATTATCGCCAGCCAAGCCGTGATTTCGGGTGCATTCTCGCTGACACAGCAAGCCATTCAATTGGGCTTCATGCCGCGCTTGAGCATTCTGCACACGAGCGAAAAAGCCGCAGGCCAGATCTATATTCCGGCAATTAACTGGGGGCTGGCGGTGATGGTCCTCTTGCTGGTGCTTTTCTTCCAGTCTTCGTCCAACCTTGCCGCTGCTTATGGCATCGCGGTGACGGGTGCGATGTTTATCGATACCTGCCTGATCGCAGTCGTGCTCGTGTCGCTTTGGAAATGGCCAAAGTGGAAAGCCATTCCGATATTGGCTTTGTTCTTCATCGTCGACTTTGCCTATTTCGGCGCAAACCTGCTCAAGGTTCCGTCGGGTGGCTGGGTGCCGCTGCTGATTGGTTTGGTGATCTTCACCTTGCTGACGACATGGTCACGTGGACGCGCGCTGATGCGCGAGCGTATGGCCGAAAGCACCATGCCGATGGAAATCTTCATCAAATCGGCTGCAAACAGCGCGACGCGGGTTCCCGGCACGGCGATTTTCATGGCGTCTGCCGCGAGCGGCGTTCCTTCGGCTTTGCTGCATAACATCAAGCACAACCGCATATTGCATGAACGCGTCATCATTCTCACAGTGCAAATTGAGGATGTCCCCTTTGTCGAAACCGGCGAACGGATTATCTGCAAAGACCTTGGTGAAGGTTTCTATCGCGTCAAAATGCGCTTTGGCTTTTTGGAAGAGACCAATGTCCCTGCGACGCTCGATTTGGTCGATTTGTGCGGTCCAAAGTTTGACATGATGCACACCAGCTTCTTCCTGTCGCGGCAGACGCTTATTGCGTCGAAGATCCCCGGCATGGCGATCTGGCGTGAAAAGATTTTCGCATGGATGTTGCGCAACGCCGCAAACGCCATGGAGTTCTTTAAGCTGCCCAGCAACCGGGTGGTCGAACTGGGAAGCCAAGTCGAAATTTAATGGCCTAGGCCGCGACGCGCGTGTGTTGTCGCTAAATCGCTTGAACCTTTTTGTTTCGACCAATACGAACAAAAAGGAACTTCGATTGGAAGATCGTATGTCGGTTATGGCATTGCTTTCGGCGGCTAACTTCGCCGATTTGAGAGAAATGTGGCATTCCGTCGACTTCGACCGGCTTGGCATCACTTTTGATGACGGCAGTAACCCGGCGAGCCTATCAGGCAGTCTGCTGTTTAGTGGTGTTGCATTTACCTATGCGTTACAGTCGTGCCCTGCACCAGCGGCAACGCACCACATTTTTTGTAACGCTGATCTTACGGATATCCAGTCCGCTGTGCACATTGATTTGGGGGCCGCTGTTGCATCTGGCCGTACTGTTCCCGCAATTGTTCAGTGCATGCTGGAGCTTGGCGAGGCTCTGGGCCGCAACTTGGGTATCAAGGCCGTGTTCTGGTCTCCGGCGGCTGTTGTTTCCGGATATAATTATTACGCAGAAGCTGTGGCCCAATATGCCCAAGGTGCGGCCTTTCCGGCATTGCTGTGTGTTGGCTTTGACATGTCGAGGATCGGTACTGTGCAAACAACAGGGTTGGCGTGGCTATGCGATCAGGAACTTACCTTCACGCATCCGCAGCGGCCTGCGCATGAAGCCATGCGCTACGTGGCGCGCCTTGTGCACGACCTTGCCACGCAAGGAGCATATGATCGCGCACTGGAGCTGCCCGGTTTGCATGCAGATGAGGTTGTTGTCGTGACGCCCAGCCCCGATCAGGGCACAGTAAATGCACGCTTGGTTGTTGGTAAAGAGGCCATAAACTCCACCCGATAGCACATGGGGCGCGCCATTTGGCTGGCAACTAAATGGATGCGCATAAATTTTATACTGGACGAATGTTGCTTTGAATGGCTATCGCCGCAACATAATGTCTTTGCACAACGCGACCTTGCTTCTTCTACGACTTACACGCCCTTAGGCGTGCGCTTGATGTCGGCATCGTTCGGCAGGCCGCCTAAGGGCTTCATGAAACCCCGCCAAGTCTTACAGCCCTTATAATGGGCGCAATAGCGAAGTTGCAAAAAACATGATGTTATCCGATCCATCTCGTAAATACCGCGCATTCCCGCAAGTTGATCTGCCCGATCGTCAATGGCCAAATCGTACAATAGACGCACCGCCACGCTGGCTTTCGACCGACTTGCGCGATGGCAATCAGGCGCTGATTGACCCGATGGGCGCAGAGAAAAAGCGCCGGTTTTTTGATCTTCTCCTGAAAGTGGGCGTGAAGGAAATCGAAGTTGGTTTCCCAAGCTCGGGTGCGACAGATTTCGATTTCATTCGTGGTTTGGTCGATAGCGGAAGCATCCCCGATGATGTGACGATCCAGAGCCTGACGCAGTCGCGGCGCGACCTTATTGAGAAAACGTTCGAAAGCATGGCGGGCGCACCGCGTGCGATCGTGCATCTGTATAATGCCGTCAGCCCCGCGTGGCGGGACATTGTCTTCAACCTCGACAAAGCGGGCGTGAAGGCCATCGCGGTTGAAGGCGCGCATATGTTGATGGAGCAAGCCGCACGCTTCCCCGAAACCGACTGGCATTTTGAATATAGCCCCGAAACCTTCTCCACTGCCGAGCTAGAATTCAGCCTTGAGGTGAGCGAGGCGGTGATGGAGGTTTTGAAACCGACCGCTGCCAAGCCACTGATCCTGAATTTGCCAGCCACCATCGAAGCTGCGATGCCCAATGTATATGCGGACCAGATCGAATGGATGTGCAAACATATCAGCGCGCGTGATGCGGTTGTCATCAGCCTGCATCCGCATAATGACAGGGGCAGCGGCATCGCTGCGGCGGAACTTGGCCTGTTGGCAGGCGGTGACCGGATCGAAGGTTGCCTGTTCGGCAATGGTGAACGCACGGGCAATGTCGACCTCGTCACGCTGGCGCTGAACATGTATACGCAAGGGCTGAACCCAGGCCTTGATTTCAGCAATATCGATGAAGTCATTCAGACCGTGGAATATTGCAATCAACTGCCGGTCCATCCGCGTCACCCATATGCCGGTGAATTGGTGTTCACGGCCTTTTCCGGATCACACCAAGACGCCATTAAGAAAGGTTTTGCCGCGCATGAACGGCAAAATGATGAGATCTGGCGTGTGCCTTATTTGCCGATCGATCCAGCGGATTTGGGTAGGTCATACGAAGCCGTCATCCGCGTGAATTCGCAAAGCGGCAAGGGCGGTGTGGCCTGGGTTATCGAGCAGGACCACGGCCTCAAACTGCCGAAGCGTATGCAGGCTAATTTTTCCACAACCGTGCAGGAATTGTCCGACACCACGGGCCGGGAGTTGACCGGTGCCGATATCTGGGAAGCCTTTGAAAAGCGCTATCATCTGAAAGGTGAAGGGCGCTTCCGCCTCATCGACTTCCGCGAAAGCCAAAGCCAGCGTCAACTGGATGAGCGTATCTTCGCAGGCAACATCCGCATCGATGGCGTCGACCAAAGCGTGAGCGGTCGCGGCAACGGACTTATCTCAAGCCTTGCCAACGCGCTTGAGGAGGCTCTTGGGGGCCCGCTGGACATCATTGACTATAGCGAGCACGCAATCGGCCACGGCACCGACGCACGCGCTGCTGCCTATGTTGAGTGCCGCGTTGGCGATGGGCCGATTTTATTCGGTGTCGGGATCAGCAGGG
>Ga0315899_10006627_pt1 | contig 12489 bp, 13 predicted proteins | sample LakEriMetagenome_2_FD_203518 | JGI IMG/M metagenome (GOLD analysis project Ga0315899, IMG submission 203518) | Freshwater fungal communities from buoy surface, Lake Erie, Ohio, United States - Buoy 4 MA112 | ecosystem: Environmental > Aquatic > Freshwater > Lake | place: USA: Lake Erie, Ohio... | reverse complement strand
GCAGCGACGCTGCTGCTGATGTGTGTGTGTGTGTGTGTGTGTGTGTGTGTGTGTGTGTGTATTTATATTTATGTGTGTGTGTGTGTATATATATGCTTATGTACCTGCGTACGGCGACGCTGCTGCAGATATATATATAACAGATACCTGCGTGCCGCTGAAATACACACACACACACACACACACACACACACAACAGATACCTGCGAGCATTGACGCTGCTGCCGCCAGCGCCTGCTGCTGCTGTTGATGCTGCAGGGCTGCGACGGGGTCTGTGTGTGTGTGTGTGAGTGTGTGTACACATGCACAGTGTGTGTGTGTGTGAGTGTGTGTACACATGCACAGTGTGTGTGTGAGTGTGTGTACACATGCATAACACACACGCACACACGCACGAACGCGCGCACACACACACAATATATACATATATACCCAGCGGGGCATCTCGGGAAGCTTTGTAGAGAGCCTGCTGCTGCTGCTGCTGCAGAGTAGCACCGGGAGCATCCACTTCAAGGGTTGCGCCTGTACGCACATTAGGAACACATTAGGAACACATTAGGAACACATCAAGGGTGGCGCTTGTACACACATTAGGAACATATTAGGAACACATTGGGAACACATCAAGGGTTGCGCCTGTACACACATTGGGAACACATTGGGAACACATTAGGAACACATTAATAGCGTTGGGGGGGTCGAGCGCAAAACCCCCTGCCCCATAAAAAATTCCTCAAAAAAAAAAATTAAAGTATAAAGTGGGGTCGAGCGCAACAACCCCTGGCAGAATTTAATAAAAAAATGCCAGCAGAGGGAAGAGTTTCTGGTTTACTCACTAACCTACTCACTAAACTACTCACTAAACTACTCACTAAACTTTGAAACTGCTACATTGCAGAAGTTGTCAAATGTCAGTGCCCTAGTACATGTTATGTATAAAGTCCCTATATAGACTACTTTTGAGAATGCACACACCAGGAGGAGGAGGCGCTACGACGGGTGGTGCGAAAGTGGTTATGCGCTCAGTTGGGCGCCTGGCGTACTGTGCCAATGCAGCCAGCCGTAGTGTAAGCTCCGAGTCTTGCCGCAGGATGGGTTTTGTTTCCACAGGAGCGTAAGTGGCATCTTGGCTTCCGCGGTTTTGGTTTTGCTCCGCCAGGGCCTTCTTGGCTGCCGCCTCGGCCGCGGCCGCTTCATCGCGCTCTTGTTGGTCTTGCTGATGGCTACCGTCCTGCTGCCGGTCGTGCTCTTGGTTGTTGCTTTTGTTCAGCAAGCCGATCAGGCACGAAAAAAAAACGCTAAACCCTAAAAATGCTAAGACCTAAACGGCGCCGGCCCACATTCACTATGGATGGAAACGCGCGCAACAGAGGCAGCACTGATGCTGGGTTCACAAACGCGGTACCTGCCACCCCTTAGCTGCAGCCGCAGAGTCCACGCGCATGCGTCGCCTCGGCAAGACAAAACCGTCGCTGTAGTGGTCAAAGGCCCTCGCTTCCACTCCGCCCTCCCACCGCGGCACCCCTGCCGCAGCCCGACGCTGAGCAAAAACAGCAGCGCTGCGCCCCTCGTCCGACCGATTGCGCATCGAGTTGTGCCTCGCGCCATTCGTGTGGCCCCCGATACTCGAAACCGTTGACTACACCCCGTTAATACGGACAAACCGTTAATACGGACAAATTTTTGAATTTTTCCCAAAATAAAAATAAAAAATATCCAAGGATATTTTTTAAAAATAAAAAACGCCAGCGGTTGGGGAACCAACCGAGTGTGCAACGATGGGCGGCTGTAGCGGCAAGGTGGCGGACCTGACCGCGAGGAACCAGGTGGATCCTATCGTGGAGCGCCTGGTGGCGGGTCTGGTGATCTACAGCCAGTCTTTCATGGGAGACTTTTGGCTCGTGTACAAGAACAGTCACATAGTTGTGTCGTGCTTCGCCACGCACAGGGCACACTACTTTACGGGCAGTGAGCGCTATTACGTCATGCTGGTGTCGATTTTATGGGCGTTCTTCCTCTCTTCCCTCTTTACGTATGAAGGCAAGTCGGGCTCTTGTCAAAAAATATTCAAGGAGCAGCGCGACGCGTACTGGAGTAAGTACGGGTCGAACAGGACTGGGTCGGCGGTCGACAGTAATGCAACACTTGCAACGGAGGCGTTTCAAAAGGCTACAGAGGAGTGTCTGAAAGATCAATCGGTGAAGACGCCCATGGAAAGCGCGATTTTGTTTGCGATCATTTCGTCCCTCCTCCAACTGTTTTACGACTCGTTGGCCAAGTTCTTGGTCACGTGCGCGTGCGTGCAAAATTGCAACAAAGGCATCAAGAACTGCGTTGAGGGGCTCGGCAAAATGACCTTCTGGTGTCTTGCCTTGGTTGCCATTGTCGTTCTGATTGCGGGCTGGGGGATTATTATTGCAATGGGTGGCAACTTTGCTCTAGCCTTCGGCACTTTCATCATCACGAAGCTCTTTAATTTCATTTTGGTCACATCGCTCATAGTGTTCGTTACGTTTGCCATGGCGCGCAGAGCTCAGATGAAGCCGCCAGCCAGTGCGCTTGCGACACCGGAGGGCAAGGCGAAATGGGAAGCGAAACCGAAGGCTCTTTGTCCATGCCTCAGCTCAGACGCGCCATGTGACATGTGGAACAAGTACATCGGCGCGGAAAAGAGTTTCGAGGACCTGCCCAAAACGCCTCCAGACTATGACTTTGATATCAAAATCTCGCTCTTGATTTGTTGCTTGACGTCGACCGTGTACGAGTACAAGGCCCAGAACCCCATGGAGAACCCCATGGAGCAAAACCAGATGCCCAGCATGCTCCCGCCGGGCTGGCAGGCCTGCCAGGACCCGCAGTCTGGGCGCACCTACTACCAAAACACCGTCACCAAAGCGACGCAGTGGGATCCCCCGGGTGCGGCGACCTCGGACGTAGAAAGGTCTGGTTGCGGTCAGCCTGCAACGCTTCCTCCTCCACAGTTATCTATGGGGAATAACTGTCAATCTGGTCAGACCGTCAACTGCCCTCCCTCCAATGAGCACTATCCTCCCTCGGGTGCCCCGGTCACAATGGAGACTCAAGTCTATCCGCCCTCGAATCAGTACTATGCTGCTCAGCCAGCAACGCTTCCTCCTCCACAGTTATCTACAGGGAATTATGACGTGATTCAAGTCTATCCGCCCTCGAATCAGTACTATGCTCCCTCGAGTTCGAGTCTGCCTCCGACCTTGCCTCCTGGGTATCACATTTGTGTGTGTGTGTGTGTGTGTGTGTGTGTGTGTGTGTGTGTGTGTGTGTGTGTGTTGCGAAATATGATGATTAGCGGATTGAGCATAAGTGAGATAGGTGTACACATATTAGAAACACATTAGGAACACATTAGGAACACATATGATGATGAGCGGATTGAGCATAAGTGAGATAGGTGCGGAGGTTTCGGGTTTGGACGAGTGGGCATGGGGCAGGCGAAAGACAAGACACTTTGACTAAACTCAACCCCAAACTAAATCCTGAACTAAACCCTAAAACTGAATCGTCAATGAGGAAGGCGTAGGATGAGGTGTAGAGGTGTTGCGGTGTACACGTTTTGCGGTGTTGCTTTTGGACGAGCAGTTTGGACGAATAGAGGTGTTTCGTTTCGGCGAGGAGAGGTGTAGAGGTGTTGCGTTTGGACGAATGGGCGTAGGATCAGTGTATGCGTGTGCCTTTGTGTGTTTGTGTGTGTTATGAGCGAGTGTGTTAGTGTGAGTGAGTGAGTGAGTGAGTGAGAGAGAGAGAAAGAGAGAGAGTGAGTGAGTGAGTGTGCGTGAGTGCGTGTATTGCATGGCATAATGTGTGTGTTTGTGTGTGCGCGTGTGGGGGGCTCCAGAAGGACATTTATACCCTGTTGCACATGCAAAACCGCCAGTACGGCATGGCATAATGTGTGTGTGCGTGTGTTTGTGTGCAGGTGGGAGGAAAAGTTTCTTCCGGATGGGAGGGCGTATTATGTCAACCACCACAACCAAACCACTTCATGGGAGCGTCCCTATTGAGTCACCACTACCAAACCACTTCATGAGAGGGCGTATTATGTCAACCACCACAACCAAACCACTTGATGGGAGCGTCGGTATTGAGAAAGAAAGGCAGGACCAAATTGTAAAATATAGCTGTAAAGGTCCTCCAATTTTTCAAATTTGTTCATGAATATTATTAGCGGGGAAGAAAGGCGGAGACGCGCGGCTCTGGGGCAGCCCGGCTGTGGGGGAGGAGGCTTTATTCAAACAAAAAGCCGTGAACGACCGACCTGAACCGGCGCTCGACGTGTGTGCCCGGATACCTCCTACGGCGCCTCCTCTTATATGTGTTATCTACGCCTCCTCTTATTATGTGTTAACTAAAGCTTTGCTGCGTCCCTTGGACTTGTACTGGATATGGTACGCCTCCTCCTATTTAAATGTGTTATCTCAAGCTTCGCTACGTCCCTGGGTCTTGTACTCATTCAGACCTGAACCGGCGCTCGACGTTTGTGCCCGCGGAGCGCTGCGCAAAAAAAAAAAATCGCCGATTTTTTCGGGTCCCATCCCACGATGAACCGAAAAGTGTAAATCATAAACCGGCAACTGTGCCTCTCTCGCTCGCGCCTCGGCACGATTCCAAAAGGTTGACCCTTTTGCCACCAGTTCGTGGGCTCAAAGAGCCCCTCTATAGCATCTCGGCACGATTCCAAAAGGTTGACCCCTGTTACAGAGATTACAACTAGCAGACTTCCCCTCTAACATATACTTGTCACTCGTGGCGGTCGCGCGGATCTTGACATCAACGTTGCCCTCGGCGGGGCGAGGCGGGGTAAGTTGTTTGCGGGACATGTCCGACGCGCGGGCTTGGGCAAACGCAGAGTCGGCATGCTCTGGACTTGTTTGTCCAGCAGAAGCATCCAACCCCATCCTTTGGCCGAGGTGAGCTGCTGCAGTTGGTGCTCAAAGGCGCGCCTGGAGAGAGTGGAAGGCAGGGGCAGCCCAGATTGTGCTCTTGAAAGGGGGAAAACTCAAGGTGCGTGGCTAACAAGTTTGCTTAGTTTTACTCAGAGTGACATGTACACGTTACCTTAGTTTTGCCCAGACCTTAGTTTTGCTCAGACCTAAGTTTTGCTCAGAGTGACATCATGTACTTGTCACCGTTGGTCTGTGTCAGTTACTTGCGTTGATAAAACGTTGACAGAGCCAGTTGTGTGAAAAGGTATGCGTGGGCCGGAAGAGAGACGCTGCCAGGTCATGCATACCTACACACGCAGAACAACACCAGTCAGCCTACTACCCAGAGTACCCGCACGAAACTGACGAATCCGCCCCGACCTTGCTCACGCCGCACTTCTAGCTGTGTGTGACGTGACAAGGTAGCGAAAACCCAGTGTTCGTGGGTTGTCAGGGTTTGCATGGGGACGATCGAGATTTGAGATAGAATCTCGCAGATATGGCCTAGTTGCACAAGACCCAGGGTCACCGAAAAGGGTTGATTTCGTAGCTGTTCCAGGTTCGGGATTTTAGAATAAAACAGACAGAGGAGCAAAGCTTCTCCAGTCTACGTTCCCGTCGGACGTTGTGTGTCGTCGTCGGGGTGGGGAGGGGATCGTCGTGTGTCGAGGCATGACCGCATGGCTATTGTAGGTGCCCGGCAACCGTGCGCCTCCGGGACGCCCATCCCCTAGCTCACCCGGCAACTCTGCACGGCCCGGCGGTGTCTGAGCCCTTCTTATATTATTCAAAAGTTAATTAATTCGAATGTCTAGGTAGAGCAACCGACGCCCTGGGGCCTGGACCCCCCGCTACGGACATATCGTGCCTAATGAACTCTCCCTCTTTCTTTTTCTTTCTCTCTTTCGAGCGTGGCAAGTCGGGCATTGCGAACGAGCGTATCCGAGTACAGGTCCTGCCGAGCATCCCAGATTGCTGCCGACACCACCTGCAGGACAATCAAAAGAGGGTCAGACGCAAGGATCCCCCCTTTGTCAGTCGCGACGGCGTCCCCGATATCGCTATCGAAATCCAAAAATACCTGTATGGCAGCTTCATCAAGGTCCTTGTCCCTCTCCATGTCTCGGCCGATGGCAGTGGGCGCCACGACCTGTTCACGAGAGGTGTCAGTACTTGCCAGCTGCTAGGGCTCCACGCGCACAAGCAGCATACGATGCCACGTGTACACCACGTTACGTCAAACGTCCCCGAGCAGGCACCTTTTTCTGGTCTGCAGCCTTTTGCGCAGTCGTCTGGGATTTGAAGCCAGCTTTTGCCTCCATTTCGGCCAGGAGACGCCTGGAAAGGTTTGCAGAGCCAGCCTTTAGTCTGTGCCCCTGAGTTGCAGCAAAAGTCGGACTGCAACGACACAAAGGAAACAAACGTGGCAAAGCATTCACATACACGCAACCTGTGCCCCAAACGATTCTGGGCGGCTGCTTCTGCCTTGGCTACCTTCTTTGCCGAATAGTGCAGTGGGATCTCTTTTATTTCCAAATTATACCTGACCATCAGATTCGCACAACAATCAGACGTTTCGCCTCCAGCACGCAGATTACGAGACAACGGCATGTAAAGAGACAGGCACGCCATAGCCATAGGATTTTGTGTTGATTCTTTCTGAGATGGTTACCTCCGAGCGATACATAGTCGCAATATGCTGCAACCGAGGCATAAGAGTTCATCCGCGCGCCTGTGCGCACTACGGTAGGGCTGCAAGATATCCACCACGTCCGCCACGCGGCCATCATCTCCAGGCTGACCAGCTTCCTGCAGCACCCACTTGACCTCGCACGGTAACAGCCCCTTCGAGTTTAGCAATGAAGACAGCGTTTCCTTCACTGCCTCCTTGTCGCCCTATCAATCAATATTGCGTGAGTGCTTACGAAATTCATCCGTTTCCCCAGGTCGAATACATCTCAGGAGAGCGCAAGGGAACATGCAAGTGGAGAGGGGAAGATTATGCGCAAGCGGCAGAACAGGAGACCTGATCTTCGAGAAAGGGCAAAACATCATGTTCGTATAGGGTGTAAAGATCCTTGCCCATCTCCTTTGTTATGAGATCAAGTTGACCGGGGAAAACCTGCAAATCGCACGAGCAGGAAAAAAGTGCGTTTCCATATTTGTGTAGGATTAGTTCAATACGCAGAGACAGAAGGCAGATTGCGGAGCAACACGAAACAAACGAATGCCGCTCGAAGGAGGGAGTAGCAATATCGCAGTGAACCTGCTGGCAAGCACTGAGAAAATTCATCGCAGTTTTGAGATAACGCGGGTACGCTGCACCAATCTTGGAGGCGCAGATCCTTTCAAAAACCTACCCAGCATCACGTGACACATCAATACCGAAGTCAAGAAGCCTGGAGATCAACTAAAGCGCTCCGTCGTGCCCAAGCATCTTCTGAAGAATTCTTCAGGACCGCATGCAATTTCAAGTACCTTGGTGGGGATTTGACTTTTGTTCTCTAGGATGTACGACCAACAAATACGCAGGCGCTCCTCAAGTTCCAGCCGCGGTACGTCGATTATTTGTACACGCCTGCAAGAGCAAATACTGACAGTTACCACACAGAGCTGGCTTGGAAAACAAGACTCACGTGATGCAGATCAGGTTTTAGGAATCAAGTGGGCAGTAGGGTGATCACGTGCACGGGAGGGCGCACACGCACGCACAACAGCACTGCTAGATAGATGGTAGCCTTAACCTAGTCCCAAAACCCTAAACTACTAACAGGGCCAGCAGTGCAAAACCTGTGCATCTCAGAATTAAAGCCATCGGTAGATATTGCGATCTTGAGGCGCCCTAGAGCAGCCTTTTTGTCAAGGTCTCCAAACCACTCAGCGTTGCTGCGAAAATTTGTGTCAGACTACTCGATAATTGAATGAAATGTGTACAGTGAATGTATTTTGTGTCAGACTACTCGATAATTTATTTTTTTTTAATTTTTTTTTGTGTCAGACTACTCGATAATTGAATGAAATGTGTACAGGTGAATGCTAGGACAGACTATTTATGGCGCAAGCGCATTCAAGGGACAGCCAGTGAAGCCACGGAACCTGCGAGCCTGAAGGGTATTAAAGATGTGACCAATGCTGCCCTGCTCCTCGTAACTGAGCCCATCGATTAATACAAGAATATTGATGCCGCTGTGTGTGTGTGTGTGTGTGTGTGTGTGTGTGTGTGTGTGTGTGTGTGTGTGTGTGTGTGTGTGTTTAGAGCGCTGCACTGTTTTCCCACTCTCTCTCTCCCTCCCTCCTTCCCTCTCGCGCGCGCTCGCTCTCGTTCTTTCTCGTCCTCTTTCTGTCTCACTTGCACACACTCCCTCTCTGCCGCTCTCTTTCTTGACCACTCTCTTGCTCTCTGTGGTTTGTGTGCGAAGATGTATGTGTGTGTCTCTTCCTTTCTCTCTCTCGCTTTTTCTGTGGGTGTATGCTTGTGTGTGTGAAAGTGTGTGTGTGTGTGTGTGTGTATGTGTGTGTGTTTCGTGATTACAACGCCGACCTGTTCAGTGACTTAGTTTGCGGTGCTGTGGTGTGATGAGATCAAAACAGGAACCGACGCATCTCAATACTATACCGCCCTTTCATATCTCTCAATATCCCACCTACAGGGGAACATAGATGCCTCATGATCTGACAATGCCCTACCGCATCTCTCAGTACCCTTCCGTACCGTGTCATCATGTCCCAGATGGCGTTTAGAATGCTTTGTACACTCGTGTCGCCGACGTATTCCTCCGCAGCTTTGCCTGCCGCTCGCTGACACACCTGCCACACTCTTCTGCATCAGTGCATCAGGTAGAATGTACATGTGTTCTCTTAGAATGAGTTCTCTTGCTAGAATGTGTTCTCTTACTCTACACACTCTTCTGCATCAGTGCATCAGTTTCCAAATTTTCTCACGTGCTTGGAAACAAGAAAAGCGAACCTGCGAGGCCAGGCAATGCACCCAGTCGAACTCAGTTTGCCATGGCTCATGAATGACCCATGCACAAACAAAATTTTGCTTCCTTTCCGGCGCCTCTGAGGCCGCTCGTCGCGCCTGCTCTTGTAGAGCTCGCACGATGATGTTGGCCATAATACAAGTGCGTCCGCTGATAAGCAAACACAATCCATCGCAACCAGGCAATGTCAAGCTAGTACCACCTTCATCCTCAGTGTATGCACCAACATACATACGTGCGCAGGTGTCTGTGTGTGTTTGCGAGCGAGCATGATCAGGGCAGGTGACGTCCGACAATGAATGCGCATGCTTAGGGATTCCTAGCTAAAGCCCACCTGCCCGTGGGTCCATTGACGGCAACCAAAATGTCATCTTGAGACTCCAGCAGTAGATTACAAATTTGGGAAATGAATAGCGAGCGAGTGCCAACGACGACAGAGGAGGCGTGCAACCGCAGTTGATCCTCTCTTGCATTCTGCGTCTCTGCCGTCACACTGCTCAGCTCTGGCTGTGTCGACATGCACGTAGGAAACACACTGTCGATCATTTTGAAAAGAGATGTATACACATCCAGTCCAAAGCTAAACAGACCCGCAAAAGCCACCCTCACCTGCACCACAGAGTAAGTGTTAGAGAGGAATGACGTGTGTGGTACTCTCAACCGACTAGGCTGGTACAGTTTGTTGGGGTTTTCCGACCAACAATCTGTCGGAACCCCGGCCGGTGAGGCGTTGACGGGGCAAACGTGTTGAAGTCTCGCCCGGGAGCTTTTTGAAAACTCACCCCAGGTCCAGTGCCGTCTTGAACTTCGCCGTCCACGAACACAGTTTTATATTCAAAGATGCGGTCTTCTCTTTGGCAGCTCCGATGGTTGTGGTTGGAAACGTGCATCTTAAAGTCTTCGCTAAGGCTGTTTGCCTCCAGAGACCTCTCAACAAAGATGTCTTGAACCTGCATCGTGCAGGGCGTGCAGAATCAGTGCGCGCATCACACCAGTCTGACTGCACCTGTCCGTCAACGCACAATTCAAACATATTCGGACCTCTGCCACACTAAGGAGCACCGAACCGCATAGACCAATACCTGCAGGGGGCTTTGTTGGAAGGCTTCAGAATCCACGAAGGAGGGGTCGCGCAAAAAGATAAATCCTCTGGCGTCTTTTGCCCGCAACTGCGCATGGCAAATCTCGAGCTGATTCAGGCTCCAGTTCTTGAATGGGGGATCCAATACCCATGAATTTGCCGCGTTGCGTCTCACTGCTTCCACGCGCACATCCTCTCCTGGAATCCAACCGCGCTTGCTTCCGAGTATCGCGAGCGAAAAGGGTACTCTCTGGCCATTGGGCAGCGACAGAGTGCTCCTCTCAACCCATGTCAGATTCTTGGACAAATCGGCGGGCGCCTGTACTCCGCACATGACCCACGAGAGCCGCAATCTCCTGCGGCGGCACGCCAGCTTGAGTGCAGGCAGCACAAATCTCGAGAGCATGTCTCTTTCAGGCTGCATGTCTGCGATTGTGCTGGTGATGTAGATGCAAGCTTCCCGCCAGACCTGTGGCGGGGGGGCGCCACCGATGACCAGCCCTGCTCGTCTTAGATCGCTTTCAGGATCGCACGCATCTTGCATAATACGCTGTGCGACGGTGCGAACAGGCGCCATGTCGAACGATGCTTCGCCCTCCTGCTCGGGAGCGGTCATTTTGAGGACTGAATCGACGCCGTCGACTATCAACTCAAGGCAGTCTTGCGGGAGTCCTGTTTCCTCGGATAACTGCTCGAGCAATAGACCGTTGCGCTGGCGTTGGTCTTCCTCTTCTGAGGCCTCCACTACGCGAAAGCATGCAAACGCCTGCTGCGGTTCATAGCTGAAAAAGTTTTCGCCAAATAACTGTGTGAGGCTGTAAAACGACAAATCCTTCTCCCAGTGCTCGCTCTGACCTGCAGGCCCGCGCAGCAAGACCTGCCCGACTCTATCAATAGCCTCGGGCACCTCTTGCAACCTATCACGAAAGTGGAAGATGTGTTCATCTGCACGTTTCTCAGCTGTCGCGATGCGATCGAGGGCAGTGCTGTCCATGGCCAGCCAGATACCTGCACGACAAGGTGACAGAAAAGCACAAGTCAGATCGCCCCGCGCAGCAGCACAAAAACCGTGTGCGCCGCACACGACATTAGACTGAGGGTCGTGTCCAGTTTCCGCATCATCTTACCGTGCTGTCGGACGACTTCAAGAAACTGCCGCGCAGTGAGCAGACGCGGGATGTTGTTCACGGTGTCGGCGTCGCTGCTCTGCAGCGGGTCAAGCAAATTGTGGACGATGCTGATGGAGTGTTCGGCTTGCATCACTGCACTCTGCACGTCGTTGTAGACATGACTGCCGGCAGGGGTGGCAGCGCCAAGCCGGAAGATGGTGACGGGCAGGGCTGCCAGCTCGCCTACATTGGCGTCAATAAAGATTCGAAACGCATTGACGCGGGCCTGCCAGTCGAGGACCGTCTCCATTGGGATGCCCTGCTCTTGGCAAGAACCAGAACGGAACAGCTGCTGAAACGCTGAGGTTGCTTGCTGCAAGTCCCAGCGCACGGAGGCGATCCCGCACTCCTGCGTCTTTTTGAGCAAGAAGTGCAAGTTTGTGAGCGTCGAGGTGAGGTGGTAGTACTGCTCGGTCCGCAGCAGCTCATGCGGCAGCCACTGCAGGGCGCGCGGGTTGGCATACATCCATGACCCGTCGCCCGCTCCCACGTCCTGGAACATTGCATTGAGAAACGCGGTTTTGCACTTCGGCTGCGGCGGCATGCCCTTTGAGAGGGAAAACTTGCCCTGCCCACCCCTGCTGTCCGACCTCGGCGGCTGGAGCCCCGGCAGCTTCTTGACGTGCCTGGAGCCATAGGCCCGCGCCGCTTTTGCCCCCGTGTCTTTGGGCGTTGGCAGCGGACCCCGGCCCTTCTTGTGGTAAAACATGGGGTCCGGAATCTCGTGAGGGTAGTCGAGGTGCGTGTGGCGGTCGTGCCACTGCTCGAAGCTCTGCACCGCGTGCGGGCTGATCCGGGAGAAGTCTCGCCGCTGCACAGGCGCCGGCGTCGTCACCTTTTTCTCCCATGGCTTGACCGTGTCATCCCACCGCTTCACCTCAGTTACCATGCCTGCCATCTCCAGCTTGCGCTGCTTCCACTGCGCCACTGCCCGCGGGGACTTGAATCCAACCTCCAGATCCCCCGCGCTCTTGGAGGCCCGCAGCGGCGCCCAGCGATCCTCCCTGCCGCTTGTAGTGCCGCTTCCCAGCTTCTCCTTCTTTCTCTGCTTCAGCCCTTCGCTGGCGGCACCCGCGGCACGGTTGCCGTAGAAGGACGTGGCCGCGGCCACGCCCCCCCGTGCCCGGTCCGTCGTCGGCATCCGGCTACTGAACTCGAGCTCCTCGGGCTCACGCTCAGGCTGCCCCGCTTTTCACCCGCCGGCAGCCTGACAAGGTCGACATACGAACCGCCCAACCGTCAATCGCTCCCCCGGTGTTCTTTCTGCGCTTGACGGAGGAAGAGGAGGGGGAGACGGG
>Ga0315899_10006620_pt1 | contig 12494 bp, 13 predicted proteins | sample LakEriMetagenome_2_FD_203518 | JGI IMG/M metagenome (GOLD analysis project Ga0315899, IMG submission 203518) | Freshwater fungal communities from buoy surface, Lake Erie, Ohio, United States - Buoy 4 MA112 | ecosystem: Environmental > Aquatic > Freshwater > Lake | place: USA: Lake Erie, Ohio... | reverse complement strand
ATCATCGGGTTAAGCTGAATAAACGGACGTAACGTGAATTGATATTCCGCCATTCCGGTTTCTTGTGGTTTCAGAAAATCTACCGCAAAGTAAACGTAAGGTGTTCCGTCTTTTATTTCACGACTGCGATTACTGTAGGTAACCAGATATTCACCCATGGGTAAAGTATCTCCTTTGCGTAAATAAATATTCTCGGCGTTATTGCCTTCTTGCGCAATGGAAGTGACATCGGTTTCGGAAGTGTTTTGAGAAATTGTGTCTTTCTTCGATGTGCTGATCAATGCACCTAACAGTAACAAGCCAAAACCAATATGCGCGATACTGGCACCCGCACTTTTAATCTTACCTTTTAAAATACTTAGCCAATAGCTGCCATTTGCCAACACAGCAAATACGGTAGAGAAAAATAAAACAGAACTCATCAAGATGATGCGTTGCTTATTTGCTGTCAATGTCCCGAAGGATTCATTGAAATATATAATGGCAGATAAAACTCCCGAAACAAATAACGCCAACACAAAAGGCCAGAAGAGTTGTTTACGTAATTGCTTCGTGTCGGTTTTTTTGTATTTGAAAAACTGCGTTACTGCAATAAGAACCGTAACTAAAACCGCGAATGGAATTTGCCACTTGTTATAGAAATACACTACGTTTTCATCAGGTGCAATGCGTGCTTCAGCCAAGGTATTCAACCATTTCCATCCCAGCGATTCGTGTATGGAAACAAAAAAGTTGTGTAAGAAATCAATTCGCAAAAATTTGTTTACGACCGGAGACGACGTGTAAAATATGATTTGAAAGGATGCCACCAGCATAACTATTGCTCCTATAAACATCCAAAATTCCCTCGACCACAGTTCTTCTTCCCTGTCTTCTTTCGGGAAGTAACGATGACCGATAATAAGCGCGGTTATGGATGTCAACAGTAAAATTAACATACCTACAGCAACCATGTTTTGAATAAACATGATCAACACCAAAACTGTAACACCGGTGTACGCCCATCGTAACCAATTTTTCTTAGCCATTAATACGATAGAAAACCACAGGAAAAATCCCATGAACAATACGAGCTCCTGATTGAGGCCGTCTTCCGTAAATGCGTGAACGCTCGTTTCACTTAGGACACCACTTTTCGTAAGAAATGTGGAGTAAACGATCAGCAGAAAAGAAATGACGGTAAGAAAAAATGTCGTGTACAGCGATTGCCCTTTAATACGATAAATCAGCATCACGTGGGCAGCTCCAACCAATGTTAACCACGGCACCAGTGATGCGTTTTCAACAGGATCCCAAGCCCAGAATCCGCCGAAACTTAATGATTCGTATGCCCATGCACCACCCATCAAAATGCCGGTTCCCAAAATAGCAACTCCTGCAAATGTCCATGGCAATGCGGGTTTCTGCCAATCGTATAAACGATTGGTTAATAATGCTCCAACCGCAAAAGCAAATGGAACAGTTACCAACGCAAATCCCAGAAACAGCGTAGGAGGATGGATGGTCATCCAATAGTTTTGTAGTAATGGATTTAATCCGCGCCCGTCTTTAAACATGGGAACGCGCTGTAAATAATCAGCAAGTTGTGTCCATGGTAATCCGATATTTTCTTCCCGCTCCCGAATCAATGTAAATGGTGAAGCGCCAATATGCGTATCGCCGATATACAAACCCAGAAGCATCATGGCAAGAAAGACCTGAACCATCGATAATACGCTGAGCACAGGAGCTTCCCAATCTTTTGCTGTCCGCATCAATACCAACCCGATCACACTGTGCCATAGCAACCAAAGTAATGTGCTGCCTTCCTGACCTTCCCATAAACAGGCCAGGATATAATTCATCGAAAGATCCCGTTTCGAATGCTGCCACACATATTGGTATTCGAAGCGATGATTAATCAGCATCAGCAACAGTGTCAGGAAAATGCCAACAACAGCTAAAGCATGAATATTAAAAAAGAGACGCGCCGTACCTTTCCAGGTCTCATTGTGCTCCGGACTTTTAGTTCGGAAATAGTTGATTAATGCCGAGAAAAACGCTGTAACAAATGCGACAATTACTAAAGCATGACCTAATTGTCCCCACCATGCCTGCTCTCCGATGTAGTCGATACTTTTCATAAAACTTGTAAGCGTTAATTCCTTTAAGGATTTGCAACAGTATTCTTACCGTCATTGTATTTCGACGGACACTTCATCAAAACATCTTTAGCTTCAAAATGATCGCCTTTCATTTTACCGATGATCACAACCTGCTGCGAACGTTCAAAGTCCTGAGGTTTTGATTTTAATAATACCACCTTTTGCTGATTGCCTTTTTGATCGGCCATGTAGAACGTGAATTTATTGGGATCCAATTCAGGACGATACTCCATGGCTTTTTCGCGAACCAACGTTCCGGCAATATGAACACTCTCTTCCGGGTTAGCATCTTTCGCGTCTTCGAAATCAGAATAGGTACTGGAGTTGTTCAACATGGTAAACATGCTGGCAATGGCAACCGCAATAATTACAATAGCAATGATGTGCGTCTTCTTCATGATTTCTTCCCTTCATTAACTTCTTGCTCCAACTTATTGAGTTTGCGATCCAGACGGAATAAATAGAAAAATATTCCTGCCAGAATCAGCATGGCAACTACAATCACGACATTCATGGACGCGTTACCGCGCAATGTTTTAAAGATCTCTTCATCCATGCTGCTTTGTGAAAAAGCTGTTCCGGTAAATGAAATCAGTAGTATAACAAGCAGTGCTAATTTTTTCATGTGTGCGCTTCTTTTAGTTTACGCATGCGATAACGAATTCCGCTGATCCAGATTCCGATAATAATCCATCCCAATACTGCTGCATAAAAAACAGGTCGCATGGTATTGTCCAAATCGTAGTTGCTGAATGCCGGATTTCCGCCATTGCCGGGGTGTAAGGAGTCGTTAAGGCGTGGCAATAATCCGATTAAAACCAACATCATCACGTAAGCGAAAATGCTATATATGGAAGAAACACGAGCACGCTTTTGTTCATCTTCAATACTATTGCGCAAAACGAGATAAGCCAGATACGAAAGCATTGTAATGGCTGTGCCATTCAGTTTTGTATCATCAACCCACCATGCGCCCCAAGTGCTGCGTGCCCAAATAGATCCGGTAATTAGACCAAGCATTCCGAAAACCAATGCCACTTTAACCGATTCGTGTGCACGATGATCGTAATTGATATTAAAACCGCGCAAATATCTGAAGTTGTTATACAATGACCATGACAATAAAGCGATCATAGCAAACCACATCGGAACATGCAGAAACAGGTTTCGGATCGACTCGTACAAAATATACCGAAACGGATAAGCATGATAGTTTTGATCCTCGGATGCAACTTTCGGTTGGCACACTTGAGTTAATCCCGCAGTAACTGTATCTGCTGTCCAAATGGCATTTTCCATTACGAGTAAACCATCGCCTGTGCTGTGCATCTTCAACGTGAATAGCGGATCTTTTATTGGAGCGACCGGAGGAAAATGGAGAACGGCGTGTGTTTCATCGATAACTTCCACTCGAATTGCGCACACCGGCTTGTCGTTGTTCATTAACCATGCATGAAGGCCCGATTGTTCGGTTTGGAAACGGGTATTGTAACCGAAAACGGTAACGGTGAACGTGGAATCAGAGGTGTAGGTTGCAGAAGATTTTGCGGAAATAATTCCCGGAGCCAAAGGCGTTGCTAATCCTGCATAAATGCTGTATGCTAATAACAGCACACCCAAAAATTTCCACCAGTTCCTCAGCATTTAAGCGAATAATTTAATCGCGCCAAAGGTAAGGAAATAATAGGTATGCAAGTGCCGAGACAGCGACGTTAAGAGCTATTAACAATCCTGCATATTGCCAAGCGCCATCGCCTGTTAAACCATCTGCGGCAAACTTCGACAAGCGGATTCCTGCCATCAATACCGGGAGCAAAACCGGGAAGCCCAAAATAGCCATCAACGCGAAGTTGTTTCCTCCTTTCGAGGCAATTGCTGAAATCATCGTAAAACCCGATGCCAATGCGGAACATTCCAGCACAATAGCGAGTATATACAACCCGACATTTTGAACCGGAAATTCAATGAGAAAACCATAGATGGCTATGCCTGCCAGTCCAAGTGCGACTAACAAAATGTTATTGTAAATCATTTTTGCAACCAGCAACGCGCGAGGATCGGCAACCGTGTACAGATACAATAACTTTCCCCGCGATTCCTGGGCAAAACTTCTGGCGATTCCTGTAACTGCGGCAAACAGCATAATAATCCAAAAAAGCGCATTCCAAGTTGGAATGTCCTTAACCGCTTTAAAACTGAATCGCGCTATAAATATGGTGGACACAACGAACAGGATAATACCGAAAACGGCATATTGCTGACGAGTTTCGTTCAACAATTCGCGTTTTACCAATTTACCGATCTGGCGTGTCCACATGAAGCAAAGGTAAATATTGTAAGAAGACGAGTACGGAATAGTTTGAGTCCTGTAATACCGGAGAAAGTGCAATAGTTAAACATTAATAATGCATTTTTGTTATTCCATCATAACAACCAAAGCAATGAGATCTTTAATCCTATTAGTAATTACATTCCTTTCCCTTTCTTTCAACGGCGAAACAACCCGTAAAACATTGTACGATTTTAAAGCAAAAAATATTGACGGTGTGGAATACGATTTCTCTTCATTAAAAGGCAAGAAGGTGCTAATTGTTAACGTGGCTTCTAAATGTGGTTTAACGCCGCAATACACTGAGTTACAAAAGTTGTACGACAAGTATGGCAAGGACGGAAAGTTTATGATATTGGGCTTTCCCGCTAACAACTTCGCCGGTCAGGAACCGGGTAGTAATAAAGAAATTAAAACCTTTTGTACCGGTGAATACAATGTGACGTTTCAGATGATGGAAAAAATCTCGGTTAAAGGCGATGATATACACCCGTTTTACAAATGGTTGACAACAAAAGATGAAAATGGAGTAGAAGATGCTGCCGTAACATGGAATTTCCAGAAGTTTATGATCGATGAAAACGGAAATTATGTGGGGCATGTTTCTCCTCGCGAAAAGCCTACCTGCGACAAGATTGTAAATTGGCTGGAAGGAAAATAATTCCTCTCTATTCAGGCATTTCCGGAAGGCTGTTCCAAGTATCGGCTGCAATCAGCCACGTGTTGTTTACATTTTTCCAAATCGTCAGGTATTTATATGTGCCTGATGTTTTTTTACCTTTCACTTCGTAAATCGCAGTGGCAATGCCTGTTTCGTATACTAACTGATCATTTCCTTCGCACGAAACAGTGACGCGTTCCAAGCCTTTTAACGAAGCTGTGGCATCGCGCCAAAAGCGAAATAAGTTGGCATGTCCTGAAAGAAAAGGTTCTCCCGCGACTAACAATTTCGCATCCGTATGATAATATTTTGCCACCATGGACGAATCGCGACCGTCGTTAATGTGTTTACCAATGTCAATCTGGTTACGTATGATAATTTGACGAATGGCGCCAAGATCTGTAATAGGTGCAGCCGGAACCACAGTTTCCTTTTTTGAAAGCGAATTTTCGTCGTTACGCTGACATGATCCGAGTATAAGAATACCGATAAAACTCAAAGCCGCAATAGTTCTCATTGGATTCAAAGTTAACGGAATTAATGACCTCAGAATATTACTTAGTTTTGCACCATGAAAGTTGATATTCTTGCTATCGGAATCCATCCGGATGATGTGGAATTGAGTTGTGCCGGCACGTTGATTAAAGAAGTCAAAGCCGGGAAAAAAGTGGCGATTCTGGATCTGTCGGAAGGCGAACTCGGTACACGCGGTAACGCGGAAACACGCAAGAAAGAAGCTGCTGCTGCTGCTGAACTTATGGGCGTTAGTAGTCGTGTTATTCTTAATATGCGCGACGTTTTTTTTACTTATGATGAAGCACACATCCGTCAAATAGTGACTTACATAAGATTATTTCAACCTGAAATTATTCTGTGTAATGCACCACACGATCGCCATCCAGATCATGGTAAAGCCGGTAAATTGATTGCTGATGCCGCATTTTATTCGGGATTGGTAAAAATTAAGACACATCATAATAGCGAAGAGCAAAAGCCATGGAGGCCTCAAGCGGTTTATCATTACATACAAGATCGTTTTATTAAACCTGATGTTGTAGTTGATGTAACTGCCGAAATTGATGCGAAGATGCGTGCTATTCTGGCGTATTCCTCCCAGTTCTATAATCCCGATTCTGCTGAGCCCGCAACTCCAATTTCGGGGCAGGACTTTATGGATTTTGTGAAAGCCAAAATGCGCGTTGTTGGACGTGAAGCGGGCGTTGAATACGGTGAAGGTTACGTTGTGACCAGAACTCCTGCGGTTAATTCATTGTTGGAGTTGAAATAAATCAATACTAACTATTCCAGATTTCCCAGGCTTTTTCAGCTTGATACCGGAGCATATCGTAACCGTTCATGGCAGTTGCACCAAATGCGACGGCTTTCTGCATAAAAACGGTCGATTCGGGATTGTACACCAAATCAAATACCAGATGTTCTGAAGTCATGGACGAATAGGGTATATCCGGAAATCCATCTACGTCAGGAAACATGCCCAGCGGAGTGGTGTTCACTATCAATTTGAAGTGCCTTAATAATTCCGGACTTACTTCTGAAATGGGTAAATAAGGTGATTTATCTGCAGCAGATTTTCTTCCCGTAAACAACACATCAATCCCTAACGATTTCAGTCCGAATGCAACAGCCGCCGCACCTCCGCCGGTTCCAATAATCAACGCGCGATCATGATGCAACGTTAAAAACGGTTTTAGTGATTTCAGAAATCCGAAGAAATCCGTATTAAAACCAATCATTCTTACTCGGTCTCCTTCCCGAATTATGCGGATGGTATTTACCGCTCCGATTCCTTCCGCAGTTGCATCAAATTCGTCCAGGAAAGGAATTACAGTTCCCTTATATGGAATCGTCACGTTAAGTCCGACTAATTGTCGGTGCGAATGAACCAATTCGGGAAATTCCTGAATATGTGCTAACGGAAACAGTTCATATGTTGCACCAACAATCGATTCACGTTGAAATTTTTCGGTAAAATACCGTTTACTGAACGAGTGGGTGAGCGGATAACCGATGAGTCCGAACTGGCGCACGAGCTTATTTCTTGCTGAAACGATGGCGCAAATACGCAATCAACATAGGCATTACGGAAATAATGATAATCGCGATGACTACTCCTTCAAAATGTTTCTTTACCCATTCGTGTGTGCCGAGGAAATATCCGGCCAACGACATCGACGCGATCCATAAAAATCCTCCGGCAACGTCATACGGCAGGAATTTGGTGCGGTAAGTCATTTTGCCTACGCCTGCAACAAAAGGAGTAAATGTTCTCACAATTGGTACAAATCGGGCCATAATGATGGCTTTAGTCCCGTATTTTTCAAAAAATGCGTGCGTTTTATCCAGATAATCCTGTTTAACAATCCGCCTTTTTCCTATGGTCATGGTAGTAACGCGAAGTCCGAGTGTTCGGCCAATCCAATAATTGGTGTTATCACCCAAAACTGCCGCAACAAACAACAGTGCAATAAGGTAAACGATATTTAACCCTGTAGCTTCGTTAGCACAAAGCGCTCCTGCAGCAAAAAGCAGGGAATCTCCCGGAAGAAATGGCATTATTACTAATCCCGTTTCAACGAATATGATCAGGAATAAAATAGCATATACCAACGTTCCGTATTCCTGAACCATGGATGTCAGGTGATCGTTGATGTGCAGAATAAAATCGAGTAATTCCTTAATCATAATTTACGAAACGGTGATGGATGGATCAATTTCGCGTGACCATGCCATGATGCCGCCTTTTAAATTGTGCAGGTTTTCGAAACCATGCTGCGATTGAAGCGCATTAATAATTGTAGCAGAACGCGCACCACTTCTGCAATGTACCACAACAGGTTTGTCTTTGGCAATTTTATCTACGTTGCTTAAAACTTCACCCATAGGAATTAATTCACCACCAATATTTGCAGCCTCCGCCTCGAATGGTTCGCGTACATCAATCAATTGAAAATCGGAACCGTTATCCATCATGGTTTTTAATTCCTGAACAGTAACTTCTTTCATGATTATGAATTGTTATGGTTGATTTTGTAATTCTTTGGGAAGGAAGGTGAAGAAGGTATCTCCGCGCAATCCTAAGCGTAATGTTTCCAGTGGAATAACCTCATCAAAACCGATATTACCCAAATTGACATTCGCGCCAAAATGTTTGATAAACCACACTTGCTGCGATTTCTGAGGTGCTTCCCAAAGAATGTTTTCGGGTTTTACTTTGGCAATGATTTTATTCATCAGCATGGTGTGTGGCGAACCGTTACGGTGATAAATACCAACGGTGCCACTTTCGCGTGCTTCAGCAATTACTTTCCAAGAGCCGGCCTGAATTTCACTTTGCATCATCGCCGTCCATTTATTCGGATGAATGATAATGCCTTCTTCTTTGGAACCAACTTCAGATAATACTGTAAAGTTCTTCGATAATTTCGAAATATAATTGCACTTTTCGTCATGCGGCATAACAATCGATCCGTCCGAAACTTCAGCGTGATCCAACCCCAACTTCTCTGCGAACTTTACGTAATCATCAAATTTCTTACGGATAATGAATGCTTCAAATAATGTTCCGCCCAAATAAACGCGCATTCCGGCACTTTTATACAACTTCACCTTTTCAGTAACGTTTTTTGAGACGACAGATGTACCAAAGCCCAGTTTAATAATATCAATATGATCAGCCAGTGCATCCAGATACAGCTCGGCTTGTTTGATTCCGATGCCTTTGTCCATTACCATTGTTAATCCATGGTTGCGCGGACGTGCAGGGCGTTCAGGAATATGGGAAAGCTTAACGTTCATAGTTCAGGTATTAACGATACAAAAGTAAGCACAATTCGTTTTGCGGATTATGGCTGCTTAGGATGTTACGAACAGGTTATTTGCGATAAGATTCAATGACCTCGTTAATGCCGGGGTTTTCCTTTAGTTGCGGCAAGAACTCAAACAAGGCATTGTGTTTTTCATAATCCTGACTTAAGCCCAAATGCAAATAACTCATGGCATCTTGTTTACGCCCTAACGCTAACAGGTAACCCGACATGCGGTAATTCAATTCGGCGTTATCAGGATGGTGTTTTATGCCAACCTGAAGTATTTCCAGTGCTTCTTCGGTTTGTTGCTGCGTAAACAGCAACTGCGACAAGTCCAACCAAATCAAAGGATTGTCCGGTTCAAGTTCCATCACTTTGCGATAAGCGGCTTCGGCTTCTTCATAGAATCCAAGTTTCATTTGCGTATCTCCGTATACATATAGAAACTCTGAATTATGAGGTTCCAATGCCAAAGCTTTCTTGATGTAATGGATTCCTTCTTGCAAACGACCTAATAGATCTAGTACAACACCCTGCCCCAACCAGGCATCTGCGTATTCCGGGTCAAGCGTCGTTGCTTTGCTGTAATTCAACAAGGCCGGTTCATGTTGTTTCAGCCGCTCGTAACATTCACCCAAGTAGTAGAATGTTTCTGCTTTGGGTTCTTCGTAATTAGCTGTTTCTTTATAGCCGGCTATGGCTTCTTCCAAATGTCCTAATGCTGAAAGCGCATTAGCTTTATTGAAAAGAGCAGAGGCAAAGTCTTCTTTAATGGCAAGTGCGTAATCGTAGGCATCAATAGCTTTTTCGAACATGCCGGAACGACTATATGCAACACCTAAGAAGAACCAAATGTTAAAGTTATAGGGGCTTTTATCGCTTAGTGCCGAAAAAAACTGAATGCTTTTCTCTAATTCACCGGTATTTTCGAAACAGAACGAAATTTCGTTTAACGAAGGTTCATGATTCGGATCAATGGCCAGCGCTTTTTTAAACAAAGGAATTGCTTCATCGGGACTTCCCGAATTAATGAACTCAACACCGATGTAATAAAACACTTCTTCCTTTGGAATATCGGTATCCAGTGCTTTCTGATAAGCAATGATCGCTTTTTCGTGAAGCCCCATTTGTCCGTAAATATTTCCCTGAGTCATGAAGATTTCACCCAACGAAGAATCCATTTGTTCTGCTTGTTTTAACAAGTCGAGCGCAATACGATTTTCACCCGTTAGGATATGGACATGCGATTTCAGTACCAAAAACGTAGCTGAAAACGGATATTGGCGTCTTCCCAAGTCGGAGGCGTCCGTCGCTTTAACAAACTGTTTTTGATTGATGTAATAGTCTGCGATGTCTTCTAATTCTTCCTGCTCAAAAAAACCGTAATTCCCCTGAGCCCGCATTTTCTCAAATCGCTGTATCAAAACATCCAGAGGGGCATTTAATTCACTCATAAATTTCAGATACGTCCTTAACAAATATAACGTCAACCCGGGCTATTTCTTCTGCTTAACGACGTAACCGGTTGCAAAGTTATCACCAATTTCATGATTTTGGCTGTTTATATGTTTCAAAGGCTGTTCTGCGGGAAATATTTCATAGGATTTAACTTTGTGTCCCGTTTTTAAAACAAGATCAAGTGACTCTAATAAAATCAATTTCAGGTATTCGTGGTACAATTGGCGGTAAGCCGGGAGAAGGCTTAAGCCCCGTGGATGTTGTAAAGTTTACGGCTGCATACGGAACCTGGTTGCAACAGCGTCATTCCCCGGGCGCAACACTTACAGTTGTTGTTGGACGTGATGCGCGTATTTCAGGTGACATGGTCAATCGTTTAGTTTCCGGGACATTAATCGGGTTGGGAATCAATGTTACCGATGTCGGTTTATCAACCACGCCAACCGTAGAAATGGCTGTGCCCATGGAAAAAGCCGCAGGTGGAATTATATTAACTGCGAGTCACAATCCGAAGCAGTGGAATGCGCTTAAATTATTGAACGAAAAAGGCGAATTTATTTCTGCGGACGACGGGCAAACAGTTTTAGATGTTGCAGAACGTGAAGATTTTCGTTTTGCTGAAGTTACTAAACTGGGAAAGATTAAAACGGATGACACGTATCTCGACAAGCATATCGCCTCAATTTTGAAAATGAAATGGGTGAATAAAGACGCCATTGCAGCTGCGAATTTCAAAATTGTGGTGGACGCGGTTAACTCGAGTGGGGGAATAGCAGTTCCTAAATTGTTGGAAGCATTAGGTGTTCAGCAGGTGCACAAATTGTATTGCGAACCCACCGGCGATTTTCCTCACAATCCGGAACCTTTGCCGGAGCACCTGACCGAAATTTCTAAAGTGGTGAAAAAGGAACGTGCGCATTTGGGAATCGTTGTTGATCCGGATGTTGACCGTTTGGCGTTAGTTTGTGAAGACGGTGATATGTTCGGGGAAGAATACACATTGGTAGCAGTTGCCGACTACGTACTGAAACATAATAAAGGTGGAAATACGGTTTCCAACTTATCATCAACCCGCGCCCTTCGCGATGTTACCGAAAAGTACGGTGGTAAACATAGCGCAGCAGCGGTAGGAGAAGTAAATGTGGTGGAAATGATGAAGTCGGTAAATGCCGTTATTGGTGGTGAAGGCAATGGAGGCGTTATTGTGCCGGAGCTGCATTACGGTCGCGACGCATTGGCAGGAATAGCGTTATTCCTAAGTCATTTAGCGACGTTCGGAAAAAGCACATCCATGTTACGGGCTACTTTTACAAATTATCACATTTCGAAAAACAAAATTGAATTGACAGCGGATGTTAATGTTGATGAAGTGTTGAGCGGTATTGAAAAGAAGTACAAAAAGCATCCGATTAATAAGGTTGACGGACTGAAAATAGAATTTGACAAAGAATGGGTGCATTTACGTCGATCTAATACAGAACCAATTATTCGAATCTATTCGGAAAGTGAATCGGAAACGACCGCTGAGAATCTTGCAAAAAAAATAATGCAGGATATTAGAGAGCTGATTAAGAAACAACCTGCAGAATAAGAGAACTGTATTGGTCGAATGCTTATTTTTACGGTGCTCAACAACACTAAAACAATAACATGAAAGTTTATCTTGACAACGCTGCCACTACACCTTTAGACAAAGAAGTGCTGGATGCGATGTTACCTGTAATGACCGAACATTACGGGAATCCATCATCCATTCATGCCTGGGGGCGACAGACGCGCGCAGCAATTGAACAAGCCCGTAAAACAGTAGCACGTTTAATCAACTGCTCTCCATCAGAAGTGTTTTTCACTTCAGGCGGTACGGAAGCTGATAATATGGCCATTCGGTGCTCGATTCAGGAGTTTGGAATTAAACATGCCATTACTTCACCCATTGAACACCATGCCGTTTTGCATACCCTGGAATCAATGGCAGAACGTGGGGAAGTTAAACTCAGCCTGGTTAAATTAACGCCCAACGGTCATATTGATCTTAAGCATATAGAAGAACTTTTAAAAACCAACGAGCGTTCGTT
>Ga0315899_10006619_pt1 | contig 12494 bp, 12 predicted proteins | sample LakEriMetagenome_2_FD_203518 | JGI IMG/M metagenome (GOLD analysis project Ga0315899, IMG submission 203518) | Freshwater fungal communities from buoy surface, Lake Erie, Ohio, United States - Buoy 4 MA112 | ecosystem: Environmental > Aquatic > Freshwater > Lake | place: USA: Lake Erie, Ohio... | reverse complement strand
ATCCATGTCGCTGCGTGCGACCGCCTGGAAGCGACCGGTGGCCATGAACTCGGGAATGAGTTGCGCGGCGAACGAGTTCACCAGCCGATTCAGCTCGACCGGCTGGCCGCGCTGCGCCGCACCCTCAGTGGCCGCCGGCGACACCTTCGGCTGCGCAATGGCGAGCGCGGGCTTGGCGGGTGCCTGCGCGAATGCACCCTGGATGGCGACGAGTGCCAGCACGGCACCGACGAACGCGGCGAGTCTGCTTTGCATGGATGGGTTCCCTGGACGGCGGACCTGGACCAACGACCGGATCGATTCGATGGACTGCGGACCTCTGGCATGCTGCGCCCCGGGCAACGCCCCGAGACGCAGGCGAGACTCAGGCAAGGCCGAGCCGACGGCGCTTCTCGTCCCATTCGGCCTGCTCGCGCTTGTTCTGCGTCGCCAGCGGCGTGCCGGTTCGCATGGACTCGATTTCGAGCCGGGTGAGGTGCATGGCCTCGAGCCGGTAATCCTCGAAGGCCTCGCAGGCCTGGGGCACGATCGGCTTGAGCATGTCGTACATGGCCCGGGCGTAGTCCTGGATCTCCTGCTGGGCGTGCGGATCCATGCGCAGGCTGAGGAAGTGGAAGATGTTGTGCAGGTCGCACTTCCAGTACCACTCGGTGTACACGCTGACCGGCAGCGCTGTGCGGGCGAGCTCGCGCGCCACGCCCTTCTCGGTGAGCTGCAGGTACTCCTGGTAGTGGGCCTCGGCCTTCTCGAGCAGCTGCAGGAAGTCCTCGGCCGTTCCCGCATCGATCGGCTGGTCGCCGCCCTGCCGATTGCTCGTGCTCTGCTTGCGCACCATCTCGGGGCTCGGCCGGTAGAACCGATCGGGCACGATCGAGTAGCGGGCGCTGTACTCGTTCACGTTGGCCGTACGGTGACGGATCCACTGGCGCGCGATGAAGATCGGCATCGCGATGTGGAACTTGAACTCGACCATCTCGAACGGGGTCGAGTGGCGATGCCGCATCAGGTAGCGCACGAGGCCCCGGTCCTCGCTCACCTGCTTCGTGCCCTGGCCGTAGCTGACGCGCGCCGCCTGGACGATCGCGAAGTCGCCGGTCTTGCCCTCGGGCACCATGCGCGGCATGCAGTCGACCAAGCTCACGAAGCCATGGTCGTGCACCTTGATGTCCCACCTGGAGCTGCCGCCCATCACGTCCACCATGGGACCCTCGGGCGCAACGCGGGTGAATCGTTCTCCGGCCTCGATGTGCTGCGTCATGACCCCGGAAGTGTCGCAGAAATCAGGGCGCCGTTGGCGCGGTTTTCGCAGCGAAATGCGCCTGGTGAAACGCCTCGATCCAGCCGTTGACGGCCTCGAGCGTGCCGATGCCCGTGGCCTTGCCGCCGGCCGAGAGCCGCGGGGCACCCACGCCCTTGGGATCGAGGCTCACGACGACCATCCAGGCATCGTTCCATGGCTCGAGCCCGCCGGGGCACGCCTCGTCGGGCGATGCGGGCCAGCGGCCATCGCCCGCCGGCAGCACGTCGCACGCGACGGTCGCCGTCGAGGCCAGGTCCTTGGGCCACTCGCCGGTCGCGGAGGCCGCGCACAGCATGCGCCAGGCCGTCGAGCGCAGCTGCCGATCAGCGATCACGGCGCGCTCCCGGACACCGGCCGTCACGATGCCCCCCCAGACGAAGGCGAAGCCGCTCAGCAACACGAACAGCACGGCGAAGACGATCGCCAGCCGCCGTCCACCCGTCGTTGGTGCAGGCTGCTCCATCGTCACGCCTTGGCCGCAGGAGCCACGATGCGCTTGCGGTGCGGGTCGGCTTCCGGCACAGCGTCGAGCAGTTCCTTGGTGTACGCCTGCTTGGGCGAACGGATGACCTCGTCCCGCGTGCCCATCTCGACGATCCGGCCCTCGCGCATGACCGCGATGCGGTGGCAGATGTGGTGGATCACCGCCATGTCGTGACTGATGAACAGATACGAGAGGCCGCGTTCATCCTGAAGGTCCTTGAGCAGGTTGAGGATCTGGCTCTGGATGCTCACGTCAAGGGCGCTCGTGGGTTCGTCGCAGACGATCAGGTCGGGATCGAGGGCCAGCGCGCGAGCGATCCCGATGCGCTGGCGCTGACCGCCGCTGAACTCATGCGGATAGCGATCGGCTGCCTGCTTCCAGAGGCCGCAGCGCACGAGCAGTTCCTCGACTCGGCTGCGCAGCTGGTCGCCCGTGGCGAGCCCATGCACCAGGAGCGGCTCGCCGATGATGTTGCCCACGCGCATGCGCGGGTTCAGGCTTCCGCCCGGATCCTGGAAGATGATCTGGATGCGGCGCCGAAGCGCGCGCATGGCCTCGGGCGCAAGCGAGAAGATGTCCTGTCCATCGAAGTTGGCGGTGCCGCCGGTCGCCGGGATCAGGCGCAGGAGCGCGCGGCCCGCAGTGGTCTTCCCGCAGCCTGACTCGCCGACGAGCCCGAGCGTCTCACCCCGGTTGAGCGTGAAGCTCACTCCATCGACGGCCTTCACATGGCCGACCGTCCGCTGCAGCAAGCCGCGGCGGATCGGGAAGTGGACCTGGAGGTCCTTCACCTCGAGGATCGGTTGGGCCATGGCTTCAAGCCTAGCGCCTCGGTGCCTGCACCGGGATCGCCACGGTCTGCGAACGGCCATCGGGCAGCACCACGCTGAATTGCACCCGACGGATGATGCCGGGGAAGGAGCGCGACAGGATGCGCTCCAGCCGGGTGTACAGGTCTGACTCGCCGAAGACGGCTTGGCCTTCGATTGCGATGATCACGCTGCCCTCCGGCAGCGACGCCGCGGCCTCGGAATCATCCTTGACCGACTCAATCAGTACGCCCCGCCGGTGCTGCACGCCGAGCGCTGCGCAGGCATCCTCGGTGGCGTTGGTGAGTTCGAGCACACCGGCCTTGCGCAGCGTCGCCAGCAGCGCCGCCGCATCGGCCTCGGCGGGCCGCCGACCGATGACCACCGTCACCTCGCGAACCGTAGGCGGTGCATCACCGGAAGGAGGTTCCCACAGGAGCAACCGGGCCGACGCCCCCGGCCGTTGCGTGGCGATCAGGCTCGTGAGCGCGTCCATCGTCGCCACCGACCGTCCGTTGATCTCCAGGATCACGTCGCCCGGATCGACCCCAGCGCGCTCGGCCGCCTCGCCGACACTGACGGCCATCACGGCCAGGCCATCGCGCTCGCACTGCTCGATGGCGGGGATCACGGGCTCGGGCACGGCATCCGGATTCCCGCCCCCGCGCGCGAACTGCTGCTGCAGTTCCCGCAGCGACGCCGTGCTCACGCCCAGGTAGCCCTGCTCGACCGTGCCCTGTTCCAGGATCTGCCCGACCACGCTCTCGATGATCTCCATGGGGATCGCCAGGCCGATACCACCGAACTGACCCTGACCGAGCATGGCGCCGCGACCGGTGGCGATGGCCGTGTTCATGCCGATCACGCGGCCGTACACGTCGCACAGCGGTCCGCCGGAATTGCCGGGATTGATCGCGGCATCGACCTGGATGAAGTTCTCGTAGTCGATCGACGAGAGCCCCGCCGTACGCCCGATCCCGCTGACGATGCCAGCGCTCATCGAGAAGCGGAAGTCGAACGGCGATCCAAACGCGAAGACGAGCTCGCCCTGCAGAGGCGTGCGCTGCGAACGCTCGGCAGCCACCAGCCCATCACCCGACGCCTGCAGCACCGCGATGTCGGTTCGAAGATCGAGCCCGACGATCTCGGCCGTGAGCACGGCTCCGCTGCTCGTCTGCACCGTGACGGTGCCTGCACCATCGACGACGTGTGCATTCGTCACCACATGGCCGTCGGCGTCGTAGACCCAGCCGCTGCCGGTGCGCTGCCCACCTCGACCATCGAGCACGCTTTCCACGAGCACCACGCTCGGCTCGACGACCTGCGCGAGCTCACGCTGCGCCTCGCTGATCTCGGCCAGCACGTTGCGTCGACCCAGCACCTGGCGCGACTGCTCGGCCTGCAGGGCCGCACGCTCATCGACCGTGCGCTGGGCGATCCGTGGCGTTGCCCAGAGCACGAGCGCACAGCTCGCCGCGACCACGGCCGCCGGCGCCAGCGAAGCGATGCGCGACATCAGCCGCCCCTCGAGGCCAGTGCACGACGGAACGCCTCCAGCTGCTCAGGCGGCATCACGATCGGATGCTCGCCCAGGTCGTTCGAGGCCACGCGCGCGCACCAGGCACGGCCGGCCTGCAGCAGCCCATCGCCGAGCCGACATGCGGGCGCCGCGAAGGCGGGCTGCCAGTCAGTCATGCCCAGCAGGTCATGCAGCACGACCACTTGCCCGTGGCACGCGGGGCCTGCGCCGCAGCCGATCACGGGCACCGAGGATCGCTCGACGATCGCCTGCGTGACTTCGGCAGGTGCCGCTTCCACCAGGAGCATCGATGCACCCGCATCGAGCATCGACTGCGCATCGTCGACAAGACCCAGCGCGCCCTCGGCGCTGCGCCCTGCGGCGTAGTAGCCGCCATGCTGCTTCGCCTGCTGGGGCCTCGAGCCGATGTGCGCCACCACGGGAATGCCGGCACGCACCATGCGCGAGACGAGCGGCGCGAAGGACCGATCGACCTCGAGCTTGACGAGGTCAGCCAGGCCTTCGGTCAGGAATCGTCCAGCATTCCGAATGCCTTCGGCATCGTCGGCCTGGTAGCTCATGAAGGGCATGTCGCCCATGACGACGGTGTTCGGTGCACCGCGCTTCACGCCGGCGGTCAGCGCCAACAGCACATCGAGCGGCGCATGCACGGTGCCCGGAAGGCCGAGCACGACCTCGGCGGCGGTGTCGCCCACCAGCAGCACATGCACGCCTGAACGCTCGAGCCACCGTGCGGTCGTGGCGTCGTAGCAGGTCAGGCACGAAAAGCGCTGCCCGGCACGGACCATGCGCAGCAGCGTGCGGATCGTCACCGGCTGCCGTTCTCCGGCTTCGGTCGAGGTCGCTTCGATCATGCGGGAAGTGTAGGGGGCGAAGCCCCGGTCACATCAACCGTCGAACGGGGTTCACGATCATGCCGTCACGGCCCAGGACGAGCACATCGGCCACCTCGAGTGCCTCGCGGAAGCTGTCCTGCGCCGCCTCGAGGTCCCAGCACGGACTGAAGACCTTGCCTTGCGCCAGGTGCTCCAGCGTCGGGATCGCGTCGCCGCACACCAAGGTGGCACTCGACGCATCCAGGACCAGGAGACCCGCACTGCCGGGCGTGACGCCGTACATCGGATAGAGATCGACACCCTCGACGAGATGATCCTCGCAGTCACGGCATCGGGCCAGCACGGCCATCTCAGACTCGACCAGCCGGATCAGGTCGCGGTCCTCGGCTTCCTCAGCCTGCTCGAGGCTCTCCCGCAGGCTCGCCTGCGATGCCTCGCGCTCGCGCTCGGTGATCCACCACTCGGCCTTGTCGAACGCCGCGATGCCGCGCCGGCGCATCGGCTGGAAGCTCGTGAGGAAGACGTCGGTGATCGCATCGGGCGGATGGTTCGTCCGCTCCTGCATGCGGGGCAGGAGGACCTGCGGCGGAAGGCTGGGATCGACGATGATCCGACGGCCCGCCGCCTCGATGAGCGTGGTCGTGGCGTGCGCCGCGCGCACATCACCCTTCTCGCCCCAGAGCGGATGGCCGGACATGGCACCGAGCGAGAGGACGCGGATCGTGGGAGCTGCCATGGGTGGGTTCTTGTTGGGGGCTCGGGTGCGTCGAACGGCCGTCCATCAATCCTGGGCCTGCTCAGCACGCAAGCGGCCAAGCGGATTCGAGGGGTCATCGAGCTTCGCACGCAGGGCCAGTTGCACGCGGTCCGGAACGAACGGCGTGAGCGTGTCCATGCTGCCACCGAACGCTGCGATCTGCCGGATCAGGCTGCTGCTGGCATACGCGTACTTCTCGCTCGTGAGGATGAAGACCGTCTCGATGCCCGCGACCTGGCGATTGGTGATCGCCGCCTGGCACTCGGCGTTGAGGTCCGTGACGTTGCGAATGCCCCGGATGATCGCGCTCGCACCAACCTCGCGCGCGAAGTCGACCGTCAGTCCGGTGTAATGCGCCACGCGCACCGCGGCTCCGCGAGGGTGGGTCGCCACCAGCTCGCCGACGAGCTCGTTGAGCAGGTCGACGCGTTCCTCGAAGCTGAAGACCCCCGGCTTGTCGGGGTTGTGGCCGACGGCGATCACGATCTCGTCGAAGAGACCGCGCGCGCGCTGCAGGACATCGAGATGCCCGTAGGTGACCGGATCGAAGGAGCCGGTAAAGACGGCCAGATGGTGTGCCACGCGCAGGAGTCTATGGGTTTCCACGCAGCGCGCAGAAAAACCGATCGTCGCGCTTGCATCGCGTTCGCCTGGATTCGACTCTTCGTCCGTGGCGGGTGAAACCGCCGGCTGGGTCTCCCACGAGTCAGCCGGGAACGGAACACGGGCGCCACTCTATCTCGACCCTGGATCGGCCTTGCTCGGTGCGTGCCTCCCCGAGCGAGGCCTTTTCCATTGGTTCGCGGCGACCGGACCGTCGGGGCCGCCTGCACGCTTCAGTCAGCCAGCGATCCCAGCCCGGCCTGCTCAAGGATGAGCCGGAAGTTGTCGCTGAAGACGAAATTGTGCTCCGGGAACTGGAGCCCGCTGCGGTTGGCATCGATGTGGCTGAACATCAGGCTGATCTCCCCGATGCGCTCCCATGAGCCCGTGCGGTGATCAAGCACATCGATCACGCCCATCGTGCTCGCGCCGGCGGCATCCATGCGCTCGATCGTGGCGTCGTAGCGGATCGTCTGGCCAGGGATGACCTCACGATCGATTCGGGCATCGTTCACCTTCGCCAGGATCACCTTCTCGCGGAAGCGGTTCACGCTCCCGACGAGCACGCCGGCAGTCTGCGCCATGCCCTCGACCATGAGGCTCATGGGCATCACGGGGCATGCCGGCCCATCGGGGCCAGCGGCAAAGTGCTGGTGAAGATGCTCCTCGGCCAGACTCACGTTCTTGACGGCCACCAACCGGCGGTCAGCCTCGAAGTGCGTGATCTGGTCGATCCACATCCAGCGCATGGTCGTGATTCCTGTCTGGCGCCAGGCGCGGGCGCGAGCGGGTGCGGGCGAACCGCGACCGGCGCACCACCCGGGCTCAGTGACCGAGCTTGCGGGCGACGAAGTCGCAGAGGCTCTTCACCGTGAAGAGCTCGCTCACCGCCTCGACGCGCCGATCGGCATCGAACGAGGCGAAGTTCACGTGCGGCATCTTCTCCTTCAGGAGGGCCATGCCGGCATCGGTGAACTTGCCGTCCTTCACGAGGTCGGGGTTGGCCATCAGGTTCTCGGGGAAGAGCTCGCCCTGTCCGATCTTGAACGGCTTCTCAGGGGTGGCGAAGGCCTTGTCGAGCCGGAACGTGATGTCCAGGAAGTCGATGCTCTCGGCACCCAAGTCCGTGGTGAGCACGGCGTCGGGGGTCACGTCGCCATCGTCAACGCCCAGGGCATCAACCAACACGCCTTGGACCTTCTGAAAGATCTCGTCATTCGTCAACGCCACGTCAGGCCTCCCTCAGGGGGTCAATTCTCGGAACGGGTCAATGGACCGACATCGGTCCTCAAGCCCCGATCAGTGCAGGAATTCGGACAGGTCGCATGATAAGGCGACCGGTGCACGCCGTGTCGGACGCAGCGTCGCCCGGCCGCAGCACCGTCGCGACACCCTTGAGCTGCCAGCCGCCGTCGACCTCCTTGTCGAACGTGACCTCCATGCGAAGCGTGTCGCCGGGCCTGACGAAACTGCCGTACTTGAGCCCCTTGACCTGACCGAGCACCACGCGGCCGCACCCGCGGCCCGTGAGCAGCTCGCGCCCGGTCTGCACCAGCGCCTCGAGCATGAACACCCCAGGCAGCACCGGGAAGGTGGGAAAGTGATCCTGCAGGTACTCCTCGGCGATGGTCACGTTCTTGATCGCCACCACGCGGTCGGCGGACCGCTCGAGCACCTGATCGACGAGACGGAAATGCATGGATCGGGAAGGTAGCGAAAGCCACCAGTCTTGGCTCATCGGCAAGGCCCCGGAACGCCGATGAATCCTGCATGGCACGGACTTCGCCTACGGCTGTTGCACGCCCCACGGGGCGCGCTGTCCTCGACCTCCCCCCTGCCCCGCTCACACGCAAGATCGGCTGGATCGCCGCCTTCGCCGCGTGGGTGCTCGTGGCGCTTGCCCTGGCGTCCTTCGACGCCGCCGATGCGCCAAGTCGCACGGTCGCCGCGTGGAACCAGCCGCCTGCGAACCTCATGGGTGCCGTCGGCGCGCTCGTGGCGCTCACGGTGTACGAGGCGTTCGGCTTCGGCGCATGGATCCCGATGCTGCTCGGAGGCATCGCGCTCTGGGCGACCTTCACTGGGCGCGCCATCTCGCACCCGATGGTTCGCGTGGTGGGCGCAGTGATCGCCATGATTGCCTTCAGCGCGCTGCACGCCACGTGGTTCCCACGACTGGGTTCACTCGCCGGCGCCGAGGCGGGGCTCATTCCGCAGTGGTTCTCGCAGCAGTTCGTGGCACGGTTCAACGGCGTGGGCACGAGCCTGATCCTGCTGCTTGCGCTCGTGCTCGGGCTGATGGTGGCCGCCGACGAACTGCTCGGCATGCTGCCGAAGGCCTTCGCACGCGTGGGCGAAGCCCTCGAGCCCCTGTGGAAGACCGACTGGCGCGGCATGATCGCACGCGCCACCGCCAAGCCCCAGCCTGCCGTCGCCACGGTCGGCGGCACCGCTGCTGCTGCCAACGACGAACCAAAGGCCCGCCCGATGCGCCGCAAGTCGAAGGCTGCGGCCATCGAGGCAGAGGCGGACGACTCCGCCGTGGCCGTGCTCGATGCCGAGGACGCCGAGGCTGAAGAGGCTGAGGAGATCGAGGCCGACGAGGCATCGTGCGATGACGAGGTTGAGGAGGCCGACACCGCGGAGGCCGATGAAGCCCCGACTTCGCTGACTGAGGAAGAACTGCGCGAGCGCATGGCTCGCCTTCCCGTTCGCGTGGCCGGCCCGTCCAAGACCGTCGCGCGCGATCAGGACATCCCGCGCACGGAGAACTACGAGGGCTACCAGTTCCCCGGCATCGAGCTCCTCGATGAACCCGAGTCGAACTTCAGCGCCACGATCGAGGCCTTCGTCCGCGACCAGGCCGCCACGCTCACCCAGACGCTCGCGACCTACCAGATCGAGGGTGAAGTCGTCGGCATCGAGAGCGGGCCGGTCGTCACGCTCTACTCGGTTGAGCTCGCGGCCGGTACGCGCGTGGCACGGCTCGAGACGATCAGCAAGGACATCGCGCGCGCCTTGAGTGCGCCCAACATCCGCATCATCGCGAACATGGCCGGCACAACCGCGGTCGGCATCGAGGTGCCCAATCGCCAGAAGGAGAAGGTCCGGCTGAAGGAACTGATGTCCGGCGGCCAGTCGCAGGGCATGCGCCTGCCGATGTTCCTCGGCAAGGACAGCTCGGGCGAGCCGCTGGTGTTCGACCTCACGAAGATGCCGCACATGCTGATCGCCGGCACCACCGGCAGCGGCAAGAGCGTCTGCATGAACAGCATCATCATGTCGTGGCTCTACACCAAGCGCCCCGATGAGCTGAAGCTCGTGCTCGTCGATCCCAAGATGGTCGAGATGAGCATGTACGCCAACATCCCCCACCTCATGGCACCCGTCGTGACTGACATGGGCAAGGCCTCGGCGATCCTCGAGTGGGCCGTGACGAAGATGGAGGAGCGCTACGAACTCTTCCAGCGCGCACAGGTGCGCGACATCGTGACCTTCAACGAGCTGGGCGAAGTCGAGCTCTTCGAGCGCCTGGGCATGACCGATGCCGACGATCAGGCCAAGGCCCGCGTCCCGAAGAAGCTCCCCTACCTCGTGTTCGTGGTCGACGAACTCGCCGACCTCATGATGACCAACCGCGAGGTGGAGACCAGCATCGTCCGCATCGCCCAGAAGGCCCGCGCGGTCGGGATCCACCTGATCCTCGCCACGCAGCGCCCGCAGGCGAACGTCGTCACGGGCCTCATCAAGGCGAACATGCCCTGCCGCGTGGCGTTCAAGGTGGCCAGCGGCATGGACAGCCGCATCGTGCTCGACCAGAAGGGCGCCGAGCTCCTGCTCGGCCAGGGCGACATGATGGTCGTCACGCCGTCGAGCAGCGATCTCCGCCGCTGCCAAGGCACCTTGGTCGCCGACAACGAGATCCGCGCCGTCACGCGCTTCCTCAAGGACGTGGCGCAGCCGAGCTTCGAGCGCTCGCTGGTGGCGATCCGCAGCCAGGCCGAGGCACAGGCTGCCGGCGACACCGAGCAGACCGGCGAGTTCAGCGCAGAGCGCGACCCGATGTTCGACCGCGCCGTCGAGATCATCATCGAGACCGGCCGAGGCAGCGTGAGCCTGCTGCAGCGCCGCCTGGCCATCGGCTACGGCCGCGCGAGCCGGCTCGTCGACCAGATGGGCGCAGCGGGGATCCTCAGCGACCACAAGGGTTCCGTGGCACGCGAGGTCCTCATCACCATGGATGACTGGCAGCGCATGAAGGCGCTCGAGGCCGGCGACGAAGGCGAGTCCGACGGCGCCACGCTTGGAGACGAGGCCAGCGACGAGACCGACGGCACCGACGACTGATCGGTCCACACCATCGCCACACACGCCGCGCGGGTCGGGCCCTGAGGGAGGGGCCCGGCCCGCGCTGCATTTGAGACGACATTCGCCCACCGATTTTCCTGAGTCCACTCGGGCATCACCGTGGTCGTGCCGTATGGTGATGCCATGGATTCTTCAACGGAGCTTCCTGCAGACATCGAACGCAATCCCACCGTCCTTGGGGGCGCGCCGGTTTTCCGCGGAACCCGTGTGCCGCTCCAGGCCTTGCTTGATCATGTTGCCGCCGGCGACAGCATCAGCACATTCCTCGATGACTTCCCCAGCATCGATGCCGCCACGGTCGAGCGAGTGCTCGCCCACTGGCAGCCGCCCGGCGGGGCGCATGCGTCTGCTGATTGATGAGTGCATCCCGTTTCGGCTGAAGCTGGACTTCGAACAGGCACTGGGGGCGCCTGTGGATCATGTCGTCGGCCTTGGCTGGTCGGGCTGCACGGACAACGCCCTTATGGCTCGCATGGCTCGGTCCGGTCATACCACGCTCATCACCACGGACCGCAGCATCGTCCACCAGCAGCCGCGCCAACGCATGCGGATCTCGATCCTTGTGCTCCGATCCCGATCGAATCGTGCAGAGGATCTTCGCCCGTTGATCATGTCAGCAGTACGCATCGCTCGAACCGCTCCCGCTGGCCGGCTCTTGATGGTCGGACCGTGATGGCACCAACGAAAACCGCCGCGCAGGGCGCGGCGGCTTCGGGTCAAGCAATTGGCCTTGGCTCGCACCTTGCCCGCAGCGGCGGGACCCGGCGCGGTCCGGCAGACAGCACGATCAGGCGCGCCAGCCGGTCTTGAACTGCTTCATGGCGGCGATGAACTCGTCCTCCATGCCCTTGAACGACTTCTTGTCAGCGAGCTTGGCACGCAGCGCGCTGCCACCGCCCTGGAACCACGCCAGGAGGTCGGCTTCGAACTGGCGGACCTTGGCAACCGGGACGTCATCCATGATCCCCTTGCTGGCCGCGAAGAGGCCAAGGCACTGGTCGATGACGTCGAACGGCGTGTACTGGCCCTGCTTCAGCAGTTCCACCATGCGCGCGCCACGGTCGAGCTGGCGCTGGCTGGCGGCATCGAGTTCGGTCCCGAGCTGCGCAAACGCCTCGAGCTCGCGATAGGCCGCCAGGTCAAGTCGCAGCGAGCCGGCGACTTCCTTCATCGCCTTGATCTGCGCGTTGCCACCCACGCGGCTCACCGAGATGCCCACGTTGATGGCGGGGCGAACGCCGGCGGCGAAGAGTTCGGGCTGCAGGTAGATCTGGCCGTCGGTGATCGAGATGACGTTCGTCGGGATGTACGCCGACACGTCACCTTCCTGCGTCTCGATGATCGGGAGCGCGGTCAGCGAGCCGCCGCCGTTCTCGGCGCTGAGCTTGGTGGCGCGCTCCAGCAGGCGGCTGTGCAGGTAGAAGACGTCACCGGGGTACGCCTCGCGGCCCGGCGGACGGCGCAGGAGCAGCGAGAGCTCGCGGTACGCCACGGCCTGCTTCGACAAGTCGTCGTACACGCAGAGGACGTGCTTGGGACCGGTGTAGCCGGCGTCCTTGCCCTTCCACATGAAGTACTCGCCCATCGCGCAGCCGGCGTAGGGCGCGATGTACTGCATCGGAGCGCTGGCGCTCGCACCTGCCGCCACGATGATCGTGTAGTCGAGCGCACCGTTCTTCTTCAGCGTCTCGACGACGCCGGCGATGGTCGATTCCTTCTGGCCGACGGCGACGTAGATGCACACCACCGCATCCGGGGTGCCCCAGTACTGCTTCTGGTTGATGATGCAGTCGAGGC
>Ga0315899_10006618_pt1 | contig 12495 bp, 11 predicted proteins | sample LakEriMetagenome_2_FD_203518 | JGI IMG/M metagenome (GOLD analysis project Ga0315899, IMG submission 203518) | Freshwater fungal communities from buoy surface, Lake Erie, Ohio, United States - Buoy 4 MA112 | ecosystem: Environmental > Aquatic > Freshwater > Lake | place: USA: Lake Erie, Ohio... | reverse complement strand
TTCACTCCTCCTCATCCTCCTCCTCCTCCTCCTCCTCCTCTTCCTCCTCTTCTGCCCCCCCGTCCCCCCCCTCCAAAGTGGTGTCTGCGACAGCACTATCATCACCGGCAACCAAATCCAGTCTGTCCTGCCCTTCTTCCTCTTGCTTCTCCGGGCCCTCGGCCGCGCCTGTAGAAGTCTCAATGCTGATCACCTGATCACCGGCAGCCAGTTCTGCTCCGCCCTGCCCTTTGTCTTCCTCTTCCCCGGTCCCCGCAATCACAGTCTCTGAGTTTTTGACAACATCAATGCCAGCATCCTGTACCTCTTCTGCAAGAGCGCCATCATCAGCTGTTTCTGCTCCCGAGTGTTTTGCATGTGCTTTTCCAGTCTCCCCATCGGCTGCTGCTGCGCCCGCGTCCTCTGCATCAGCTCGTTGCTTTGCACCATCCTCCGCAGAATCATCTTCCACCCCCTCAGATGCCGCAGCTGCAGCTGGTTGCCGCTTCCTCATCCTGTGAAACGCTTCTACATTCCCCTCCTCGTCCTCCTCCACCTCCTCCGCCTCCCCCTCCCCTTCTGCCCCCTCCGCTGTGACGTCTTCCGGAGGCTCGTTGTCATCGTTTGCATCCTCTTCTCTGTCGAGCCCCCAACCATTGTTCTTGAGGTCATTCATCGCTATGTTGGCGTCCTGCAGACAGCACCAAGAGAATATCAGCCATCAGGTTCAGCCTGATGACGGTAATATGCCCAACAAGTCATCAGGTTCTGATGACGGTTATATGCCCAACAAGCATTGAGCGCACGGGAGCTTTCTCATGCACCATCACCTCATCGTCGCTGCTCTGGATTTGCCCATAAAAGTCAGCCTGCGAGCCTATTTGCGCTGCATATAGTGCCACATCCTGCAGTGGTGGTGCGGAATAATAAGGTCAGCACGAAAAAGAATTACTTGTCCGAGCACAAGTTGAGTCCAAACAATCCAAGTCTTACGAAAGAACAAATTCTTTTACAAGAATTTTTTTGTGTTTTCTACCCACAATTCCAAAATCCAAGTCCCACGTAACACTCAACACCACTATCATCGGTATTTTGATCTTCACATTTATGGGGGGGGGCAGACCTTGGAGGGCATTCGGTCGGCAGGATGGAGACAGAGCAGGTTCTCCAGAAGATACTTGCCCATAACATCGTAAACTTTGTCCATATCACACTCAAATTCCTTCCCCACGAGCAGGTTCTTCGGATCTAGTGCGGCCGCCACATCCTGCACGATCGATTGCAAATAAGCGTCTGGCAAGGTGCAAGTGCCGCACAGCGCACGTCGGGGCGTGAATGCGCGCCGGGAGCGAGGCGCACGAGGGCACAAACAGCAATGCAAATACGAGAGAACTGGATCGAGACCTTTGGCTGACTGAAGAGCGGTTTGCTTGCCAGTAAGCGGTAAGTCAGCGCTCCGAGATTCCAGAGATCAAGTCGCGTTGATGCCTTGAGCGCATCCTCCGTTTTCTGGCAACGGCAAACGGACTCTCAGATTCACCCCGAGCACATGCGGGAATAGGACGGTGCAACGTATATATAGTTTGTCTCTGCCCTTCAGGGGGCATGGCGCACAATAATGTGGGTACGCATACCGTAGCCCAGGCAGCAACACTCTCCGGAGTATCGCACGAATTCTCGGGACTCCATACAATGCCCGACAGCAATTGCGGCGCGCCCGGCACCATAATGCGATTTCCAAAGATCTCGCCCTCTTTGTGAGCAAGCTCAAGCCCCAGGATCTTCCAGACCTTTCCATATTTTACCACCTTGGCGGCTGTCAGATTGCAGATGGCCACACGTTTACTGTGGACAGCTTGCAATGCCTGTGTTGAGAACAGGTAAAGGATTAGTGGGGAGGGCCTAAAACAAGAGAACACTGGATAGAAGACACCCGCACAGCGTGGCGGGGAAAGCCCATGGGTTCACAAAGAGTCACACCTGAGAGACACCAACAATGACTTCAGTCTTGGTGACTGAGTCTATCTCGACCGTCTTCATTTTGCCGTCCTGTCCCATCTTTTTTTTGGCAAGCATCACGTCGAGTTGTTTGTCGGGTTTCGGAAACACGAGAACATGCTGGCTGAACTTGGTGTCACTGTGCACCTCGAAGATGGGCGCAACATGGTCCGCGCCCAGGAATCTATGGAGAGCTACCTCCTTATTGAGGGCGTGCACGTCACTGATGTACCGGATGAGGACCGCCTTATTAGTTTTGAGACAGGTGGCTGCCACATACTCGGCTTCGCCTGGACCTTCCTTGCCTGCTGCACGCCTAGCATCGCGCGCCGCCTTATCCTCCTTCTGTTTGCGCGAGAGAGTACTAGGATCCAGCTGATAGCGGTTCAAGATCACGCCTCCCGCCCCCTTGAATCGAAGACGCTGGGCGTAAACACGGCTCATGTGTCCACGATAAACCGATTGCAAACGGAGAGCCTTGACCTGCTTTTTCGACTCCAGCGCCCGGCGGGCCCGATCCCTCTTGCGCGCAGCATTGCCGCGCACAATACGTTGAATGTTCATGGCAGACTTGTGACGCAGCTGGACTAGCAGCATTTGCAAGAAGAGTTTGCGTGCGAGGTGCCCGCGCACGACTTTTGTGATGAGCGTCCCCGCCCCACCCTGCAGCTGCTCGCGGCGCTGATCGAAGCGCAGCCTCTTGCGACGCACGTGCCCGCGAAACACACGCTGAATGTCCAGCGCTGCCAAATCTTCCGCCGACATTTCTTCGTCCGCGTTATCATCGTCTTGATCAGACTCCTCTGCTGCTGGTGCTATGACGGGCTTATTGGCGGCAGCTACAACGGGCATCTTGGTGGCAGCCAGGTTCTGAGCGTCCCCCTGGGCTTTTTCTGCCTCCTGCGCTTCGCGTTCGCGCTCCTCATTCCTCTCATCCTCACTCCGTGCCGCCTGCTCGGCAGCGTGCTGCTCTGCGCGAGCCTCTTCATCATGTTCCTTCATGACACGGAATTCAACACGAGCTCGGTGTCCGCGTTGCACTGCCTGTATCTTGATAGCCGCAGAAGCCTGCCGTTGCTTCGCCTTGGCATTCAGCGTAACCTTGCCGCCAGCGCTTTCCTTACCCACAATATCTTCCCATGGCTTTCCAGCGGCCTCAAGCTGTGCCTGGTTTGCAGCCGCCGCCGCAGCAGCAGAGAGATCGTTGCCGCCCCCCACGAAAAATTCCCCGCCGCCACCCCCAGGGGCGGATTTGCTGGGGCTTTGCGCAGTGAAGAGATGAAGGTGCCACACATCGGCCCCCGACGCAAAGTGGTCCGACAGCGCGAGTCTTAGCCCCTTATCTGTCGTGATTGTGACCAGATCTCCTTCGCCGTCGTTGTACTTGATCCGCACGCCCGGGCCGTATTCATCTGCTACTGTCTGCGCAAGCTCCGCCAGCTTCAGATTGCGCTGCAGCAGCAGAACGCGCACATCATCCTCCATGTGGCACTTTGCCTTGAACTCCCCCTTCCACTCGACCTGGCTGCCAATAATACTGCCGCCACCCATGGCTGACAACGACGCCTCCAGCTGCGCAACTCTTGCCAGCAGTTCTTGCTGGCTCTTGGTCCCGCCCCCAGCTCTCTCGCCCTTCTTCTTACCCATCCCGGCACTCTCAACACCAGAGTCGTGCGAGCGGGCCTGCGCAGTGACCGCTGGGGGAAAGTGTGCTGCAGAAACACCTCCGACGTGCTGGGGAAACTGTGCAACACCCGCCGTGCCACCTGCACCACCCCTCTGGGGGCTGACGGGGGCGGAAAGGTCATCATATTCATCCTCCAGTGCCCGACTATGCGCTGCGCCACCTCCATTCGATGGTCTCTTCTTTGTTGCAGATGGCTTGCCAGGGGTCCTCGGTCCCGTCTTGGAGGCTCCCGCCATGCCCCCTCCGTGGTAGCCAACCTCTGAATCCTCCTCCAACGCTCTACTTCTCGGACCTCCCGCCGAATCAATGTCAAAACGCACGCTACCACCACCTGTGGTGGTTCCGTAGGGTGACAGGCCGTATGGCAATGGCTGGTTTGCTCCGTATGGTAATGGCTGGTTTGCTCCGTAAGTGTGGCCGAGGCTCGAGTGCCTCCCTCCCATTATGCCGGCGCCAGGGGGGCCCGTCGCTGAACTTGCTCCAATGTGCGACACCACACCACCAGTCGTGCACCCTCCACCCCAGCCACGGGATGAGACAGGTGCAGAATTGTAGCTTTGCTGGGGTATCCGCAAAGCAGGGCGCTTGCCAGCCGGTGGAGTGACGGGTGCTGAACCGGCGCCCAATGCCCCATGTGTTCCCAAGGGCGGGACTGAGGTTGCACCGCCACGATTGCGAGGATCGAGCTTGCCGCCTAGTGATGGCAGCGTGGTGTGGCGAGAGCCTTGACCGTAAGTGGCGCTGGCGCCCTCGGGATCGAGCGCACCTTTTCCATTGTGCGCTCCAACCCCAATCGTAGCCGCATGGCTGCCAGCGCCACCTTTCGGTGGCAACCCGCCACGAAGCGCCGGGAGCCTGCCACCCTTGCGTGCCAGTTTCTCCTTGGCTTGCTGGTACGAGTGTCGAATGGCGTGCGTCTTTGGGTGCTCGGGTCCCCACTGGCGTTCGGCCATCGCGACAGATTCGCCATACGACTGCAACGCACCTGCCCACTGTCCCAAGTGCTCCTGCTCCACTGCAAGGTTGTGATAGGCAATGGCAACGATCGAGGCCTCCTCTCCGGCCTTGCCTCCAGCCCCTCCATGGAGGGCACCTTTTCTTGAAAGGCCCTGCTTGAGCAGGTCGAGAGCACACTGCGCATGCTCGAGCGCCGGCTGGTGGCGACCGAGCTGCGACAGGGTCGCGCAAAGGTTCAGGTGTGTTCCTGCTGGATTGTCGACCTCATCAGAGGCCAGTTCGATTTTGAGCGCCTTGTCGAGATACTGGAGCGCAGCATGGAGCTTGCCGCGCCGTTTGTAGAAGCAGCCCAAGTTGTTGAAGGTCACGGCGCGCAGCTTCAGTCGCGCCTTGTCGTCTGTCAGGTACCCGCGAGGCTCCGTGAGGAGCTCAGCCTTCTTCAGGAGTTCGTATGCCTTCATGTAATCGTCCTTCTGCAGACAATTCATCGCGAGCGTGTTGCACGACGTCGTGAAGACCTGGCACGCCTTGAGCACCTCTCTGCTGTTGGCCCCGTAAATTTGCTTGCGCAGAAACACAGACGTCTCCATGTACGGCAGCGCGTCCAGGTGGCGGCCCTCCCGCTTCAGAGCCGCAAATGCTCGCTCGCAGTCCAGCAGCTTGTCCATCGCGCCGCCGTGCATATCCTCGCCCTGCTCGCCGCATCCGTGCGCATGCAGGTGCGGGCTCGAGGCAGCGGAGCGGTGGTGCAGATGCGGGCTCGCAGCCGCCGATCGCTGCGCACTCATCCGACCGTCCCCTATGGGCGTCGCGCGGCCGGACAGCTGCTGCAGCGCGCGCGCGGACATGTCGCCGACGCGCGCTTGCACTGCACACACACACTTGCGGTTAGAATCAAATCTACTGGTCACGAACAATTGCTCGAAAATGCAGGAACTTTGGACGCTGGAGCAGGACGAGGAGCTACGTGCAGCGTGCGAACGGGCAGGCGGCGACCTCTCGTCGAAAAAGATCAAATGGTGGGAAGAGCTCGCGCGTGGCTTCCCCGGGAGCAACGCCAAGAGCCTGCAGCAGGTCTTCGGCAGCCCCGCCCATCGCCTCAGGGCCCGCGCTTTAGAGTCTGACGCTGTTAAGCTTAAGCAACACGTCCAAAGTCGCTGCGCGCCCAAATCGCTGCGTGCCTGCGCGCCTACTACCAGAGGTGTTGTTATTTTTGAGACTCGATGCGCGAGCGTGGGGCGCCTTTACAGTCTCCGGGCTGACTCGCGTGATCGACCTTGTGCGTGTACGCTGCAGAGGTGGATGCACATCCGCAATTTGCCGGGTCTTGAGTACAAGACTTTTGCCGGTGGCGGTGCCCCGCGTGCAAGCTCGGGGACGCAGGATCAGCCTGCCAACCAGAAGAATCTGAGGTGGGGGCAGCAGCAAGCATGGCGTGCAAAGAGGCATGCACGTTTCAGTGCGTGCCTGCACCCTTGGAGACCGTGGATATGCAGGACGCGTTTTGTGGGCACAAGAAGCGCACACCCAGCGCCCTGACCGTTGCGAGCTGCGTGCAGTGCTGCAGGAACCCTTGCGACCAAGGCCAGCTATGGTGGCCAGCGCACCGCCGGTCGCAACGAGCGCGCAAACGCTCCGGCCGCCTCGGGCGGAGGAGGATCGGGGAGCGCTCAGGGACAAGCTGGATTGGCTGCAGCGCGACGGCAAGTTTCGTTTGACTCTCCCTTGGGACGCCTTGCAAACATTTGCGCGCATGCCCATTCAATCCATGCTCGCTCCCATCCATCTCGTCTCATACCCGCACACGTATCATTATGTAATGATACACATGCGATACATAATGCAATTCTTCGCGATGGTTGCTTCATTGGCTTCTGTCTGAATGACACACTGGCTGACGGTTTGTCTGCGTGTGGTTTCCTGCTGCGCTGCGGCGTTTGCTGGGGTGAGCAGGCCCTTCTCTGCCTCCGCGGTGCGCATCTCAGCGACGCGACAGAGTGCTGTTGGACAGGTATGCCTCATACTTGTCCTGTATCGGGCATCAGCGCTCCAGCGCCGCACTGCCTGCCTCAGCACACTGTGTCGGGAGGGTCGGTGGTGCTGACGCTGACAATTTGTCCTTGCTTGCGTCGCTTGTTCGGCTGCCTTCCTCACATGGGCTGTTGTGTGCGTGGCAGTTGCGTGGGGCGGCGCTGGCATCATCGCACACGCCGCTCCTTGCATTCTCCAAGGGAAGCACCGATAAGAACAGGAGTGCAACCGGCGGCGGTATGGGGACAGGAGGCTCCAGCGCTTTCGCAGGGTCTCGTGATAAGACTAGTGGCGGTGGAGAGGCTGGAGGCGAGACGGGAGGTGGGGGCGAAGAGCTCGGAGGAGGCGGGGGGCAGATGAAGGGGAAAGACGTGAAGGATGGTATTGACAAGGACGGTGGGGCGGTCGGTGCGAAGAAGAGCAAGGTCAAGGAGGGTGATGAGAATCTCATCGTCATTCATGTGTGCGATGAAAACCGGGGAATCAATCGGGACTTCACCTGCAGAAAGGTGTTGCTCTGCGTTGGCGACCCACCTGAGTGTATGTGTTTGTCTGTCTGTCGTCTCTCTTTGTTGGTTTGTTCCTTCTGTTGGTGATACGTTTCGCTGTCGCTACTTGCACATACTCGCACGCGTGTGTGTGCGTGTGTGTGTGGCTGTGTGTATAACATATTCATTATATCATACAATATGAAAAGCACGCGTGCACACATCTTCATGCATGCTGATGAGAAATCTGAATGGCCAGGATGTTTTGTTGGCTGAAATGGCATACTTTCGCTCCTACCTCAACGGCTCAGAGTCGTGTGACGATATTGATATCTCTGTCCACTGCGACATTCAGGTTCACATCCCTCCTGCTCGACCCCCCCTATTTCCCCTCTCTATCGCTTTCTCTCTCTCTCTCTCCCGCCACCCACTTCCACCCTTGTCGCTTCTGTCTCTCAGCAGCCTTTACGACCTCACCTTGCATTAAACCTAGAGGAAAGGTGTGGCCGATAACGATACGCCCTACCCCACGTGCAACTGCACAGATTTTCCAGTGGCTGATCAAGTACTTGAACGAGCCCGGGTGCCCGCCGCCCCTCGACAACACCAACGTCATCTCCATCCTCATTTCCTCGCAATTTCTCAAAATGTCGTCGCTGGTCGATATGTGTCTCGCCTACGTGTGTGGGAATCTGAATGAAATTCTCAAGATGCCCATCGATCTCAACTGCCTGAATCAAGGTGTGCCTGTGTGTGAGCTTCTGGATAGGCTGTAACGGTCTAGAGCAACTCGTGCAAGCGTCTGTGCTTGCATGTGGCATGGGGAGAGTGGCGTTCCCGTGCTGATACGAAAGTTTGCTGTTGTGCATCTATACCTCGGCACCCATGTCTATATGTCCGGCATCATCTCGCAGAGCTCTTATGGAAGCTCTCCTCCATGCTCAGCGTGGACGTGCTCGATGAGCTCCACGACCGCAAGGACAAGCTGGTGAGCCGCATCTACATGCGCAAGCTTGAGGAGCTCTTGCTTGAAGACGACAAGATGCTGACGCGATGCTCTTATTGTGGCAAGCTCTTTGCCCTCTGCAATCGTCGCAAGCTGGTCTGGACCTTATTTGTGTCTGTTTGCGCGTCACACATGTGCGCAACTGCTATACACAGGCTCTTGCTCTCAGACGGGGCGATTGGGCAATCGTGTGTAGAGCTTACAATTTGGCTGTGTGCACCCACAGGCATGTCCAAAAGCCAAAATTTATATAGACTTCCACGGCAACGTGATTGCAGAGCATGTTCCCACGGCCAATTGGGACATGAACAAATTCCTCCTCAATCTGCGCGCACGCAAGCTGTCGTGGCGGGAAATCTACTGGAAGGTGTGGGGCATCATTGCGACACTTCGCTGCACAGTGTGCAAGAAGAACTTCCCTGCAGCTGAGATGGGCCACTGTGCCTACTGTTCGACCGCCCCCGTGTTCCGTCCCGGGCAAAACCATGGCGTCTACCCTTGTTGTAACTCCACGGCTCTACGTTTTGACTCCTCGGGTCTTCAGGGTATGCGACGGGGGTGCTGTGCTACGGAGCACCAGGTTGATACTAGCAGTAGTGCCGATCCTGACAGCGAAGTCATCTTGGCAATGGCCTCGCAACGCATGGCCATGGTCTGCACGCCCTTCAAGGATAAGAGGGATGGCATTGCAGACTTGCTGGATGAAGGCGGCAGCGAGGAGGACGATGCTAATGAAGATGAGGCAGGTATGAGTGCTGAAAACGCATGCTGCTCACACTACACACAAGTGCACGCGTGTTACTGCGATACATGCACCAAGGCAAGCATGCATGCACAGACGCACACATTAGCATCGCTATTCTGAGGGTCTTTAGCGTGTTCAGCGTCCGACTTCACGGACTCTGAGGACGAATCTGTTCAAGACCCCTCTCGAAGAGCATTTGATCGCTCAAGGTCTCGGGCTCGCCCATTCGCGCTCTGTCTGTCTGTCATTCTGAGCGTCACCTGTCGTTGGACTGACTATGTAAAGCTGATGCATGGCTCTCATCATCCTCTTTCGGTACCTGCATCGCACCAACACGCAGTCGCGCCCGGGGTGGTGTGGGCAACCAAACGGGTTCCAACATCAATGGTCGCAAACGAAAGGCCAAACGAGGTGATCGCGCGGCGGGTGGGGCAGCTGGAGGTGGTAGATCCGAGCCAAAGGATCAGCGAAATTTCCGTCAGGTGGGTGGCGGTTTTGGAAAAGTCCCATCATGTGTCTGCATGGTCAAACATGCGCTGAATCGCAGAACGCCTCAAACAGGAAATCTGGCGCGAGGAGGATCAGCGACGGCTTGCTGCTTTGGTCTCACTGACCGAGGACTTGAACGCCAATCCCTCGACCTCAGCCTCCTCGTCGCGAGTTAGTGCTGCGGCCCCGTCCACTGCTGCATCCTCAAAAGCGCATGTCGTCGCTTCTCAACCGCTGAGCCGCAACCGTCCCACAACCTCGCATCCTGCCAATTCTAACTCTACATCTTCGTCGACGCAATCGGGTGGATTGCGGCAACCGCAGCGACCGACCCCTGCTCGTCCCGCCACCGCTTCAACACTCAAGAGAGGAACCAGCCAGACGGTCGGACCTGCACCTTCTGCATCATCCCGCAATCCTTCAGCACCGAGCAAGCCCTAGCTATTGTTAGAGGCCGTTTTGCGTTCTTCGGTCCACCATCATCAATACATCTCATCAGAACTGGGCAACTCTGGTCTGTGGGCTGGTGGTCTCCAGACCACCGTGGTCTCCAGCGGTCTTTCTCCGCCTCAATCTCCAACTGAATGCCTCCAGGGTGTAAAACAGGGCACGGCTGACCATAGACCATCTGCAGCGCTTGCGCCAGCGCACACTGATGATGCAAGTCGGCGACGCGATCAAATGGGCGGCGCTGTTTTGTTCCAACGCTGGGATGCATGCATCAATCCCAGTACCACTTGTTTCATACTTGTAATAATGTACCTGAACAGATTGACTCTTCAACTTTCACAATCGTTGATGTAATGATGGACTCATCAACGCTTTATTATTTGCAAACTCTGAGTCGCCCTTTATCAGGTCCTTAGTGACCGCCTGAGTATGATCTTGAGTAGATGTCGTTCTGGTCACGGTGCGCTGGTGGCATTCTTCTAGTTGCAGTTTTATCAGCCACCTCATCTCCCCTTTTACACCCGCTCGAAGGTCTCGAATAAATATGTCGATCATCAACCCCAGAATGGTCTTCATGTGCCTTTTCTCTGTCTTGCGTATATCTACCAGAACTGCGCGATCGGGCGTAGAGCTGGTGCTGAATATTCTTCTGCAGAGGAATTGAGATGGTGGGAAGAGGGCCAGGTACGTTTTCGGCATGGGAAATATCGGACGGCTCTAGGGCAGTGTGCCCGTTTGTCTTGAGTGAATTCGATGGAAGCCTTCCAGAAACACGTCCTGTGTACAGAACAAGAAAGAAGTCGAGATCACGAGTAACATCATTCTACAAACTGGTATTGCATGCATCATTAAAGCACGCTCTCGCACATAAATGCCCACCACAGTAACCGGGCATCTAGCGTCACCTGAGCAGCTTGATCTGCTGCTATCGGAGATACTTGCAATACTACGAGCCGAATGTGCGCCAGCTGTGGTCACGTGCCATTCACCATCCCTGATGAAAAGAATGGTTGGTGTGGGTGTCACAGCTGTCGTCGAGACATCCTTCTCGTCTTCGCTCGACGGATGCCCAGGCGAATATAAAGGCGCATAATCAGGAGCACCAGTGTCCTCTGCGCATGATGACTTTACTGTGCTGTGAACTGGACCGCCGGCAGACACTGGACGGCTATCTGATACTGCCTTGAGATAAGCGAAGTCTGAGTCCTCAGACAATGGAGTCCCAGGCTCAGATTCCAAACTTCTGAAGGACGGATCGTAATACCCATTAAGCAGGAAAATCAGCTTATCCACGTCTCGAAACCAAGGCTGGTGACCACCCGCATACTCGCCTGCTTCTTTTACCTGTGTTTGTGGGCATGCGGAGGTGTGCGCATCTGTTCATCCCTGTACATAACATCCGATGCGCGCAGTACAGATTCAACCGAAGACGAGCACAACATAATAGGCGCAAAAAGTCACACCTTGACAAAGGCAAGTTGTAAAAACTTGGCGACTCGATTTTTGAAGCCGTCGACTTCGAGCTCGGATATGCCTTTCACCGTCTCCACCTGTGTTAAACGTCGTTGTCAAACTTTCTCGTGGAGCCTTTTTCCACACCAGAAGGTTTTGCCCAAAGACCAAGTTCCATCGCAACAAAAACAGCAAAAAACAGCAGTTCACCATATTAACAATAGTATACAGACACACCAATTCACCCTCTTCATAGTAGAGCATAGGCGAAGCCAAGGCCATTATTCCCGTGTGCTGTTTTCTTTCTCGTTCTCTCAAATTTTTGACAGTCGATTTCGGATGCCCTCCATTCAAATCTGCTTGCGCATTTTCTTGTGCGTCGGACTCGTCCAACCCGTGCTCTCTACATTCCTTCATCTCTTTTGTAATATCAGTGTTTGGCTCTAGAACCTCTGACGGATGCGAACTTTTGCCCTGTAATAGAGAGACTTTGAACCCGAAGCCGTGCGGCTGACCATCTTGGAATGCGCCAAGGTATCCGTACTTGGCCCCAGGTTGTGGGCGGTGCCATCCCAGACCCGAAAGCTTCCCTTTCTCGTACAGACCAATGGAGTAGGAGTGATCTGCTTGCATTTCAGCAGCGAAGCCCTGTAGAGTGTTGGACACCCACTGGCCCTGAATGCGAGAGCCTAGTTTACGATCATGCAGGTGCCCAAGTCCATGGCGACGCGGCTCACCCATCACGATGTTGACTTCGCCAAAGTAGTCTCCACGCTTGTCGCCCTCTGCAGCTAAGATCGCACCCACCGTTTCTGAACCAAGATATTCATCTTCTTCAAGCAGTTGCAATTGATTGCCTTGCCCATGGACCATGATCATGTTGCTCACCGTGCTTGGAATTTTTCTATTTTCCTTGCCCGTGTCACTGTTGCCACCAGGCAACTGGTTGACGGCATCCGTCGTTAGGGTTCCGAGTGTCCGATCCACCAGCTGCTCAATCCCTGTGACAATCGATTGGTCGCTGGCGATCTTCCCATCATCCCTCATTTCCATGCGATCCTGCTTGAATTTCGTTTCCATGGTGGTAAGATCGCCGGCATCCACCGGCCGTTTTACAGCGTCCGATAATGTTTCCTTGGCAGCCTTGTAGGCGTCGTTGATATCTTCTTTCAACGGCAGATGGTACATTTTATATCCCGGCCAGGTTTTCACA
>Ga0315899_10006613_pt1 | contig 12498 bp, 8 predicted proteins | sample LakEriMetagenome_2_FD_203518 | JGI IMG/M metagenome (GOLD analysis project Ga0315899, IMG submission 203518) | Freshwater fungal communities from buoy surface, Lake Erie, Ohio, United States - Buoy 4 MA112 | ecosystem: Environmental > Aquatic > Freshwater > Lake | place: USA: Lake Erie, Ohio... | reverse complement strand
TGCCGGCGGACGCCTGGCCGGAGGAGCACAGGCAAAGGCCACACCTGGCATGCGATGGATGCGACGGTTACACAGCAGCACCGTTCGCAGTGCGCTCGCGCCCGTGTTGCCCGTCCTCGCACGTGCACGAGGTGAGTGCACGTGCGCTTTGGCTGGCCGCGACACGGGGTGTCTCGCTCCGTGGTGTGTCTTCTCTTCGCGGCGCGGGCTCGAGCTGACCCCGCGGTGCGCTGCGGCGAGCAGGGTGGAAAGATGGGTGTCGAGCTCATTGGCAACTTCGACCTTGGCGGCCCCGAGTTTTTCACCACCAAGGCGGAGGCGCCCGAGGGCGACCACGAGCTGCTGCAGGCGCTCATGGACGCCGCGAACAAGGAGATTGACCCCACCGAGGAGGAGGCCAAGGGTGGCTCTGCCAAGGTGGGCAAGATGTTTCTGTCTGCCGGTGATGCCCGCCTTGCGCTCAGCTGCTGGTGCCCCAAGGAAGACAAGGCCGCGGGCAAGCTCAGTGCGTCTGATTGGATGAAGGGAGTCCTTGATAACCCGGCCTTCCAGGGCAATGGTAAGTTCTTGGAGGGAGATGCGTTCACCGCCAAGGGCGAGATTGCCGCCAACAAGGAGACCGGGCGCTTCCCGCTCAAGGACAGGGACGAGGCCCAGTCGGCCTCGGTGGGCTTTCTCAAGTCCAAAGGCCTCTTCCCCGAGACCGAGGATGCCGATGACTGGCAGCCTGACGACGATGCGGGAATCGAGTGGTAGGGTGGCCTAGGTGGAGTGCCTGCCTTGTCTCCGTCCAGGAGACAGGAAGTCTCATCAATTTATTGAAAACAAAATGAAATCGGATGCGTTTGTTTTTTACCGCTGTTCCCGTCGGCTTGAGTGACGCGTCACATGTCAAGAGGAGGCGATACTTCCAGCGGCCCTGCACCGCTGGGACCATCAATTCCCAACAGACCAGCGGTCTCTGCGGTAAGTTCGACACGACAGTAAGTGGGCAAGTCTCAGGCTTCTGCTCAGCGGCTCGCGAGTCCGCCGAGTCTGCAGACTCGGCCGGCGGACTCGGACTCGCCCGCGCGGGGCGCGGGCGAGGGTGTGGAGTATGTGTAGGGGGAGGCGGACGCGCATTCTACTACACCTACATATATAGTTAGAAGGGGGTCCTGCGAGGTAGCCGAGCTGGTCGGCGTTTTGGTTGCAGAAACCATCCATCCTGCGTGCATGTGTGACGGAGGAGGACGCGGGGGGGAGAGAGGCGGGCGCGCATTCTACTACACCTACATGTACAGTTAGAAGGGACGGTCCTGCGAGGGAGCCGAGCTTGTCGGCGTTTGGTTGCAGACAATCCGGTGCTTTGATATCGGTGATGTAATATTCGATTTTTGGACCGGTATCCGACCGGAGGCCGCCAGAGAATCAGACGGCGATGCACGCGCAGGGGCAAGGGTACGTCATGCGAGCGATACAGCAAGCGGTCAGACAGACAGGGCCACCGCGTGCGGCATCTAGCTTTGCAAGGAACTACTTCCGCTCTTTCCATCAGACGACAGCGGCTCGGGGCCCCATTGCGTTGCATCCTGAGCTGCCGTGTTTCGACCTACTCAGGAAGGAGGGCGTGTGGGTAGTGCCGGCGGATCCATCGCGCAAAAACGATATCAGTGGCCTTTCGCCGTTGCAGGTGTGCGTTCTGAATCTGATGCCGCTCAAGGAGCCCACGGAACTGCAGCTGTGTCGTATGATGGGCAGATCGAACGCAGCCGTCGAAGTTACGTGGTGCGTTCCAGACAACTACAGTGGCAAAAACTCGACGCCGGGGTACCTGGACAAGTTTTACAAGCGCTTCAGTCAGATCAAAGGCGAGCGGTTCGACGGGTTCCTCGTTACGGGGGCGCCTATTGAGCATCTTCCCTTTGAGCAGGTGCAATACTGGCCCGAGCTACAGGAGTTTTTCGATTTCGTCCGCGCGCAGGACGCAGGCCTGTTGTCACTGTGCTGGGGTGCCATGGCGTCCATCTACCACTTCCACGGTATCCCGAAGCACACCACGCCACGGAAGGAGTTCGGAGTGTTCAAGCATCAGGTGCTGCTGGAAGCGCACACGCTGACCCAGGCGCTGCCACAGGACGTGGGCATCCCCACGTCACGGCATACAACCTGGAAGCTCGCGGACGTCGAAGCGGCTGTCAAAAAGGCGCCGCAGCTGCAGCTGATTTTGAACAGTTCGATCGTGGGGCCGTGTCTGATTTGGGATGACGAGCTTGGCCATGCTCACATGATCAACCACTTTGAGTATGATGCCGACACCCTGGACAGCGAATATAGACGAGACAAGCTCAAAGGCACCCCTACTGGCGAGCCAATCCACGTACCCCATGCATACTATCCTCGTGAGTTCCCTAAACCCTAAATCCGAACCAACAGATCTTAGACCGCATGGATAGTTGCGCCTTCCTCGCGTGTTGTGGTTTAGGCTTTAGGGTTATGCTGTGCATGCTCCAGATCTAGCCTGCATGCCACAGCTGCGATAGCCTGACGATCACTGTGTGGACAGATGACGACCCGGGTCAACCGCCAGCGCATTCCTGGAAGTCGGCTGGGCAGGTGTTCTACTCAAATTGGATCGGCTCCCTGATCATGCGCCGATGGCGTCGCGGCAGATAAACGGGGCAGTGCGTGTGCGTTTATTAGGACGATACTCCATAACGGGGGGGTCCAGGGCGTCGCCCGCAGGCACAGGCTCTGTGTCACCATACGCATATCTAGTGCAGTTCAGGCGAGGCCGTCGAACGAGCAGAGCGCGAGTGTTGAGTGGACATTGAGGAGGCTGGGGCAAGAGAGGAGGAAGCGGACGGCATGGTCGGGACGCTGCAGTCGCACCTGCGTGGGGCACCTACGCTTAAGAGGCAGTTCCCACGTCAGGAGCGCGCGTGCTTGCTCTAAGGAACTGCAAAATTTGTCTCCAGTTATCCTGTCCCGCCGCACGATAGGGTCCCCACTTCCGGTTTCCTAGAGCTTTACTCATCAAATACCGCTGGGATCATTTAGAAAACGTTCAGTGCCGAGTCCTTCACGATGTGACGCTCTCGGGCGCACACCGCATAAGGTATACATGCGTGCATCTGCGCAGTTTTACATCTGTCAGAATCGAGAAAAAAAATTATGATGGGTTAAGATCGCAAAATTTTAACGCCGTAGTTTTGGAAAATTGCGGATCCGCAAATTTCGATTACAAAATTACAATTCCGTAATTTTGGATCGAACACGCAAAATGGTGCCGGTTTTGTGGCATCGCATTCATTTCAAGTTCCGACAGTTCCGAAAAATTCTGGAGACGCGAATTATCGCGGCGAATACCGCTGGGATCATTTAGAAAACGGTCAGTGCCGGGTCCTTCACGATTTACGCTCACTGACGTCGTGCCACACCAAGGCAAGATGAGCCGCCAGTCGAGCCCGCTCATTGTCTGAGAGCTCTTTCACAACGTTGATCTGAATTCTTTTTTCAAGGAGTTGTACTTGGCACCTATCGCAGCTTGTTTTCCATTTGAGGTGGAAGTTGGGTGTGGGGGGTTTCCACGGGATGCCTGCAGGTTTCCTTTGTTTTTCGTCCCATTCTTTTTGTACTTTCCGAATGCAAGCAAGTCTCGCCGTACTGCGGCCCGGTGCAGATCGACCTATGTGGGAACCAAACAGGTCATCTGTCTTTCGGCAGATTCTCACGGATTTTACTATCTCACATGTCATTACGAATCTTCCAAAATGATGCTATCGTTTAGTCACCACGCCCTAGTAACAGGAGCGGCCGCCCGCACCTTTTTGAATAGGCCACGGACAAGGCTCACACCCCACAGATTCTCGCTTGGCATCAATGGCTCCAAACGGGGTCTGCTAGAAGAGACTTGCGCCAGGATGTGGCTTGGCCCATGAGCGCCAGGCCTGCGCTGCAGCGACCAGTGACGCGGTCGGGGGGACAAGGTGCTCGTTCTCCGGGGAGCTGGGGCGCATGTAGTCAGAATCCATTGAGCGGCTCATGTTGTCGAAGGACAGGTCGGTGCTCGATGAAAGGTCCAGCCGCGTGTCCTCCCCCAGAGTTTCAGCCTGATTTGGGCTCAATAAGCGGCGCCTCGGGTTGAGACCCACGCGCAATGCCGCCATTCCCGACAGAAACTTGCTTTCTTTGCGGCCCTTGAAGCTGGAGTCAGCTGTGCTAGGTAGACTGCCATCTCCTCCATCATGACTTCGACCAAGGGAGCAAGGTAAATGGGTTCGCTTCTTCACACTGGCTGCTGACGACAGCATGCCAGACAGAGCGTGTTTGTCTAGTCCAGCGACGGTTGCACCCACTGCAAGCGCCTCCCAGCGCCCTGCGATTTCACGCGTCCGCTGTCGCGAAGCCTGACGCATCCAGCAACGAAATGTCGTGTTAAGTACAAATGCGCAGACGTGGCGGGTCTGGAAGGCATTCATTGCTCGCCTCGCCCAAACACTGCGTCTTGCGTGTACGTGCCAACTTTTCAAGCTTTGCATGTTTTTGCGCTGATTACGGAGACGCTCCACAACTTGCACCTGAAGTTCGTGCATGATGTTCGTGGCACGAGCCTGCCGCACACGGGGGTTAATGTATTCCCGGCAGTTAGTTGCCTGTGTTGCGTCCTCAGCGAGGCATACGCGCACAGAAACAGATGTAGCAACACACAGTGGTATGCCGAGACGCGCGTACCTGATCATTACGAACCAGCTGCTGTTGACAACGTTTCCCGTCGAGTATTCGCTCCATCAATACTTCCAGATTATGCGTGACCTGTTCAACCCCAGCTTCACGGCGATCAAGCTCGCGCTCTTGGCGCTGCATTGCAGCGCAGATATCCTGGCGGTGTTCGTCATATTCAAGTACCTTTCCATTCAAATTGGCCACTCGTCGTTTTAAATCAGCCCTCAGAACGCCTAGCTCCTTGCGCAGGGCTGCGATGGTCATATGAGCTTCTTCGCTTTCGACCTGCAGCGCCAATATTCTCTCCTGCACATTGCCCTTGTGCGCTTGGAGCTGCACGCGTAACTGCAAAAGTTGCTTCTCAGTAGCATGTTTCAGCTCCTGCAGCCCCTGCTGGGCTATGCGAGCGTCATCCGAGCGCGCATCCCGCTCGTGCTCCGTGCGCAGAAGCTCTCCCCTGAGAAGGGCGATTGTCGCTATAGCATCGTCCCTCTCACGCAGAGCTTCGTCAGCCTTTTGGCGGTCGCTTTCAAGACGCAAAAACAGCTTCTGCTGTTCGCTATGCGCTGCAAGCAGCTGCGCTTGCTGTGCGGAGATTTCGCACTCGAGATCACGCGACGAATTTTTGCCTTCGACAATCTGGCGGTGCGCCTCATCAAGCTCAACAGCACGCCCATGGGCAAGACTTCTCAGATTTGAAAGCTCGCCCTCAAGCACCCAGAGAGAATCGCGCACTTCACCTTTCACATGCTCGAGCATTCCCGACATTTCGTGGACATGAAGACTGACGTCTCTCGTTGCAGAGGACAGGAAGCTCCGAAGCAAGGCGATTTCGCGCTCCAAGCCCTGGGCATACTTGCTTTTTTCGGCGAGTTCAACATCCAGACGCTCATTCACGAGCGCTTGGTCATGCAATGTTTGTTCTATGCACGCAATGTCTTCGGATGCACACGAAAACATTTCCCCGTAGATCTCATTCAGGATGCACAGGTCTACGCAAGAGGATGTGAAGAAGTTAGATGCATGATAGCATTGACCCACAGCATCGCGCAATAGGGAAATCATTTCGGCAACCGCAGTCTTGACGGCATGTTTTGTCTTTTCGTGATCGCTTCTCGAGAGTAAAAGCTTCTGCTCCAAAGCAGAGCACCTTTGCTCGCCTTCAAGGGCCTTTCTCTCAGCAACCTGCAATCTGAACGACAATGCCTGGCATCCCTCCTTTTCAGAGAGCAACGCATCACAGCTGCGATCACGATCATTCTCTAGAAAGGTGATTAGTTCAATGGCCTCCGATAGTTCCAGGCGAAGACGAGCAGCCTCCTTGGCTGCCTGGTCTGTCTCCTGGAGGAGCTTCGCGTCTCTTAGCGCGTCGAGAAGTGTGCGAGTTTGCTCCAGGTATGACAGGGCACTGACGAGATTGTCTTGAGGGCCGCAAGAATGCAATGCTTCATCAGGCTTCGCCGTGTTTAGCGCTGACATGGTTTGGCCTATCTGCCGCTCAATTAGACCCATTGCTACGCTGAAGTCTAGAACCAGACCCCGTGCCTCCTCTTGAACTAGAGCTGTGGCATCTAGTAGTTGTTTGACCATCGTTTCAGCCAGATTCAGCTTTTTCAAAACTTTGCTGTGTTCCTTTATCACTGTGTCCAGCTTGAACGATGTACGCATCAAATTCTCCCGGTCCTCCACAGCGGCTATCAAGCTTCGATCCAAATCTTGAAGGGCCCGACACTTTTCGGAAAGCTGAGAATTCAGATTCTGGATCACAAACATCTGGTCAAAAGAATGTTCCTCGTTGGATTTTAGGTCGGCGCCAGCCACAGAGACCTGCTCTAGCAACTCCTGGCTCAACCTAGCAGCGTTGTGCAATCGAAAATTCAGCGCGGTATTACTGTCACGAAGCGCTTCGCAAGCTCTATTTGCTGCTGACAGTTGTTGGGCTGCCTTCATCTCCGTCAATTGCACTTCAGATAGCTCAGTCTCACATTTCACAAGCTGTGCGGAAGTATGCGCCGCGTGATCCTTCGCGTTCTTTACCTCTGCCTCTAGCTCACGGTTGGTGGTCAAGATTTTCTTGAGTTCCAACTGCGTAGATGTGAAAGATTGGCCTATGACGTCCAGCTGTTCTATGCGCAAGTTGTTCTCGTGCTGTGCTGCACGATGAATCTCATTGCTGTGCTCAATTTTTGTCCTTGCCTCCATCAGGTCTGCTGTCAACTCATCATTGGCACGCCTACATTGAATCAGTTGCTCGTGCTCTGTTGCCAAGCGTTCGTTAAGCAATGTGATCTTTGCATCCAGCGCCTCCTTATCATACTGCAACTCCAGCGATACTTGACCGTCACTTTTCCGCAATTCCTGCAGCCGTTTTATTTCGGCACATGCTGCAGACATTTCGGCATGCAAAATTGTAAGCTCGCCCTCGCGGCGCGAAGCATCATTGGCGTTTTTCCTGGTTAAAATAATCAATGCTCGCAGACCATCAGCGATATTGCAGAAGGTATCTTCTAAGACTCCGCGAATGATGCTCATTGCCTCATCTCTGTCTTGCTGGAATGCTTGGATTTTGGTTTCATGCTGTGCTTCCCGTTCAAAACTCTGATCGAGCTTGATTTGTTTAGCAGTCATTTCAGCTTCGAGTTCCAAGGTCCTAGTTTTGAGAATGCAGTGCTCAGAGGATGCTGACTTGAGTTCGCTCGCGAGGGTAGTAATCTGGTCCTGAGCCATAGCGACATCACACTCCAGCATGCTCTTCTCCTGAATGGCGTTTTCATATGTTAGGCACTTGAAATCTTCCGTTTACATTACATGAGTTTTCATGCTGCGGGAATTTTAAAATTCTACATATTTCCTGGTTTGTTTCTGCTATAAACGCGCGCACACACACACACAGACCTTCAGGACCATCGCATGCATTTGCGCCTGTTCTTGCACAACATCCTCGGCATTTTTAAGCTCAGTCTTAAGCCTTTCGCTAGCTCTTTGTGCCTCCTCCTTGAACTCTTCGATTTCCCGCAAAGCCTGTTCAAGAGAAGCATTGCCTTCACTCACAGCTTGCTCGAGAGTTTGTTTTTCGGTTTCCAGTCGCAGGAGGTCTGCAGTCTGGCTTTCCAGTTCCTGGTGCGCCTGCTCCATTTGCTCGAGCATGGATTTGGTGTGCACTAAATTTTCATCGTACTTGTCCTGTAGCTCTGCGAGGTTGGATGAAACGCCTGCTTTCTCTCGGTCAAGACGTTGCGAGCCGGCCAGGGCGAGGGCTAACCTTGACTCCATAGCTTCAGATCGACGTTTTTCCGATTCAAGATGCTCCAGCAGGCGATTATTTTCTGCTCGAGACTGCAAAAGCAGGCCCTTCATCTCTTCGTGTGTGTCCCGCAAAAGCAAAATCTGTTTTTTGACAGACTCGCTCTCCAACAAATAACGTTTAGATTCGCCCTTCAATCGTTCTATCTCCAACTTCATCATTGAAGCTTGATTGTCGCGCGTCGCCAAACAGCCCTTGAGATCGGCGATACGACCCGCGCTCTCCTTTACAGATTGCTGCTGCCGGGTAGACTCGACCTGCCGTTCTCGTCTCAGCTCCTCCAATTGCACACCGAGTCTGCGTATCTTTTCGTCAGCATCTGCAAGCTGTACTTTGACTTTGTCACGCTCTTGCACCATCTGAGCCCAGTTGCGGTCCTTGCTTCTTGCTGCAGCCTGTGCCTTGACGAGTTCTTCTTCCAACATGTTGATTTTATGGCGCTGCTTATTGCTATCCTCTGTGCCCTTTCTGATTTCTGCACGGAGCCTTTCGTTCATCTCTTGTGCATTCGTCATGGAGATGATTTGTTCTTCAACAGTCGCAGACGCAGCCGCGCATTGGCCTGATATCTGCTGCATTTCAATAAAAAATGCGTGAGCGCAGTCGCTCACATCCACTGCTTGACCTGCCATTGTCTGCTTATCTACAGTTGGAATTCTCCGCACGAGGGTGAGGTCAAAATCCATGTATTTGCGCTCCGGGTGACCTACGTTGCGGCGCAGTGTCATTGTAATAGAAGTCCCCAACGGACCAGTCAGCATGCTCCGGAACGAATCTGCAGGTATGTCGCCAATTTTGGTGCCGTCTATAGCCAACACAAGGTCACCGACCTGAAGTTTTCCGCTTGTTTCCGCCGGACCACCTGGCACGATCTCCTCGACGACAGCAACGGAATCTGCTGAAAAGTTTGCTTCGACCGCTCTCAGTTTGAGGCCGATGCCAGACTTTTTGAATCTGCCGCAAACAGCCCTGTGCATTTGCTCTCCAAATGCCTTTGCATCTTTCAGATCCTGCTCACAAGTCGCCAGATGCTGTCGCAAATCTTCACATTTTGCTCTCAACAACTCCCAATCCTGATTTTTTAAGCAGAACTTCTCTTTCCACTCATCTGCCTGATGCATATTCAAATTGTGCTGCGCCTTCAGTTTCGCAAGCATATCCTCCGTCTTGTTGACGAGCACTTCACTGGCCAATCGTCCTTTCTGTTCAGACTCCAGCGCCAACTTGAGATGCTCAACCTTTACATTAGAGTGCTGCAGGGTCTGCTGTACCAAATTACGCGAAGCAAGCAAAAGATCTTGCAAGTTCTCGAGTTCGTCAACGGTGAGCATCAGCTTCTGTTCCAACAAACGGCGCTCCGCCTGGAGCGCTTGAAACTGTGCCGCATTCGAGTTTGCACAGGCGCGCTCGGTGCGCAGATCATTTCCGATGCTATCTATCTCAGTCACAAAACACGTGATAGCGGCCTGCATGCCTGCATTCCGCAGTTGCTCAAACTCTAATCGCCTCGCTGCGTCAAATGTTGAACGTGAGTGAGCCTGCTGGAGTGAGCGTATCTCTTCTCGCAAGGAATGGATCACCTGGCACACGCCTGAGGCCTTGCGACAAACGCTTTGCAAGTTAGAGATATTGGTTGCTTTTCGAACGAAGTAGGCTTCGTATGGCGCACCCTCGAGCCCGCTCTGAGCAACAAGCCGGACCGAGGACCCCACGGGGCCTGAAAGCATTTCCATAATCTCATCATCTGAGTGCACGCTTACATCGTGATCGTCGATCTGAAGCAAAATGTGCCCAGGTTTGGGGAGCACTTGTCCGGAGGCAGCCGCCTCGTCTTCAATAACATGATTCACTTCAAGGACAGCGTCGCCCAGCCAGAGTGGATCTCTGCATGCAACTTCGAAAATCCTGCAGAGAGCACGCTTGCTTTCCGAAAGTTCGTGCTTTCTCTGATTCAGCGCCGCCTCTGTCTGCTCCAGCCTTGCTTGCGCCTGTTTACACTCTACCTGGAGACTCGCAATTTGGCCATTTGCAGCATTGCACTCCCGCAACGTATCCGCAAATTGCACTCGCAGCTGAGTAAGATTGACGACCGACCTTTGCATGTCCGAACGCATCTGTACAACGCTCTCCTCACTTTCGATTAACTTTGCACGTGCCGACGCCAAGTCACATTCGAGGTCCTGCGCACGGGCGATTGCGCCATCCAACTCGTGTTGCAACAGTCGTTTTTGGCGGTGCAAATCTTCGTCGAGAACCTTATCTGCTGTCAGGCGTTTCTCGAGGCACTGCATCTGCCATTCCATTTCTTTCTGTCTCTCCAAGACGCATCCGATTTCAGCCGCTTCTAGTTCGCGCTCATGCCGATGGGCGGCGGACTCGGCTTGCAGCAGCTGCACTGTGGAACGAGTGATATTGTTTGTATGTTCAGCGGCAGCCAGATCCTCGCACATCAGTTCCAAATCGCGCTCCTGGGAGCTTATCTTCTCCAGTGCGTGTTTGAGGTCTGCTGAAAGTATGTCGAGCTGGGTCTGCAGGTCAGCCCGCATGCGCCGTTCGGAAGCTAGCGTAACCCTGCAACTGACGAGCGCTTCCTGCGTCGACGCGAGGGCAATCTGATCTCCCTGCGCTTTGGCAAGTTGTTGCTGCAGAGACAACCAAAATCAGCAGCCGTATGCCGAGGACATCAATGTCCCTGAGCAAAGTACAGTCTCTTGCAAGCAAGGGGAGCTTGGAGTTGACCCGCAGACCTGAGAAATGGCGAGGTCTTCCTGGGACTTCCGTGCCTCCTCACGCGCCTGCATCGTCTTCTGGCGCTGTCTTTCGAGCGCATCCACGGCTTCGTTCTTCATGCTTTGTCCTTGCGCAATCCGGTCAGAAAGGCCTTGCAGCAGAAGCTGTGTACCAAGGCAACACAGTCAGCCAAATGGGGATCCGCGCGTGCTCTATCTTGTGGTCGTGGGCAAACGAAGCTACCTCATTCGTGTCTGTGTGCTGCCGGATAGTCGCGCGGGTGGAGTGAAGTCGGGAGAGAAAGCGCATCGTCGACTCCGAAAGGTCCCCAACCGGTGCAGTCGGAGTCGTCGATCGATGACCCCTTGCGCGGCCAACATACGCCTCCCCCAACGCTGGTGCCTGCTCTGCGGGCTGCTCACGAGGACATGCGCGGGCGCTCGCGTTCAACCCGCCGAGAGCGCCGGCGTGGTTGTCGGCCGACGACTCGCTCAGTTCGAACTCTGGTGACTCGGGTGCCCGCGTGCCGCTAGGCGTTGCGCAGGGCTCTGCGCACTCGTGCACGAGCCTCTTCTTGCGCACGGTGTCCGCCAGAGACGCGCCCGACGAGTTCATGAGGGCGATTCGCTCACGGCTCAACAGGGGCGTTTGCGCACGATACATGCCGCCCGCGCTCAGAGAGCACCCCTGCGCGCCGCTTTAAGGCCGCGCTGCCTGGCCGGCTTTGCGGCCAGATGCACGCGGTCAAAGATCAAGATCGTGACCATCATTTTTTGGAGAGGAATGATCTACTCCTTTTGTGCGGGAGGGCATAAAAACGTGTTTGTCAGATGCAGCATAGGTTCGAAGGAGTGGTTTGTAGCGATACCTGTACAGGTGTGCTCTTTTCCTTTACTCCGCACAAAAGTCGTAGATCATTCCTCTCCTGGCCAAAGAAACATGTCAGGCTGCCATACCCAGTAGGCGTAGTTTGTAGTGACCGTTATACCGAGTTCTACCACGAGAATGTGGGTGTGTCGAGGTGTTTTTTAAACAGAAAAAAAACCCTCCGGTTTTAAAAACCCCCTCCGGATAATTTAGGAAAAGAATCAAAAGATCCTTTTTTGCCGGGGCTTTTTCTTAAAAGTACCCAGTGTAAATTTAAAAGAAATGACGAAAATCCGAAAGTCCCGGAAAATCCGGATCTTTTTTTCCCAGGAAGTTTGATCAAAGTTGACCAGGCACACGTAGCTGCCGATGAGCGGAGAGCAATGGCGCGGTGTGCACTTGGGCAGCAAGAGCAAGAGCGAACGGAGTGGGGGGGGTCTGGGCGACCGCAGGCCGCCGTGGCCCCACGGCGCGCAAGATGTGCTCGCTACGATATCCCGGGGCAGGGCGGCGCTCGAGGCGAGCCACGCCAGCGTGTCGACGTCCTCGGTCGGCAGTCCGGGAACGGTGCACGCCAGGAGCCTGCAGGGTTCGGAGAACCCTTACACGCCAGAGTGGACAGTGAGCAGCGCAAGCCCTGCGCGGACAGACGCCAGTCGCAGCCCGCTCCCCGGGGGCAGCGCGGGGGGGAGGCTGGTTGAGAACCTCGAGAAAGAAAACGCACTGTGGCGGGCGAAAGATCAGATGCGGGTGGAGGCCGACCTGCTTGCCGTAATGGCAGAGTGGCGAGAAAAGGTTGCTGCGCTCGAGGACCGGCTCGAGCGCATGGCTCAGCGCCACAGGCGGGAAAAGGAGGAGCTTGAAGTCAAAATGCGCGGGATGCATTCGCCAGA